>Ga0307516_10001792_pt1 | contig 29478 bp, 27 predicted proteins | sample 19_EM_MG_FD_203310 | JGI IMG/M metagenome (GOLD analysis project Ga0307516, IMG submission 203310) | Populus trichocarpa ectomycorrhiza microbial communities from riparian zone in the Pacific Northwest, United States - 19_EM | ecosystem: Host-associated > Plants > Roots > Unclassified | place... | reverse complement strand
CGCCGACGCCAAGAAGGAGGCCCTTGAGGCCGCCGGCGTCAAGGTCGGCAAGACCCCGAGCGAGACCGCGCGGCTCATGCGCGAGGTCATGAGCTGATCTTGGTACGGCCACCGGCGCGCCGCGGCAAGGACGGTCCACGTCCGAACCGCGGCGCGCCGCCGTATCCAGCGACTTTCCGTCGCCCCCGAACGCTGATTCAGTCGTTGGCCGGCGCCCGGTGCCGATTTCGGGCGGTTTGCGGCGGCGGTTGTCCGGCGCGTCGTCGCTTCTGCGTCGCAGTGGGCCGTCCGGCGTGGAAAAGTAGGTCGTGATGCCGAGCACCCCCGACCGTCGCGACGGTCGACCCGACGGCTCGGAGGACCAGTTAGAGGCCGCCGAGGCTGTGCACCTTGCCGCCCGCGAGACGATCTCGGTGCGCCCGTCGGCACCCGGCGACCGCCCGACCGTACGGGTCGACCCGGCCGACCGCGCCACCGTGCGGATCGATCCGGGCAACCGTGAGACGGTCAAACTCCCCGGTCAGCTCCGCCCCCCGCCGTCCGCCCGGGGCCGCCGGGCGCCGCTGCCGGTCGCCGCGGCCTTCGCGACCTGCTGGGCCGCGTTCGTCGCGTACGTGCCGGTCGCCGCGGTCATCGGGCTGGCCCGCACGCTCGAGGGGCAGGGCGGCCTCGGCGGCGCCGCGCATGCCGGGCTGGCCGGCTGGCTGCTCGGGCACGGCGTGCCGATCGGCACCTCCATCGGCCCGCTCGGCCTGGCGCCGCTGTTGCTGACCCTGCTGGCCGGCTGGCGCCTCAACCGCGCCGGCCTGCACGTCACCCGCGCGATCGGCGCCCGGCGCAGCGGCTCGCCCAAGGCGGCCCTGCTGGTCGCCGGCGCGATCGGCATCTCGTACGCGGTGCTGGGCGCGCTGGCGGCGCTGCTCGTCGACGGCCGGGGCACCGAGGTGTCCGCGGGCCGCGCGGCGGTGAACTTCTTCCTCGCCGGGCTGGCGTTCTCCCTGATCGGCTCGCTGCGCAGCACCGACGCCCTGGTCGTGATAGCCCGCCGGATCCCGCCCGCGCTGCGCCACGGCCTGCGGACGGGCGTGGTGGCGGCGCTGCTGATCCTCGCCGCCGGTGCCGCGTTCGCCGGGCTGTCCATCGCGATCGGCGGTGGCCAGGCGGCGGACATGATCTCGGCGTACCGCACCGGGGTCGCCGGGCAGGCCGGCATCACGCTGCTCAGCCTCGCCTACGGGGCGAACGCCGTGGTCTGGGCGGCGGCATATCTGCTGGGCCCCGGCTTCCTGCTGGGCACCAACTCGGCCGTACGGCTCACCGAGGTGACCGACGGCACGCTGCCCGCCGTGCCGCTGCTGGCCGGCCTGCCGGACGGGCCGATGGGCGCGAGCGGCGCGGCGCTGCTGGCGGTGCCCGTGCTGGCGGCGATGGCGGCCGGCTGGCTGCTGACCCGCCGCCTGGTGAATCTGCACCACGTGGTCGACGGCCACCTGGTACACGGCCGCACCCCCGGGGATCCGGCACCGGCCGAGCCGAGCTGGTCGCTGGTGCTCGGCGCGGCGGCCCTGTCCGGCCCGGTGGCCGGGCTGGTGCTGGGCGTGCTGTCGTGGATGTCGGGCGGCTCGCTGGGCGACGGCCGGCTCGCCGAGATCGGGCCGGTCCCGTGGCAGGTCGCCCTGGTCGCGACGCTGGTGGTCGCGGTGTCGGCGAGCATCGGAGCCGCCGCCGGCCGCGCCTTCCGCGCCCCGGCCCGCGGCTGAGAGTGCCCTGATCTGCGGTGGGGAGGGCGCCGGCAAGCACGAAGGGCGCCCCCGCGAACGGGAACGCCCTTCGTTACCGCAGCTGGATCAGCTGTTGGTGAAGCCGCTGTACGCGCCCGTGGCGAGCCCGATCAGGTTGAGCACGATGAACAGGGCGGCGATGCCGAAACCGATGTAGGCGAGCGTCGGCGGCTTGCCGACCTTGCGCGCCTCCATCAGGCAGAGCACCGAGAAGACGATGCCGAGGGGAGCACAGCAGAAGGCGAACACGATGCCGAGGACGCCCCAGAGCGTCACCTTGTCGTTGCCCGGGGCTGCGGGCGGCTGCTGACCGTAGTAGGGCGGTGGCGTCACGGGCGTATCCTCCAGATAAATCCGCGTAATGCGGTGATGTGTCAACTAAGCGCACGCGGGCCATCACGTGAGCGGCCCGCAGCCTAACCGATGATCAGCGGTTTCGCTGTCCCCGAATCGACCCGTTTGCCGTCGCGACCAGGCACGGCGATAGGGTGCTCGGGTGACAGACCCCGCGCCCGCCCGCCTGGTCGTCCTCGTCTCCGGCTCCGGCAGCAACCTGCAGGCCCTCCTCGACGCCGCCGCGGACCCCGCGTACGGCGCCCGGGTTGTCGCCGTCGGGTCCGACCGGGACGGCGTCGCCGGCCTCGACCGTGCCGCCGCCGCAGGCGTGCCGACGTTCGTCGACTCCGTCAAGGCCTACCCGACCCGGGACGACTGGGACGCCGCCCTGACCGCACACGTCGCCGAGCACAAGCCCGACCTGGTCATCTCGGCCGGCTTCCTCAAGCTCGTCGGCAAGGACTTCCTGACTGCCTTCGGGGACCGCTACGTCAACACGCACAACGCGCTGCTGCCGTCGTTCCCGGGGATACACGGCCCCCGCGACGCCCTCGCCTACGGCGTGAAGATCGCCGGGGCGACCCTCTTCTTCGTCGACGCCGGCGTCGACACCGGGCCCATCATCGCCCAGGTCAGCGTGCCCGTGCTCGACGGCGACACGGAGGCGGCGCTGACCGAGCGGATCAAGGAAGCCGAACGCCGGCAACTCGTCGAGTACGTGGGCCGGCTGGTCCGCGAAGGCTGGACCATCACCGACAGAAAGGTCTCCATCCCTTGACATCCTCCGTCCGCCTAGAGGCGGGGGATTGCAGCGGTCGCCCGCTGGGTTTCCTGCTTCGTAGCCGACTGCCCGGTCCGGACGTTCGTCCGTTGGGGTCTTACGCCGGCTCCACAGGCAGTCACGGAGAGCCCCTCCGCAAGAATGTTGCGTGCCGCGTTGACGTCCCGGTCATGGGTCGTGCCGCACCGGCAGCTCCACTCGCGGACGGTCAGCGGCATTGTCTCGGCCAGCGCTCCGCACACCGAGCACAGCTTGGAAGATGGGAACCAGCGGCCCACCGTGATCAGGTCACGGCCGTGCCAGCCGGCTTTGTATTCCAGCATGGTCCGGAACTGCCGCCAGGCCGCATCACTGATGGCCCGGGCCAGGCTGTGGTTCTTGACCATGTTTCGCACGGTCAGGTCCTCGATCACGATCGTTTGGTTTTCACGAACGAGCCGAGTCGTCACCTTGTGCAGGTGATCGCGGCGGCGGTCGGCAATCCGGGCATGGACGCGGGAAACCTTGAGCCGGGCCTTGGCCCGGTTGTTCGAACCCTTCTGCTTGCGGGCCAGTTCCCGCTGGGCGCGGGCCAGCCTCGCCCGGTCGGCGCGTTCATGTCGCGGGTTGGTGATCTTCTCTCCGGTGCTCAACGTGAGCAGGTGGTCCAGCCCGGCGTCGACCCCGACCGTCCCGGACGCCGGGGCGGACTCGATCCGGTCGTCACACAGCATGGACACAAACCAGCGTCCGGCCGCGTCCTGCGACACCGTGACGGTCGACGGTGCGGCGCCCTCGGGCAGCGGTCTGGACCAGACGATGTCGAGCGGTTCGGTCATCTTCGCCAGGGTGAGCCGGCCGTCGCGGTAGCGGAACCCGCTGGTCGTGTACTCCGCCGACCTGTGCGAGCGCTTCTTCGACTTGAACCTCGGGTAGCGGGACCGTTTGGTGAAGAAGCTGGTGAATGCCACCTGCAGGTGCCGCAGGCCCTGTTGCAGCGGCACGCAGGACACCTCGTTGAGGAACGCCAGCTCGGCGGTCTTCTTCCACCCAGTCAGCATCGCCGAGGTGGCGCCGTAGTTGACCCGCTCCTGCCGCAGCGTCCACGCCTCGGTGCGGGCAGCAAGCGCAAGGTTGTAGACCTTGCGGACACACCCGAACGTGCGCGCCAACTCAGCTGCCTGCGCGGCGGTCGGATAGAAGCGGAACTTGAACGCCCGCTTCACCACCCTGACCACAACCCAAATACTAGACTCATGACTAGTGCAGGTCGAGGCGACGCGCCGAACGGCCGTAGCTTCCGCTTTCTCTTCGTCCGTAAGGCCGGAGCAACCACGGAAGGAACCCAATGACCTCGGACGAGAGCCGTCGCCCCATCAAGCGGGCGCTGCTCAGCGTGTACGACAAGACCGGCCTGGTCGAGCTCGCGCAGGCTCTGCACGCCGCCGGGGTGCAGGTCGTCTCCACCGGTTCCACCGCGTCGACCGTCGAGGCCGCCGGGGTGCCGGTGACCCGGGTCGAGGAGCTGACCGGGTTCCCCGAGACGCTGGACGGCCGGGTCAAGACGCTGCACCCGAAGGTGCACGCGGGCCTGCTCGCCGACCTGCGGCTGGAGGCACATGCCGCGCAGCTCGCCGAGCTGGGGATCGAGCCGTTCGAGCTGCTGGTCAGCAACCTGTACCCGTTCACCGAGACGGTGGCGTCCGGCGCGAGCGTGGACGAGTGCGTCGAGCAGATCGACATCGGCGGCCCGGCGATGGTCCGGGCCGCGGCGAAGAATCACCCGTCCGTGGCGGTGGTGACGTCCGTGGCGGCGTACCCGCTGATCCTGGATGCCGTCCGCGACGGCGGTTTCACGCTGACGCAGCGCAAGCTGCTCGCGGCCCGCGCGTTCGCCGACATCGCGGAGTACGACGTCGCGGTGGCCAACTGGTGCGCGACCACGCTGGCGCCGGCGGAGTGGCCGGAGTTCGCCGGGCTCGGGCTCAAGCGCGCGGCCGCCCTGCGCTACGGCGAGAATCCGCACCAGGAGGCCGCGCTCTACGTCGACCCGAACGCGCCCGCGGGGCTCGCCCAGGCCGAGCAGCTACACGGCAAGGAGATGTCCTACAACAACTACGTCGACGCGGACGCCGCCTGGCGCTCGGCGAACGACTTCGCCGAGCCGTGCGTCGCGATCATCAAGCACGCCAACCCGTGTGGCATCGCGGTCGGCGCCGACGTCGCCGAGGCGCACCGCAAGGCGCACGCCTGCGACCCGGTGTCGGCGTTCGGCGGGGTCATCGCGGTCAACCGGCAGGTGACCGTCGAGCTGGCGAAGCAGCTCGACGGCATCTTCACCGAGGTCGTCGTCGCGCCGTCGTTCACCGGCGAGGCGCTCGCGGTGTTCCGCGAGAAGAAGAACCTGCGCGTGCTGGTGGCCCCGGAATGGAACCCGCCGCCCGCCGAGATCAAGCAGGTCGGCGGCGGCGTGCTGGTGCAGATGTCGGACCGGGTCGATGCCGCGGGCGACGACCCGGCAAACTGGACGCTGGCCACCGGCGCGGCCGCTTCCGCCGAGGAACTGGCCGACCTCGCCTTCGCCTGGCGGGCCATCCGCAGCGTGAAGAGCAACGCGATCCTGCTCGCGCACGACGGCGCCACCGTCGGCGTGGGCATGGGCCAGGTCAACCGGGTCGACTCCGCGCACCTCGCGGTGAACCGGGCCGGCGCGGACCGGGCCAAGGGCAGCGTGGCGGCCTCCGACGCGTTCTTCCCGTTCCCGGACGGCCTCGAGGTGCTGATCGCGGCCGGCGTCAAGGCGGTCGTGCAGCCCGGCGGCTCCATCCGCGACAATCTGGTCATCGAGGCGGCCGAGAAGGCCGGGATGACCGTCTACCTCACCGGCACGCGGCACTTCTATCACGGATGAACGTCGTCCGGAACGAGACCTTCGCCGGCAAGGACTGGGCACTCGCCGAAGTGGAACGCGCGCACTACGAGGACTGCGCGTTCCACGACGTCGACTGGTCCGAGGCCAAGCTGTCCGGGTGCACGTTCACGCGCTGCGAGTTCGGTAATGTGCGTTTCAACGCGGCCGAGCTGAAGACGTGCGCGATCACCCAGTCGGTGCTGCGGCGCTGCTCGTTCTTCGACGCCACCCTGACCGGTTGCAAGCTCACCGGCTCGCAGTTTCTCGACTGTGGATTGCGGCCGCTGACCATCGACGGCGGCGACTGGGGCTTCGTCTCGCTGCGCGGGCAGAATCTCACCGCGGCGAAGCTCGGCGGGCTGCGGCTGCGGGAGGCCGACTTCACCGGCGCCGACCTGACCCGGGCCGACCTGCGCGGCGCGGACCTGTCGCACGCCCGGCTCAAGGACGCCGTGCTCAAGGGCGCCGACCTGCGCGGGGCCGACCTGGACGGGGTCGCGCTCCGCGGCGTGGAGCTCACCGGCACCAAGATCGACATGGCGCAGGCGGTGCAGTTCGCGGGCGCCTACGGCGCTGTGGTGACAGGCTGAGGCAGTGGCCTACCTCCTTCGATCCGGCCCTGCCCGGTAATACGCCGTTAACCGACTGATACGGTCCGAAAAAAGGTCCCGCAGACTGGGAGTGAGAGCAATGGGCAAGAAGGTCACTGTCGTAGGCGCCGGTTTTTACGGGTCCACGACCGCACAGCGTCTGGCCGAGTACGACATCTTCGAGACCGTGGTGCTCACCGACATCGTCGAGGGCAAGCCCGAGGGCCTCGCGCTCGACCTCAACCAGTCGCGCCCGATCGAGGGCTTCGAGACCAAGATCGTCGGCGCCACCACCGGCCCGAACGGCGAGGGCTACGAGGCCATCGAGGGCTCCGACGTCGTCGTGATCACGGCCGGCCTGCCGCGCAAGCCGGGCATGAGCCGGATGGACCTGCTCGGCGTCAACGCCAAGATCGTGCGTTCGGTCGCCGAGAACATCGCGAAGTACGCGCCGAACGCCGTCGTCATCGTCGTGTCGAACCCGCTCGACGAGATGACCGCGCTGGCCCAGATCGCCACCCAGTTCCCCAAGAACAGGGTGCTCGGCCAGGCCGGCATGCTCGACTCGGCGCGCTTCACCAACAACGTCGCCGAGGAGCTGAAGGTCCCGGTGGGCAGCGTCAAGACGCTGACGCTGGGCTCGCACGGCGACACCATGGTCCCGGTGCCGTCGCAGTCCTCGGTCAGCGGCAAGCCGCTCGCCGACCTGCTCCCGGCCGACAAGGTCGAGGAGCTCGTCACCCGCACCCGCAACGGCGGCGCCGAGGTCGTGGCGCTGCTCAAGACCGGCTCGGCGTACTACGCCCCGTCGGCCGCCGCGGCCCGGATGGCGCGGGCCGTCGCGGAGAATTCCGGCGCGGTCATGCCGGTCTGCGCGTGGGTGGACGGCGAATACGGCATCTCCGGCGTCTACCTGGGCGTCGAGGCCAAGATCGGCGCGGAGGGCGTGCAGGCGGTCGTCGAGACCGACCTCACCGACTCCGAGCTGGCCGGCCTCAAGGAGGCCGCCGAGGCGGTCCGCGCCAAGCAGGCCGACGTCGCGGATCTCTGATCCAGGCTGTGAAGGTCCGGGGCCGTGCGCCCCGGGCCTTCATTCCTTGGTACGGCAGTAGGGCTGACCCAAATGCGACACCGCCAACCACGAGCCACGGGATCTGGCCGTGGCGAGCGCCGCCTCCCGGCTCTCCCGCGCGAGCCGGGCATCCATGTCATGCCCATAGCCGAGTGACGGATCCAGCAGCTGGACGGCGTGCACCAGCAGATCGCCGGTGATCAGCACGCTCTCATTGCCGCCCTCCACCAGCACCGACTGGTGTCCCGGGGTGTGCCCGGGCGTCGAGATGATCCGTACGCCCTCGCCCAGCTCGGAGTCACCATCGACGACCTGCAACCGTCCCTGCTCCCGCAGCGGCCGTAGCAGCGCCTCTTCCTGGCGCGCCGCCGCGTAGGCCGCCACGTCCGCCCGCTGCACCAGCACACGCGCGTTGGTGAACGGCGAGTCCGCCGGCACCGCCCAGCCGATGTGGTCCGTGTGCAGGTGGGTCAGCACAATCGCCTCGACCTCCGCCGCGGCGATCCCGGCGGCGGCCAGCTCCTCCGGCAGGCGTCCGGGCACGGGAGCCCAGTCCGCGGCGAGCGAGTGCGCCGGCCCGATGCCCGCGTCGACCAGGGTGACGGGGCCGCTGTCGCCGTACCGGATGGCGAAGCTCCGGAAGCGCAACCACCAGCGGCCGTCCGCGGTCCGCGCGGTCGGGTCCCGCTCGTCGGCGGCGGCCCACTGCTCCGGGGTCGCGTCGGGCACCGCGTCCTCGCGCCGGTCGAAATGCGGCCCCTCGGCGTCCTGCAACGCGATGACGGTCAACGGCCCGAGCGTACGGATGGCAGACATCCCCCATTCTCACCCGGCGCTCGCCGGGCCCGATGGTCAGAAGTTGCGGGGGCGCAGTCCGGCGATCGGGATCTCGATGGGCCACGGCTCGTCGGTGCGGATCACGTCGGTGAACGAGCCAGACGGTTCGTACACCCCCGCATTGCCGTTGAGCCGGTTTGTGTGCACGGTGATGCCGCCGTCGGTCTCGATCAGCCAGTAGTGGGGGATGCCGGCCTTCGCGTAGAGCGCCGGCTTGAGCACCCGGTCCATGCTCTGCGAGCCGGGCGACACGATCTCCACCGCCAACAGGACCTCGTCCGCGGTGAAGCTGCCGGCGCGACGCCGGGCCGCCTCGAACGTGGTGACCAGCACATCGGGGATGAACAGCCGGCGTAGGCTGAGCTGCACGTCGTTGGACTGACTCACGAAGAGGTGGTCCGGACACGTCTGCTCGAGCGCGACACCGAGGCGCATGGCGATGACCTGGTGGACGCTGGTCGGCGAAGGGGACACGTGCAGTGCCCCATCGATCAGTTCGCGGCGGACACCGTCGTGGGGCATGACGTCGAGGTCGTGGACGGTCCAGCCGTCCTCGGGCGGCACCTCTCTGATCATGAGCCTCCTCACCGCAGTCTCCGCTCACGATACCGGGGGCAGATGGATCGGGATCGGGGCCGAGCGGCGATCTGCACCCGACCCCGCGTCTCCCGGTCAGCCACGCAGCGGGTGCGCGTCCATGTCGTCGTGTACGTCGTAGATGGGTCCGCCGGCGGGCATGCGGAGCGGGGTCGGCTCCGCGGTGACCGTGGCGATGCCGGGGCGGCCGGCCTCGACCACGAACTCCGCGGCCGTGCGAACCGTCGCGGTCGGTGCCCAGACGGTGTCGACCACGCGCAGCCTGCTGAGCATCCGTTCGCGATCGACGTCACAGACGACGTAGCCGCGCTGGTTGTCGATGTACCGCCAGTGCGGGCTCTCGGCCATGATCGGGTCATAAGTGGCGTGGAAGGCCGCGACGTCCGGGTTCCCACCCGAGGTGATCGACGTGCCGGTGATCTCGGCGCCGACCACCGGGGTGGACGGATCGTCGAAGTCGGAACGCAGGTCGCAGACCCAGGTGCAGTGCCGGTCGCCGGTGAGCACGACGGGGTTCTGGATCCGGCCCGAGCCGAAGCGTTCGAGCAGCCGCCGGCGCTGGGCTCGGTAGCCGTCCCAGTTGTCGAGGTCGAAGGACTGTGCCGGGCCGGCCTGGCGATCGTTCGAGGCCCACATGACCTGATTGGCCAGCAGGTTCCACCGGCTGCCGGCCGATTCCAGGCCGTCGACCAGCCACTTCTCCTGCTCCGGGCCGGTCATGCTGAGCGCCGGGTCCTGGGCGGCGGCCAGGGTGGCGGGCTGGTCGCTGCGGTACTGCCGGGTGTCCAGGACGTGCACGCTGGCCAGCGAGCCGAAACGCAGCCGCCGATAGACCTGCATGTCCAGCCCGGAGGGCAGCGAGCCGCGGCGTAGCGGCATGTGCTCGTAGTAGGCCTGGAACGCGGCGATGCGCCGGGCCCGGAAGGCCTCCGGGCTCTGCAGCTGCGGATCCTGCGGGATCTCGTCGGCCCAGTTGTTGTCGATCTCGTGGTCGTCGAAGGTGACGATCCAGGGGAACGCCGCGTGCGCGGCCTGCAGATCCGGGTCGGTCCGGTAGCGGGCGTGCCGGTTGCGGTACTGCTCCAGCGAGTACGGCTCGCCGGTGCCCTCGTGCTGGCGAGCCGCGTTGGGATTGGGGGCGCCTTCGTCAGGCCCGGGTGGGCGGTGGTCACTCCGCGCCGCCGGCCGCGGCGGAAACGGTCGTCTTCGGCGACCTCCCACTCGACCGGCATCGGCAGATCGAGCTTTCCTGGCAATGACATGCTTCGATGTGACTGGCTACCGGTTGCCATAACCCGAACTTCCCGCCAGCTTTCGGCGCATCCTGGGGGAAGGGTCGGAGGTGATCTTCCCATGACCTGCAGTACGCTCGTACTGCTAGAAGCAAGTGTCCCGGAGAGGAGCGCCGGTCGATGGCGAAGATCAAGGTCAACAACCCGGTCGTGGAGCTCGATGGCGACGAGATGACCCGGATCATCTGGAAGCAGATCCGTGAGCAGCTGGTGCTGCCGTACCTCGACGTCAATCTCGAGTACTACGACCTGTCGATCCAGTACCGCGACGAGACCGACGACCAGGTGACCATCGACGCGGCCAACGCGATCAAGCGCCACGGCGTCGGCGTCAAGTGCGCGACGATCACCCCGGACGAGGCTCGCGTCGAGGAGTTCGGCCTCAAGAAGATGTGGCGGTCGCCGAACGGCACGATCCGCAACATCCTCGGCGGCGTGGTCTTCCGCGAGCCGATCATCATGTCGAACGTGCCCAGGCTGGTGCCGGGCTGGACCAAGCCGATCATCATCGGCCGGCACGCACACGGCGACCAGTACAAGGCGACCGACTTCGTGGTGCCGAGCGCCGGCAAGCTGACCGTCACCTTCACGCCCGAGGACGGCTCCGCGCCGATGGAGTTCCACGTCGCGGACTACCCGGGCGGCGGCGTCGCGATGGCGATGTACAACTACGACGACTCGATCCGCGACTTCGCGCGCGCCTCGTTCCGGTACGGCCTGGCCCGCAACTACCCGGTCTACCTGTCGACCAAGAACACGATCCTGAAGGCGTACGACGGCCGGTTCAAGGACCTGTTCGCCGAGATCTTCGAGACCGAGTTCGCCGACCAGTTCAAGGCCGCCGGCCTCACCTACGAGCACCGGCTGATCGACGACATGGTCGCCGCCGCGATGAAGTGGGAGGGCGGCTACGTCTGGGCCTGCAAGAACTACGACGGTGACGTGCAGTCCGACACCGTGGCCCAGGGCTTCGGCTCGCTCGGCCTGATGACCTCCGTGCTGATGACCCCGGACGGCAACACCGTCGAGGCCGAGGCCGCGCACGGCACGGTCACCCGGCACTACCGGCAGTGGCAGAAGGGCGAGAAGACCTCGACGAACCCGATCGCGTCGATCTTCGCCTGGACCGGCGGCCTCAAGCACCGCGGCAAGCTGGACGGCACCCCGGCGGTCACCGAGTTCGCCGAGACGCTGGAGCGGGTCTGTGTGGAGACGGTCGAGGGCGGTCAGATGACCAAGGACCTCGCGCTGCTCATCTCCCGCGACGCCCCGTGGCTGACCACGGACGAGTTCATGAACGCCCTGGACGAGAACCTGGCGCGCGAGCTCGCCTGACCTCGTGCCCGAGAAGGCCGCCGGCAGCAGCCGGCGGCCTTTTTGCCGGCAAAATCTCCTAAAAGGGAGGTTTGGCCGCGTAACTTCGGGGTACTCCTTTTCGTTTGTTTGATTAGAACGGATGACGGTCGCGTAGCGCTCCCAGTCGCCCGCCGGTCTGGCCGCCTTGTCCCGGGCGCCGACCGGTTCTGGGAACAGCGCGCGATCAGTAGGCGAACTGCGCCTGCCGTCCCTTCCCTGCGGGGGGCCTTGTCCCGGGCCCCCCGCCCCCAATACCTGGCCGTTTTATCCGCATCAGCGAATGCGGCGGCGATATCAATAATGGTAATGATGAACGGGCGGACCCCGGGGAACGACGCTCCCCGGGATCCGCGGTCGGTTCAGCCGCGATAAAGCGTGGTGTGGCGGAATGAACTGCTGGCGCCGTTGAAGCCGTACGTGCCGCGGTATGCCCCCGGGCGGACGAACTCGCCGACCACGGTGATCGAGTCGGCGCACGGACCGTCGCCGGCCCGGCTGGCCTGCAGGAGCAGGTCCTCGCCGAGGAATCCGCCGGTGATGTTCCAGGGCGCGCCGCAGATTCCGGACGTGATCTGGCCGCCGGTGAGGCTGAAGGGGTACGTGTTCGGACTGATCTGGACCTCGATCTCGAACGTCACGGCCGTGTTGTGCAGGGTCAGCCGCACGGTCGTGCTGACGGCCTCGGGCACCGCGAAGGCTTGCTCGCGTGACTCGACCCGGGTGCCGTAGGGATCGATGTACGTGGTCCGTTCATGGACTTCAGTGGACATGTTTGCTCCCCAATCCGACTCAGGCCAGCAGCTCGGCGATTTCGACGCGCAGCAAGGAGCGCACGGTCTCGATGTGGTTGACGACGGTCGTCACCGACGAGCCGGCGAACAGCAGCCCGATCGCGACGTTGTCGAACGAGGTCACCAGCGAACCCGAGTCGCCGCCGGCCGACATGGCGGTGGTGATGATCTGGTCGCGGAAGCGGGCGACGCCGGCCGGGCCGTAGTTGACGTCGACGGTGGCGTCGACGCTGATGACGCGGCCGAACGTCACGTTGGTCGTCCGGCCGGTCTTGCGGACCTTGTCGCCGACGGCCACGTTCGCCTTGCGCCGCCAGGCCCGGGGCGCGCCGTTGAAGAGGATCTCGCGGGTCACGTCGGAGAACTCCGCCGCGCCGAGCGCGGCGTCGACGACGTTGTTGTGCCTCTCCAGGGGCACCTGCGGGGCGAACTGGATCGGGATGAAGCGGCTCAGGGTGGCGATCCGGTCGCGCGGGTCGGTGCCGCCGTCGAACGGTCCAGGCTGGACGATCGCACTGCCGATCGGGGCGGCGTTGCTCGCGGCCAGCACGTGGTTGTTGCTGAGCACGTAGTAGCGCGAGGGCATGCCCAGGCCGGGGCTGGGCGGGTCGGTGGTCGCGCCGGGCAGGAAGTCGTAGACGACGCTGCCCAGCGTGCCGGCCGTGATGCCCACGTTGCCGATCGAGAAGCCCGACGGGCACGGGCGCATCCGGCGGCTCAACAGCTGCGGCTCGGCCTCCATCAGGCCGGCCACATCCGAGGTCGGAGCATCCGTGCGCCCCTCGGCATGGCGGTCGCTGAGCCGGACGAACAGGTCGGTGTCCGGGGCGCTGAGCACCCGCTGCTGAGCGGAGATGTGTCCGATGGCGATGACGTCGGTCGGCGTGCCGTCCTCCAACTGCCGCGGCACGACGTCGCGGCTGGTGAGTGACGCCTCGGACACCTTGCTGGTGACGAAGACCAGCATCGCGGGCTGGCCGGTCGGCTCGCCGTTGGTCCACTTGACCCCGGAGCCGAAGCCGATCACATTCGAGACCGGGCGCGCGGGGTCGAGCAGTTGGTTGTAGGCCTGTTCGCGAGCGGCTTCGCTCAGCCGTCCGCCAGCCGGCCCGCGCATCAAGTCCTGTCTGGTCATGCTGACCGCCTCTCCTGAGCATGTGCTGACACGCGTCAGGGGGCCTGGGCGGTGACCTCTCCTATGGGGACGACTCGAACCGGCACTCCTTCGAGCACGTCGGGAATCGTCTCGCCGGGGGCCAGCTCCTGCAGAGCCACCTTGCGCTGCACGTAGACGTCGATGACCTCTGATCCCGTCTCGTCCCGGCCGGTTCCCACGCCGATCACGTTTGGAAGCGCCAGTAATGCGTTTTCGTGCCGATGGCGAATTGACCCGGCATCAGCCATCTGGAACTCCGATTTCATGCCGGTCCGGACCTGCCGCCGGACCAGACGGAAAGAGATCAGTGCTTACTTCCGTCTATCGTTCTATGCCTTGGGGAGCCCCGCCCGCAAGCCTTTTGCTGGATCGCGACAGCCGCTATTCGAGATCCTCTTTTCATTATTGGCGAACGCGCAGATCCCGGCCGTCTTATGCGATCTGTCCGACCTATTCTTTGACCTGATCCGGCCGCCTGGTCGCCAACGCGCGGAGCCGGCCTCGCGAGGTGCGAGGCCGGCTCCGGTGCGGTGCGGTGATCAGATCGCGTCTCGAAGGGCCTGGGCCGCGGTCTCGGGGACGATGTCGTTCACGAAGGCGCCCATGGCCGACTCCGAGCCGGCCAGGAACTTCAGCTTGTCCGCCGCGCGGCGGATGCTGAACAGCTGCAGGTGCAGGTAGCCCAGGTCGCGGCCCGTGCCGACGACCGCCTGGTGCCAGGCCGAGATGTAGGGCATCGGCTTGCCGAACAGGGCGTCGAAGCGGCGCAGCACGTCCAGGTAGAGCGGGCCGAACGCGTCGCGCTCCTCCTCGCTCAGCCCGGGGAGATCCGCGACCTGGCGGTGCGGGGCGATCTGCACCTCGTACGGCCAGCGGGCCGCCGCCGGCACGTACGCCGTCCAGTGCTCGTTCGACGCCACCACGCGGACCTGGGCCTCCCGCTCCGCAGCCAGCACGTCCGCGTACAGGTTGCGCCCGCCGGTGCGCTCGGCGTGCCGTCCGGCCGCCCGCAGCATGGCCTGGGTCCGCGGCGGCACCATCGGGTACGCGTAGATCTGCCCGTGCGGGTGGCTCAGCGTCACGCCGATCTCGATGCCGCGGTTTTCGAACGGGAACACCTGCTCGACGCCCGGCATCGCGGACATCTCCGTGGTGCGGTCCGCCAGGGCGTCGAGCACCGTACGGACCCGGGCCGGTGGCAGCGAGCCGAAGGCGCTGTTGTGGTCGCTGGTGAAACAGACCACCTCGCAGCGCCCGACGGCCGGCCGCACCGGCACCATGCCGGTCAGCTCGGTGATCTCGTCCGGCGCGACCCGGTCGCTGAACGACGGGAACTGGTTCTCGAAGACCACCACGTCGTAGTCCGGCGCGGGGATCTCGCTGGCGAACTCCGGCGTCGACGGGCAGAGCGGGCACTTGTCGCTCGGCGGCAGGAACGTGCGGGTCTGCCGGTGCGCGGCGACCGCCACCCACTCGTCGACCAGCGGGTCGTACCGCAGCTGCGAGGTCGGCGGCGGGGGCGGCAGGTGCCGGGTGTCCGGCCACTTGTCCCGGCCCGCGTCCGGGGCCTCGTCGAAGTAGATGAGCTCGCGGCCGTCGGAGAGCCGGATCGTAGTCCTCTGAGAGATCATTGGGCGCTTACCACCATCAGCTCGTTCACCTGTTCCACCAGGACCGCACGTGCGGTCTCGTCCAGTTGGTCATCCGTGATGACCACGTCGGCGCGATCCAGCGGCACGATCGAGGAGATGCCCACGGTGCCCCACTTGGTGTGGTCGGCGAGCACCACGAGCCGCTCTGCCGCTTCCACCAGCGCGCGGTTGACGTCCGCCTCCATGAGGTTAGGCGTCGTGTAGCCGGCCCGTTCGCTCATTCCGTGCACACCCAGGAACAGCACGTCCAGGTGCAGCGTGCCGATCGCGGCGACCGCCACCGGCCCGACCAGCGCGTCGGAGGGGGTGCGGGTGCCGCCGGTCAGCACCACGGTCTGGTCCGGGCGCCCGGCCCGGTAGAAGACGTCGGCGACCGGGATGGAGTTGGTGACCACCGTGAGCGCGGGCACGTCGACGAGCCGCTGGGCGAGGCCCGCGGTCGTGGTGCCGGCGGACAGCGCGATGGCGTCGCCGGGGGAGACCAGGGCGGCGGCGCGCATCGCCATCGCCGCCTTCTCGGCGCGCTGGCGCACCGATTTCGCCGCGAAGCCCGGCTCGTGTGCGGAACCCGGGCTGACTGTGGTCGCGCCGCCGTGTACCTTCGCCAGCAGGCCACGGTCGGCGAGGGTCTCCAGATCGCGGCGGATCGTCATGTCGGAGACGCCGTACTCGCTGGCCAGTTCGCTGACGCGGACGCCGCCGGCGGCCCGGACCCGGTCCAGGATCGCGGCCTGGCGCTGCTGCGCCAGCATCAGCACTCACCGTCGCTACATCGAGGTAACCGCACTAATTCGAACACGTGCGAACACTACCGCTGATCGGGTGTGCGCGAAAGATGGTGTGTCAGATACCTCGGCCCCGCTTGTGCAGGGCGGACAGTACGTTCTCCACCTTCACCGCACCGGTCATGGCAGCGAGGGCGATCGCTGTCCGGGGCTCCTTCCAGTTGGCCCGGACCGCCTCCTTGCTGAACTGCCACGCCTGGCTCCGGTTGCCGGTCGCCGCGGACCAGCACGCGAGCTGACCGTAGACGCGGGCCGCGCCCGGCCGGCAGCCGCCGATCTCCGGGTGGCGTTGCATCATCCAGCGCAGGGACGAGATCTTGGTGGCGTACTCGTAGGCGTAGTGCGAGGTGCGGCCCCACAGGACCCGGACCAGCGGCTCGTCCAGGTGCACGATCGGCGCCCGGCGGGCCGCCCGCAGCAGCAGGTCCCAGTCCTCGTTCTGGCTGCCCGGCGCGTCCTCGGCGACCAGCCCGATCGCGGAGTCGGCCAGCGCCTCGCGGCGGATCAGGAACGACGACGAGTGCAGCATCGCCATCCGGGAACGGGCCAGCTCGTCCACCGTCACCCGGCTGAGCCCGGCCAGCCGCGGGGTCCGCTTGCCCTCGTACTCGACCTCGATCGAACAGGTGGCCATCTCGGAGTCCGGCTCGGCCAGCAGGGCAGCGACCTGGCGGCGCAGCTTGTCCGGGGTCCACTGGTCGTCGTCGTCGCAGAAGGCCACGTACTCGGTGTCCAGCGCGAGGATGCCGGTGTTGCGCGCCCCGGCCAGGCCGGAGGTGCGCCAGTTCGTCAGCACCAGCACCTGGGTCTGGCCGGTGGCGGCGAGCAGGTAGTCGGGCTCGGTCTGGTCGTAGACGACGACGATCTTCAGCTCACCCGGGTAGCGCTGGGCGCGTACCCCGGCGATCGCCTTGCGGAGCAGCTCGGGACGGTTGCGGGTGGGGATCACGACACCGATGGACGGCCAGTTCATCACGCCTCCTGGGACACTTCTGCGGGATTGAGCGGATAGCCGTACGCGCGCAGCATCGGGGCGCACACCGCGCCGACCAGCCGGCGCTGGCCGCTGGGCAGCGCGTGTACCCAGGCGTCGTCGCGGCGCAGCGGCAGCCGCCCGACGCTGAAGCGCATCGGGTTGCCGGCGGCGCTGTGGCCCACCCGCAGGTCCGCGTAGCCGTCGCCGAGGAAGGCCAGGTCGGCGCCGGTGACCGGAACGCCGGCGTATTCGGCGAGCGCACGCAGCGCGGCGCGCGGGTCGGTGAGGAGTTGCTCGTAGCGGATCCGGTGCACCGGGACGCCGCGGCGGGCGAGCAGGCCGAAGGCCGCGTTGTGCGCGTTCCACAGCAGGGCCGAACGGCCGGGGGAGTAGCGGGTCATCTCGTCGCCGCCGTCCGCCTCCGGCCGGGCGACGGTCTTGGTCCAGGAGTACGCGACCCCGCGCGCGTCCCGTACCACGTGCACGACCCGCAGGTCGAGATCGTCGGCCCAGCGCAGCACGTGCGCCAGGGCGCTGTGCTTGGAGGAGTCGACGACGACCTGGGCCCCGGAAACCGCGGCGGCGGCCGAGTAGACCCGGGTGTAGAAGCCGGCGTACTCGCGGACGTCGGCGAGCTGGGCCGGCGGGAGCTGGGCGCCGGCGAGGCGGGGGATGTGCCGGGTGCGCTCGACGACGTCGCGCAGCGCCCGCACCCGCTCAACGTCCACATTGCCCCAGTGGCCGAACGCGCGCTCGCCGACGCGCTTCCAGAACGTGCAGGCCGCGAATCGGGCGCCGCACCCGCAGCGTTCGTTGTCGCGGATGTCGCGCTGCCAGAGGTGGACGATCTCGCCCAGCGCGCACACGGAGGGCAGCTCGCCGAGCAGGCGCTCAACGAGCGTTGTCCCACTTCGTCCCAATCCACCCAAATAAAGAACCCGTGCCACTTTCGCCCACCTTCGCTCGTTTCGCTCCTATAACGAGCGAACAAGGCTGAAGGAGGCGTCGCATGACCATCGAGGCATTCGACCGGGTACATCTCGACGGCACGGGATTCGACCGGATCACCGAGGAGGAGGTGGTCGCCGTCGTCCGCGAGGCGATCGACGCCGGCCGGGGCGGCCGCATCCTCACCCCGAACGTGGACATCCTGCGCCAGGCCCAGGCGGACGGCCGGGTCCGCGCCTACCTCGACGACGCGGACCTGGTGGTCGCCGACGGGATGCCCCTGGTCTGGGCCAGCAAGCTCAGCGGCACCCCGCTGCCGGAACGCGTCGCGGGCAGCAGCCTGATCTGGTCGCTGTCGCGCGGCCTGGCCCACGACCGCCGGTCCGTCTTCGTGATCGGCGGCGCACCGGCGGCCGACGGGATCAAGGACGGCGCCACCCGGGCCGCCGACCGCCTCGCCCGGGACTGCCCGGGCCTGCGGATCGCCGGCACGCTGTGCCCGCCGATGGGCTTCGAACGCGACGAGCCGTCCTACGCCGACTTCTGCCGCAAGGTGGCCGGGGCGGACCCCGACCTGATCTTCGTCGGCCTGGGCTTCCCGAAGCAGGAGGCGGTGATCACCCGGCTGCGCGCCGAGCTACCGGGCGCCTGGTTCATCGGCTGCGGCGCGGCGGTCAACTTCGTGGCCGGCGACATCGAACGGGCGCCGCGCTGGATGCAGAAGACCGGCCTGGAATGGGCGCACCGCCTCGGCACCGAACCGAGCCGGTTGGCCGGTCGCTACCTCAAGCACGACGCCCCCTACGCGATGCGCCTGCTCGCCGGCGCGGCGGCCCGCCGTAACGACAGCTTCCGGTGACCGCCGGGACCCGGCGGCCGCCGAACGGTTGAGTTCGTTCGGCGGCCCCGGGCGGGCCGCTACCGCGGGTTGAAGTACGGGTCCCGGGTCAGCCGGGCGAACTGCTGGAACGCGGGTTTGTCGCCCGCCAGCTGGAACTGCTGCTTCGGCCCGTTGCCCTCGGGATCGGACTCGAAGTAGACGACGGCCTTGATCTGCTTGTTGGCCTTGAAGGTGCGTTCCGCGTCCGCCAGCCAGGCCACCCGCCCCGCCGAGCCCCAGGCCTTGGCCACCCCGAACTCGCCGATGACGATCGGCTTCGGCCGCTGCGCCGCCCATTGCAGGAACGGGCCCATGAGCTGCCCGATCGGCTGGAACAGGTTGCCCGCGTAGACGTCGACGCAGGTCCAGTCCACCTGGTCGTCGCCGGGGTAGAAGGCCGGCGCGTCACCGCGGATGAAGCCCTCCGCGGTCGGGCACCAGACCCAGGACACGTTCTTGACCCGCTGCTGGGCGAAGATCTCCCGGATGTGCTTGTACGCGGCGATGTAGTCCTCCCCGGACCACATCGTGGCGCGCAGGTTGGGGCGGTCCATCTCCCAGCGGATCCGCAGCAGCACCGGCTTCTTCACCTTGCGGATCGCCTTGGCCTGCCGGCGGATCAGCCGGTCGTGCTCGCCGGCCAGGATCGAGCGGTTGTCGCCGGTCGCCCAGCTGACCATCAGCGTGGCGTCCGACGCGAGGAACTCCTCGTCCGACGCGGTGCCGACCATCTGGTCGAAGCGCCGGTACGTGTTGACGATGTCGAGCGGCCGGCCCAGCACCTTTTCGAGGCCGTCGACGGCCTCCACCCGGCCGGCGTGGGTGAGCGCGTCCGGCTTGATCCAGGCGCCCAGGTACGCGCCGGTCTCGGGGGCCGCGAACGGCCCGGCGGAGAACGGGCCGGGGCGCACGGCCACCGCGACCGGCGCGCTGGTCAGGTCGGGGGACGGGGTGGGCTCGGGCTCGTCGCGCCGGTGCGAGGTGCAACCGGCGAGCACGAGGGCGAGCAGGCTCAGCAGGGCGAGTACGCGGCGCATGGCAGTGGCTACTTCTTCCGGCGGGCCGTGTAGAGGACGTTGACGGCGAAGCCGTCGGTGCCCGGCAGCTTGCGGGCGGCCGCGTCGGCGGCGCGGGCCAGCAGCTTGTGGTCCAGCGACTCGGTCAGCATCGAGAAGCCGCGCCGCTCGGTCACCTCGAAGCCGTGCCGGCCGAGCAGTTCCTCCACGTCGGAGTGGGACAGCTCGGCGAACCAGCGCTCACCCGAGTGCCGCCGGGCCCGCAGGTGCCGCAGCGAGCCGGCGTTGCCGTGGTTCTCGACCACCAGCACGCCGGACCCGGCCTCCGGCAACACCTTCGCGGCGAACGCGACGGCCCGGTCTCGTACCTCGGCGTGCACGTTGAGCAGCAGCCGGAACATCGTCACGATCGCCGGGTGGCCGGCGCGCACCGGCTCGGGCACCGGGCCGTCCATCGGCACCTGGTGCCAGTGCGCCCGCGACCCGACCTCCTCGGCCTTCGCCATCATCTCGGCGGACGTGTCGTAGCCGTGCGCCTCGCGGACCAGGCCGTGCAGCGTACGGATGGCGCGCCCGGTGCCGCAGGCGAAGTCGTGCTGCACCGGCGCGGTGCCGAACTCCCGGGCGACGAGCTTGCGCAGGTACGCCCGCTGCCGCTCGTTGATCCGTGACGCGTAACTGTCCGGCGCGTACGTGACGTGCTCGTACTTGTCGACGGCGTCGGCGTCCTGGAACACCCTGGTGTATTCGCTGGTCAACCGGTCCTCCTCTGGGTGAGCTTGCGGGGCTTGAAGGCGTTGAGGCCGAGACGTCCGCGCAGCAGCCACGCGCCCGCGGCGAAGGCGGGCACGGCCAGCAGCACGGCCAGCGCCAGGCCGGCCGCGCCGGTGCCGGCCACGGTGGTGACCGCGCGCGGGAGGACGCCGAAACACCCGACGGCTAGGCCGGCGGCGGCCAGCGTCCCGGGGCCGAACGGGTGCAGCCCGGCGGCCCGGCCGACCTGGATCAGCGGCAGCACGTTGTTGGCGACCATCGCGCAGGCCAGCCCGATCGCGGCGCCGAGCGCGCCGTACCGGGGGATCAGCAGCACGTCCAGGCCGACCGTGACGGCGAGCGCGATCAGGACGTTGACCAGGTTCCACGAGGTGCGCCCGGCCATCGCCAGCACCATGTCGACCATGCCGCAGCCGGTGGCCACCAGCATCGCGCAGGCCAGCACGATCACGACGTCGGCGCCGCGGCGGTAGCCGCTGCCGAAGAGCCCGAGGTAGACGGGCGCGAACAGGATCACCAGGAAGCTGATCGGCCAGGTGACCAGCACCAGCCAGCCGGTCGCGGTCTGGTAGAGGTGGTTGGCGGTGTCCCGGTCGCCGACCGCCAGCGCCTCGGCGAGGCGCGGCTGCACCGACTGCGAGATGCCCTGGTTGGCAAACTGGATGAGCACCACGAACCGGCCCGCGACCGCGTAGATCGCGGCCGGCGCGAGCCCGCCCAGCGCCGCCACCAGCAGCACGTCGACCCGCTGCAGCGCGAGCTGCGCGACGCTGGCCAGGGCCCGCGGCCCGGTGAAACGCCAGAAGTCGCGGCGCAGCTCACGCCGGTCGCGGCGCCGGGCCCGCGGGCCGCGCGGCTTGCCGGCGAGGTACGTGCGGCGCAGCGCGACCGCCGCCAGGATCGCCACCGGCAGGTACGGCACCGCCCACGCGAACGCGAACGCGGGCAGCGTCGCCGTCGTCCACAGCGTGACCACCCCGACCGCGCCGACGCACAGCAACTGCAGCGTGCTGCGCAGGACGCGGTCCAGGGTGACGGTCGGTCGCATGGCCTTGTAGCCGCGGGTGGCGGTGAGCAGCGCGTCGGTGAGCGCCTGCAGCGGCAGGAAGACGGCCAGCACCCGCAGGGCGGTGATGTGCCCGGCCATGACGTGCGGGGAGTCCGCGGCGGTCAGGTGCGCGATCGCCGGGGCGCCGAACCACATCGCGACGGCCAGCACGACCGCGAGCACGAACACCGGGGTCAGCGCGATCCGCAGGCAGGTGCCGAGCAGGTGGTCCCGGCCGGTGGCGCGCAGCCGGGCCGGCCAGTAGACCAGGCCCGTCTGCGTACCCAGCTTGGCCAGCCCGCCGGCCAGCACGAAGGCGGCCGTGGCCGCGAAGAAGGCCCCGGCCTGCTCGGCGCCGAGGCTGCGCGCGACGACCCAGGTGACCACGACGCCGGTGCCGCCGGCCAGCGCGGCGCCGACCATGTTGGCCAGCCCGCCCCGCGCGACCCCCCGGGTCCCCTGCCGGTCCGGGGCGTCGGCGACGTCGGTGGGTGTCATACCGAACGCCAGCTGGGCACCCGGCCCAGCCAGGTGATCAAGGCGTCGTCGTGCGGGGCGAAGTGCTCGGTCAGGTCCTGGCGCAGCACCGGGTCCATGTCGGACTGCCGGGGCCGGGCGTTGTGCCGCTCGAATGGCGGATGTCCGAGGTCGGTCGGCAACCCGAGGAACCGGCAGACCTCGTCGTAGGTCTGCTCGGGGTCGGCGAAGAACCGCTCGCTCTCTACCACGTGGATGCGTTCCCGGCCGACGTGCTGGGCCATCACGCTCAGGTAGCGGGCGTACTCGCCGCGGGCCCGGTAGGCGTGGTGCTGGTGGGCGAACGAGTAGTAGGCCGGATCCGTCGCCAGTTGGTGCTCCTGGCGGTGCATCCGGGCGGCCTCCAGCGCGAGCGCGTTGCCGAAGTCCCGTTCCTGCTCGAAGCCCCGGGCCACCTCGTGGTGGTGCTGGGAGTAGGCCCGCTCCACCGGGTCGCGGACCAGCACCAGCAGCTTCGCGCCGGGCAGGTCCGCGGCGATCCGGGCCGCCGCCTGCGGGTGGTACATGTAGTACGGGCTGGACTCGAACGTCTGCGCGTCGACGCCGTGCCGGCTGCGCACCTTCTCGGCGCTGCGCTGCATCGGGAAGTGGCCCTTGTACCAGCCCATGCCCCGGTCGTAGGACACGTCGAAGTAGTGCACGCCCTTGTGCAGCACGGCCTTGAGCACCGCCGGGTGCGCGGCGAGGGCGCGGTACAGCGAGGTCGTGCCGCAGCGCTGGCCGCCGCAGATCAGGAACGACGGGGTCATCCGCGCGGGCGCGGTGAGCCGGCCGTACGAGCGCGAGCCCAGGTGCACGACCCGCTTGACGGGTGACGGAACTTTGGAGACGTCCATGGCTACAGCGGCCTTCCGTCGTCGAGGTGAATCACAGCTCCTCCACCCGGCGGATCAGCACCGGCAGCAGCCAGGTGCCGAGCACGCCCAGCCGGGCGCCCGCCTCGGCCTGGCGGTCGGCCAGATACCGCGCGGCCAGGTCGATCAGGTAGAGCAGGGCGGTCAGCTCGCGGGCGTCGTCGGCCACCCCGAACGGCGCGAGCAGCTCCCCGGCCCGGCGCACGGTCGCCTCGACCGCGGCGGTGGCGTCGCCGGTGGACTGGATCCGCCGCTGCAACTCGTGGTGTACGGCGTCGAAGCCGACCGGCACCCCGGTGGCGAACCGCTCCCAGTCCCAGACCAGCAGCGCGTCCGCGAGGTTGGCCATGTTCCACGGTGCCCAGTCGCCGTGCCAGGCGCCGTACCGCAGGGTGTGCTGCCCGGCGTGGGTGGCGAGCAGCTCCGCGGCCGACGTCAGCGCGACCCCCTCGGGCCGGTCGCCGATGTCCGCGAGCCGCCCGCGCAGCTCGGCCCAGTACGCGCTGCCGACCAGCGGTCCGCTGTGGTAGCCCCGGCACCCGGCGACGTCGAGCATGGCGGCGACCAGCCGGCGCGGGGTCAGCGGCGCCCGGGGCAGCCACACCGGCAGCGCCGACTGGATCAGCACCTGGAGGCCGCGCCACTGCCCGGCGTGCAGCACGGTCGGCACGGCGAGCCGGGTGAGCCCGGCGGTGCCGAGCGTGGCCAGCGCGGACGTCTCGGCCTCGACCAGCCGCCGGGTGAGCGGGCCGGTGCCGAGCTTGCCGAAGCCGAACGTCTCGCCCTCGGGGCTGATCAGCTGCAGTACCGGCTTGCGGTTGGCCCGGGCCGGCCCGATGTGGATGCTGACCGACAGGTCGCGGCCGAGCGCCTCGCGCAGGTGCCCGTCGATGCTCTCCGGGGCCGGGCCGGTGATCTTGATCCGGTCGCGCAGCAGCATTCCGGAGGCGCCGGTGCGCAGGGCAGCCACCACCGCGTCCCGCTTGAGGCGGGCGGTGCGGGACTGCGGCTCGGCGTACCGGCGCACCGCCGCCGCGGCGACCCGGCGCGAGGTGTTCGGCACCAGCAGCCGGGGCCGGCGCGCGTCCGGCACGACCAGGTACTCGGTGATCGGCGCACCGGGCCCGCCGGCGGTGTCGCACGGCGCGGGGTAGAGCAGTTCCAGCACCTCCGCGAGGTACTGGGTGCGCAACGCCGAGTCGCCTGCCGTCAGGGCGGCGGGCGCGGTCTTAACGGGACTCAAGTGCTTGCCCTCCTTGTCGGTTCGCTGCCTGTTCGTTGCGCCAGAGCAGCGCGTAGGCCAGGAACATGAAGACCAGGGGGGTGGCCAGCGAGTTGTACCAGAGCATCGCCGAGAACGAGCTGACGATCGCGGCGCTGCCGGCGATGCCGATCGGGGTGCGGTCGCGCCGGAAGCGCCACAGGCCGTAGCCGAAGAAGCCCAGGTAGGCGATCGTGCCGGCGGCGCCGTGCGCGTACAGCAGCTGCCAGAACTGGCCGTTGCCGCCGACCGTGAAATTGCCGCAGCGTTCGCACCCGGAGGTTTCGCCGACGGTGATGGAGTTGCGCCCGCCGATCGTGTTGCGGGTCGAGCCGTAGCCGATCACCGGGGAATCGACGAAGCCGTCGACCGCGCGCTCGATGAGGAAGGAGCGCACGCCGTTGGACTTGCCGTTGTCGAGCCGGGCGTTGACCACGTCGCCGAGCGGGGTGGCTCCCAGGGCGACGACCAGCCCGGCGCCGGCGAGGGCGACCGCGCCGATCACCCAGATCCGGCCCATCAGCAGGTAGCGGAGCGCGACGTAGAGGACCACCACGCCGATGCCGATCCACAGGCCGCGGTTCAGCGAGACGACCGCGGGCACGATCGAGACGGCCAGGCAGAGCAGCGCGAACAGCCGCGCGCGGGCCCGCCGCGCCGACCAGGCGGCCACCACGAGCCAGCCCATCAGCAGGCAGAAGTTGTTGCCCCAGGTGTTGGTGTAGCCCCACGGCGCGGCCGGGCGGGGCTGTTCGCTGCCGACCAGGTCCATGATCTGCGCCGCGTACGGGTGCACCATCGACTGCACGAAGCCCTTGCTCCGCACGCCCTGTGGCAGCAGCCACTCCACCGGCGAGGTGAACTCGAAGCGCCCGGCCACGATGCCGAGCAGGCCGCCCAGCACCGTGATCACGAAGAGCCAGCCGAGCAGCTTGACCAGCCGCCGCCGGGGCAACTCCGCCTCGGTGAGATTGCCCGCGTAGACGAGCAGGACCGTCAGGGACGCGTACAGGAAGAGCCGGTAGACGACCGCGACCAGGCGGGCGCCGGCGTGCTCGGCCACGGTCCCGGCCGGGTCCGCGCCCAGCGCCGCGATGCTGACCACGACCGCCACGAGGAACAGCGCCCACCAGGCGAAGCCCGGCGGCAGCCGGAGCGGCCGGCCGGCGGCCCGCCGCCGCAGGAGCAGCACCAGCATCGGCGCCGCCATGATCGGAAAGATCAGCACCCCGAGCCCGAGCGCCCACCACAGCGGGTAGCAGGCGAGCAGGCCCGCGACCGGCCAGGCGGGCAGGGCGGTCGGCCGTTCGGTCGGTGCCGTGTGCGCGGGCCCGCCGGCCCGGGTGCTGGTGGTGCCAGGGCCGCCCGGTACGACCAGCGTCACTTGTCGTCCGGCTGCTCGCCGGCCTGGTCCGCGGTCTTCGTGCCGGCCGAGTTCTTCGTGCCGGCCGCTCCCAGGTCGATGATCGCGGTGACCTCGTCGAAGTCGCCCTGGCGCGGCCGGACCGGGCCGCCGGCGATGGGCAGCCGCATCGGCTGGGTCCGGTCGGAGTCGAGCACCGCGGTCTCGTCCGGCCTGGCCTCTTTCCGCGCCTCCGCGATCTGGGGTTCGCCGGTCCGGGGCTCAATTGTCCGGTGCTCGGTGCCGGCGGGCAGCGTGACGACCGGCAGGTTGTCCTCGTCGGTCCGCATCCCGGTCAGCCGAGGCAGCACCACGGCGCCCAGCAGCGGCGTGCCGACCCGGCTCAGCTGCTCGGCCGCGTCCAGCAGCGCGGGCCGCTTGGCGCGGCGCAGCTCGACCGCCAGGATCGCGGCGTCGGCGAGGCTGGCCAGGCTCTGCGCGTCGGCGCTGCTGCTGGTCGACGGGGCCTCGATGACCACGTAGCCGGTCTGCCGGCGCAGCGCCTCCAGGGTGTCGCGCAACCGCTGCGACTGCATCAGCCCCGCCGCGGTCGCCGCGCCGCCGGTCGTGATGACCCGCAGCGACGGGATGCGCGGGGTCCGCTGCATCGCCTTGTGCAGGCCGATCCGGCCGGCCAGCAGGTCGGACAGGCCGGGCATCGCGGCGACGCCGAGCATCCGGGCCAGCGGCGCGGCGTCGATCACACTGTCCGGCAGGTGCGCGCCGATCAGCACCACGTCGCTGCCGGTACGCGCCAGCGCGGCGGCCAGGTTGGCGGCCACGAGCGTGGTCGCCGAGCCCCGGCTGGCCCCGGTCACCACGATGATCTGGTCGCCGCTGCGCAGGCTGGCCAGGATCTCGTTGCGCAGCCGGTTGAACACCCGCCCGCCCGGCCCGTACGGCTGCAGCACGTCGTCGAAGTGCGGCGTGGTCCGCTCGTCCAGCGCGGCGAGCACCGGGATCCGGCCCCGGTCGCGGACGTCGGCGGCGGACCGCAGCCGGCTGTCGACGCGTTCCCGGACGAACGCCAGCGCCAGCCCGGCGAGCAGCCCGAGCATCCCGCCGGTGGCGATGTTCAGCATCGCGTTCGGGCTGGTCGGGGCCTCGGGCTCGCGGGCGTCGCTGATGATGCTGCCGGCGCCGACGGTGGCGGTGGTGAGCTCGTTGAGCCGGCCGGTCAGGTTGTTCAGCTGATTCTGCGAGTTGCCGCGCAGGCTCTCCAGGTTGCTGCGCTCCGAGCTGCCGTTCGCGGCCCGGGCCAGCCGGCTGTTGATCGCCGTCAGGTTGGTGGTGAGCTGCTTGACCTTGAGGGTCAGCGTCTTGATCTGCTGATCCAGCCCGGACCGGGCGGTCTCCTCCCGGTTGCGCAGGTACGCCTCCGCGAACGCGTGCGACCCGGCCTGCGCGCCCGTCGGGGTGTCCGCCTCGAAGCTGATCACCAGGACGGTCGTGTTCGCCGGCACCTCGACGGACACGAGGCGGGCGAGTTCGATCGGGGAGACCGCCGAGCGCAGCAGGGTCGCCGCCTTGACCGCGACCGCGCCCGAGCCGACGAGCTGGGCCTCGGTGTCGAGGTTGATCGTGCCCTTGGTCCGGCCACCGGAGGCGTTGGTGTCCCCGTTGACGGGCTGCACCAGCACCGAGCTCGACGATTCGTAGACCTCCGGCATCGCCTGGGTGAGCGCGGCGCCGAGCCCGAGGCCGAGGCCGCCGGCGGTCAGCACGACCCACCAGTGCCGGCGAAGCACGCCCAGGTAGTGCGAGAGGTCGGCGGAGACCGGGCGTGGATCTTCCATCGGTTCGGCGGCCCTTTCGGGGTGGAGTGAGTGTGTCGGCAATCGGGCGTTTCGCCCCCGAGGGGGTAAACGGCCCGTACGCCGTTGCGTAACTACTCCACCGCCACCGGTTACTTCATGGCCGGTTCCACCCAGCCGTTCTCCATCAGGTACGCCAGCACCACGTCGATGGCCGCCGGCACGCTCAGGTCCGTGGTGTCCAGCGCCAGCTCGGCGTCGGTCGGCTCCTCGTACGGGTCGTCGATCCCGGTCATGCCGCGCAGCTGGCCGGCCCGGGCGCGGGCGTACAGGCCCTTGCGGTCGCGCTGCTCGCACACCTCGAGCGGGGTCGCCACGTGCACCAGCATGAAGCCGGCGCCCGCCTCGGTGGCCATCGCGCGGACGGCGGCACGGGCGTCCGCGTACGGCGCGATCGGGCAGGCGATGGACATGCCACCGTGCCGGGCGACCTCGGCCGCCACCCAGCCGATCCGCCGCACGTTGCGGTCCCTGTCCGCGCGGCTGAAGCCCAGCCCGGCCGACAGCTCGCGGCGCACCACGTCGCCGTCCAGGAAGGTGATCGTCCGCTCGCCGCTCTCGCGCAGCGAGTCGGCGAGGCCCCGGGCGATCGTGGACTTGCCGGAGCCGGAGAGGCCGGTGAAGAAGACGACCAGGCCGCGGTGCCGGCGTGGGGGCCGGACCCGGGCCAGTTCCTTGGCCACCGCCGGCGGGGTGTGCCACTCGGGCAGCGGGAAGCCGCGGTCGAGCAGATCCTCGATCTCGGCGGTGGACATCGCCAGCCGGCGGTTGCGCGGCGGGATGTCGTCGCGCCAGCGCCACTGGCCGTCACGGTTGTCGTAGGCCAGCTCGCGGGGGACCAGCACGCGCAGGCCGCCGCCGGAGAGCATGTCCCCGGTGGACAGGACGTGCGTGACGCCGTACGCCGTCGCCACCCGGGCCCGCAGCAGCGCGTCGCGCATCTCGTCGCTGCGCGGCTTCAGCGGCACCGCGACGATCGTCGCGGGCGGCATCCGGTCGCGGGCCGCGAAGATCGCCCGGACCAGCGCCTCCGGCGGCAGCCCGTCGGGCCCGGGGCCGGTCACCGGGATGATGATCAGCAGGTGGGCCGCGAGCGTCCGGGCGGCGTGCGCGATCTGCGCGAGCTGCGGCCGGTGCAGCGGCCGATCCGCGATCACACCCAGGACCCGGCCCGGCGGAAGCAGGGCCTTGACCTCCTCGGGGCTGCGGCGTAGGCGCTGGAACGGCCCGTGCCCGCCGTCGCCCATCCGGCGCACCGTACCGCCGATCGCATACATGCCCTCGGTGGTCGGCCAGACGTCGGTGATCTCGACCGCGGCGACCGGCGCGCCCTCGGGGTCGGTGAGCACGACCGTACGCCGCAGCGGGTCGGCGAGATCCAGGCCGGTGGCCAGCTCGGCCGGAATTTCGCAGGTCACCGCGACCGGCCACGAAGTACCGTCGGCGAGCCGGCCCCGGCGGCGCAGCGCCGTCAGGTCGGCGCGGCCGAGAAACCCGGTCAGCGGCGTGTACGCCCCGGAGAGCAGCAATTCGAGGTCGGCCAGTTCGTGCGCGCGCGGCGTGTACGACGGCGCGTCACGCAACACGTCCTCGGGCAGCACAGAACCGTCGTTCACCTAAGACTCCCCCTGCAGTGACTTGAGGGACAGTTTCGCAGCCGGACTCCGCGCGGTCGAGCGGGGCTCGGCAGTCTGTCCGTTCCCGACGGTCGCCACGCGGACAACCCAGTCGGGTAGTCGACAAAACGGACACAAGGTCCAATACTGGGCGATTGTGAGACGTCGACCGCGCCGGACCAGGCTGCTGCACCTTATCGCCGTGACCACGATCTTCGCCCTCTCGGTCGTGGCCACGCTCTCGTGGGCCTGGACCGGAGGGGTGGATCAGCTGGGTCTGCCGTACGGGCCCGGCACCGACCCGACCGTGACCTTCCCCGGCCGGCCGCTGTCGCCGCTGCCCGAACGCCGCCCGGCGGCCGAGCCCGGCGGGCGCGAGATCCCCGGACCGCCGACCGTCGGCCGAGGCGCCGCGGCCCCCGGGGCCTCGGTCATT
>Ga0307516_10001791_pt1 | contig 29495 bp, 24 predicted proteins | sample 19_EM_MG_FD_203310 | JGI IMG/M metagenome (GOLD analysis project Ga0307516, IMG submission 203310) | Populus trichocarpa ectomycorrhiza microbial communities from riparian zone in the Pacific Northwest, United States - 19_EM | ecosystem: Host-associated > Plants > Roots > Unclassified | place... | reverse complement strand
CCTTCGCCAGTGAAGGAATAGGTGCTGCCCGCGGCTTCACCGGCGACGATCAAGCCCGGCCGCGTGAAACGCGCGCCTTCGAGCGTGCAGCGCAGCGGCGCGCCTTTCATCGGGCCCAGCAGCGTGCCGCCTTGCATCAGATCGCGGGCGGGGGCGTAGACCTTCTGAAAGTCGTCCATCACCTGGCGCAGGTTGACTTCCTTCTTCGTCAGCTTGCCGCCCTTGTGCTCGGTGTGGCTGTCGGCAATGCCCACGCCGATGTTGAACACACCGTCGCGGCACGGGAAGATCCAGCCGTAACCCGGGGTGAGCGCACGGTGCCAGACGATCTCGAGCGCGGTGATGCGCCCGACCATGCGGTCGTTCTTCACATAACCGCGCAGCGCCACGCCGCTCGGCGTGTGGCGCTCCGACATGCCGGCCGCCAGCAGCGCCTGCGGCACCGCACCGCTGGCGAGCACGAGCCAGCGCGCGCGCAAGGTGTGCGTGGCGTCACCGTGCTGCAGCGTCGCACCGACGACCTGCCCGCCCTCTTCGATCGGCGCCGTGAAACGCAGCGGCGCGAACATGCGCGCGCCGGCGTCGACCGCGGCGCGGCACAGGATCAGATCGAGCTCCTTGCGCGGCAGCACCGCCAGGGTTCCCGGCACATCCACACGCCCGCCGCGCGGGCCGATGCAGCCGACGAAGCCCGAAGCCTGCGCCTGGGCCATCACCGCGTCGAGCACACCGAGCTTGTGCAACGCGTTGTGGGCATCGGGGATCAGGCCGTCACCGCAGACCTTGTCACGCGGAAACGCGTGCTGGTCGACCAGCACCACGTCGAGCCCGGCGCGCGCCAGGGTCAGCGCGGCCGCGCTGCCGGCCGGGCCGGCGCCCACCACGAGCACGTCGCAGGCTGAAGGAAGGTGTTCGATGCCGAGGTTCATGGAAAGGGTGCTGAAGGCGCGTGCCGTAGAAGTCGAGCGCCGATTCTAGGAGGCCACCATCGGTGCCGAACCTTGACTCACGAATCGTTGGCACGAAGCTCGCTCTGTTGCCTGACCGCAGGTGCGGGCCGTTGACCCGACCACCCGTTCGTTAAATCCGAACGCGGGCTTGTATCTGGAGTTCACATGACTGACAAACATCGTCACAGCCATTCCGGCGCACCCCATGGATCGGCGCCCAATTGGGTGCTGATGCTTCTGGGCGTTTGTGCCCTCGTGGTCGCAGCGTTGGCCCGCGCCTTCGTCTAGGGGCTGAACCGCTGCCGAGGCGGCATGCATGCGGCGCTTGCGGACCGGGGCCGCGGGCCCGATGATCAGCGTCGCGCGATTGCGCTGATGCTGCCCGACATGAACCAGCCTGCGGTCGAATCAGGGGCCTACGCCGACTTCACGTTGGACCCGACCGTGCTCGCCGAGCGGCGGGTGGCCAGCGCCCGTCGCCTGCACACGGTGACGGTGCCGACCTTGCGCGCGGCGGGCTTCCTCATCCTGTGCGCGATCGCGCTGGCGCAAGACTTGCGCGCCGGGATGCCGTTTCCGTCGCCTTCGCTCGCAGCGCTGGCCAGCCTGAACCTGGCCTACGCGGCGATCGCGTGGCAACTGCTGCGCCGGGGCTGGCGCACCGATGCGCGGCTCGACATGAGCCTGCTGCTGTTCCACTTGGACCTCCTGGTGTGGCTGCCCAATCTGCATCACCTGGAGGCCACCAACCTGTTCTTCGGCTACTTCCTGCTTGTGCGCGTGGTCGACCAGGTTGGCTTCGGTTTTCGCCGCGCCCTGTACTTTGCGCATGCCGTCGCTCTCGTCTACCTGCTGTACGGCGTGGCGTCGGCCGCGCTCGAGCCCGGCCGCGTGGCGCTGCCCGACCGCCTGGCCATCGCCGCCATCCTGTACTTGCTGGGCCTGTACTTCGCCGCCACCGGCCTGGTCACCGAGCGGCTGCGCAACCGCAACCGCGAAGCGATTCGCGCGGCGCGGGCACTGGTCGAACGGCTGGAGCAGAAGGCCAGCGCGCTGGAGCAGCAGAAGCTCGAGCTCGACGCTGCGCGCCGCGAGGCCGAGCAAGCCAATCGCGTGAAGTCGGAATTCCTCGCCGTCACCAGCCACGAGATCCGCACGCCGATGAACGGCGTGCTGGGCGCCGCCGAACTGCTGATCGGCACGCCGCTGTCGCACGAGCAGCAGCGCTACGTGCGCATTGCGCACCGATCGGCCACCGCGCTGCTGCGGCTGATCGACGACGTGCTGGACATCTCGCGCATCGAAGCCGGCAAGTTCACGCTGACACCCACCGAGGTCGATCTGCGCGCGCTGGTCGATGAGGCGGTGGAACTGGTGGCGATCAGCGTGCGCGACAAGGCGCTGCAGGTCAGCGCTGAAATCTCGCCGCACCTGGCCGAGCGGGTGGTGGCCGACCCGCTGCGCTTGCGCCAGCTGATCGTCAACCTGCTTCACAACGCTGGCAAGTTCACCGAGCGCGGCAGCGTGCGCCTGAGCGTCGTGGTGCTGGCCGAGTCGGGCGACACGCAGCAGGTGCGCGTGTCGGTGCACGACACCGGCGTCGGCATCGCGCCCGACCAGCTCGAGTCCATCTTCGATGCCTTCACGCAGGTGGACTCGTCAAGCACACGGCGCCATGGCGGCAGCGGGCTGGGGCTGGCCATCGTCAAGGAACTGGCATCGCTGATGCAAGGGCAGGTGCGCGTGGAGAGCCGGCTCGGCGCCGGCTCGCACTTCTTCGCTGACCTGCCGTTGCGGCGCGCCCCGGGCAGCGTGCCGCGGCCACAGGCGGCGCAGCCGCGCGACGACGACTCCCCGGTGTCGGTGCTGGTCGTCGAAGACGATCTGGTGAACCAACTCGTTGTGCTGGAAATGCTCAAGAAGCTGGGCTGCGAGGTCGACGTGGTCGACGATGGCGAAGCCGCGCACCGCGCGGTGCGCGCCGGCAACTACGACATCGTCTTCATGGACTGCCACATGCCCGTGGTCGACGGCTTCGAGGCCGCGCGCCGGATCCGCGCCTGGGAGCGGCCCAGCGGCGCCACGCTGGTCATCATCGCGCTGACTGCCGATTCGCTGGCCAGCGACCGCCAGCGCTGCCTGGACGCCGGCATGAACGACTTCCTCACCAAGCCGGTCAGCAGCTCGCAGCTGTCGGCGACGATCGAGCGCTGGACCGGGCGGCGCACGCAGCCGGCGACACAGTGGTAGCGCGCGCCTTGGCGCTTGACGCATCGACCTGGCACCCTGCGGCAGTCACCCCGGCGGCGGCGCGGCCGCAGCAGCCTTCGCGGGCGCCATGCGCAAGGCCGCGAACACCGAACAGGCGGTGATGAACCCGATCAGCGCGAAGGTCTCGTGAAAGGCCCGCATCGGGTTCGCCGGCTGCGCCTGCAAGCGCCATTCGAGCACGATGCCCACCAGGCTGATGCCGACCGCACCGCCGAGCTGGCGCAGGAAGTTGATGCTGCTCGAACCTTGCGAGATCAGGCCCTCGGGCAGCCCGCGCATGGCGCCCAGGTTCAGCGACGGCAGCACGAAACCCAGGCCGATGCGCCCGACGATCGCCCACAGCATGATCAGCAGCAGCGAGGTGGCCGGCCCGACCGAGATCATCAGCAGGAACGACGCCGCGAGCAGCACCAGCCCGGTCGCGACGATGCGCGCCAGCGGCAGCCGGTCGGACGCGCGGCCGACGATCGGGATCGTCACCGCCAGCACCAGGCCGGCCGGCAACAGCACCGCGCCGGCCTGCGACGGCGGCAGCTTCAGCGCGATCTGCATGAACACCGGCACCAGGTAGGTCGAGCCGAACAGCGCCATGCCGTAGATGAACGCCACCACGCCGCCCATCGCGAACGGGCGGTGCTCGAACAGGCGCAGCTGCATCAGCGGGTGCGCGCTGCGCCGCTGGGTCTTGATGAAGACCACCATCGCGCCGAAGCTGCTGGCGATCAGGCCCCAGCCCGCCAGCGGCACCGGCCCGTGCAACTGCACCATGCCGTTCAGCAATGACAGCACGGCGACGCTGACGAGCACGAGCCCAGCCCAGTCGAGCCGCGCGCGCGAGCGGTCGACTTCGCCGCCACCGGGCGCGCCGACCGGCAGGTAGCGCCTGGCCAGCCACAATGCCGCCACGCAGAACGGCACCACCACGAAGAAGATCGAGCGCCAGCCGAACCACTCGACCAGCACACCGCCCACGCTGGGGCCCAGCGCCGGCGCCAGCACCACGCCGAAGCCGAAGATGCCCATCGCGCGGCCCTGCTCGCCCTGGCCGAAGGCACGCATGATGATGATGCCGGGAATGGGCTGCAGCACTCCGGCCGCCAGGCCTTCGGCAACGCGCATCGCGAGCACCAGCTCGAACCAGCGCGACAGGCCGCCCGCCACGCCACCCAGCATCAGCAGCCCCACTGCCGCGCAATAGGTGTGGCGGTAGCCGAAACGTTCGAGCAGCCAGGGCGTGGTCAGCATCGAGAGCGTCATCGCCGCCATGAACCCAGCCGACAGCCACTGCGCACGCTCCTGCCCGAGCGTGAAGACACGGCTCATGTCGGGCACGGCGACGTTGATGATCGTCGACGCCATGATCGATGCCATCGTGCCGATCATCACCGTGAGCAAGACCCGCCAGCGGTAGTTCGGGCCGAAACGTTCTTCGAGCGCGGCGCGCGAGTGGGGGCGCAGGCTGGCCATGCTCACCAGATCGAAACCTGCGCCTCGGGGGCCAGGTACATCGGCTCGCCCGGCTTCACGCCGAAGGCGGCGCCGAATGCCGGGTGGTTGCGGACCGCGCCGTTGACGCGAAACTCGTTCGGCGAATGCGGGTCGGACTTGATCTGCCGCAGCAGCGCTTCGTCGCGCACCTTGCCGCGCCACTGCTGAGCCCAGCCGAGGAAGAAGCGGGCGTCGCCCGAGAGGCCATCGATCACCGGCGGCGCTTGGCCCCCGAGCGAAAGTTTCCAGGCCTTGTAGGCGATCGCCAGACCCGAGTTGTCGGCGATGTTCTCGCCCAGCGTCAACTCGCCGTTGAGCTTGTAGCCGGGCAACGGCGTGTACGCGCCGTACTGTTCGACCAGCGCAGAGGTCTTGGCGGCGAAGCGCGCTTTGTCCTGCTTCGCCCACCAGTCGCGCAGGTTGCCGTCGCCGTCGTACTGGCTGCCCGCGTCGTCGAAGCCGTGGCTGATCTCGTGGCCGATGATGGCGCCGATCGCACCATAGTTGACGGCGTCGTCGGCGGCCGCGTCGAAGGACGGCGCCTGCAGGATCGCCGCGGGAAAGACGATCTCGTTGCGCGACACGTTGTAGTAGGCGTTGACGGTCTGCGGCGTGATGCCCCACTCTTCGCGGTCGATCGGCTTGCCGAGCTTGGCCAGCTCGCGCGCGAAGTCGAAGTCGCGCGCCCGCACCACATTGCCGAGCAGATCGTCGCGCACGATCTTCACGCTGCTGTAGTCGACCCAGCGCGTGGGGTGGCCGATCTTGGCGCGGAACTTCGCGAGCTTGGCCAGGGCTTCGGCACGCGTTTCGGCGCTCATCCACTCGCGCGTGGTGATGCTCTGCCAGTAGGCCTCGAGCAGGTGGGCGACCATCGTTTCGATGCGCGCTTTCGAAGCTGCTGGAAAGTGCGCCTCGACATAACGTTTGCCGAGCGCCTCGCCGAGTGATGCATCGACCAGCGCCACGCCCCGCTCCCAGCGCGGCTGCTCGGCCGTGCGGCCTTGCAACACCATGCCGCTGAAGACGAAGCGCGCGCTCGAAAAATCCTTGCCCAGGTAGGGCGCGTATTCGTGCAGCAGGCGCACCAACACATACGTCTTCCAGGCTTCGAGGGGCGCCGATTGCAGCAGCGCGTTCAGCCCTTGCAGGTAACTGGGCTGGCCCACGAGCACATCGGGCGTCTTGCCGGCAAGGCCGGTGGCACCGAGAAACGTGCCCCAGTCGAACGCCGGCGCCAGTTCGGGCAGGCGGCCCAGATCGACGCGGTTGTAGACCCGCACCGGGTCGCGGTTCTCGACCTCGGACCACTGCAGCTTCGCCAGTTCGGCCTCGATCACGAGCACGGCGCGTGCGTTGACCTCGATGTCACGCTGGTCCGCGAGCGAGAGCAGGCGGCTCAGGTATTCGACGTACCGAATCCGCGCTTCACGAAAGCGCGTGTCCGACTCGTGCAGGTAATAGTCGCGGTTCGGCAACCCCAGACCGCTTTGCCACAAGGTCGGCACGTTGCGGTTCGAGTTGCGGTCATCCAGGCCGATCGACACCGCGATCGGCGCTGCCGCACCCAGCCGAACGAGGCGGCCGAAAGTGGCCGCGAGTTGGCGATGGTCGGTGATGGCGCGGATCGCCGCGAGCTCGGCGGCCAGCGGTTTCAGGCCGCGCTTGTCGAGCAGGGCTTCGTCCATGAAGCTCGCGTACAGGTCGTCGATCTGGGCCGCCGCGGCATCGCCGGCGCGGCTGCGTGCGGCCTGCTCGACGAGCGTGCGCAACTGGGCCTGGGTGTTGCGATCGGTGTCGTCGATTCCGCCGATGTAGGCACGATCGGCCGGGATCGGCGTGTTCTTCAACCAGGCGCCGTTGGCGTGGCGGAAGAAGTCGTCCTGCGGGCGCACGGCCGGGTCCATGCCGCTTCGGTCGACACCCGCCACGGGCGCCACGGCGGGTTGCGCCAGCGTGGTGTTCAGCGCGCCGGCAAGCAGTGCGGCGAGAACGAACCTCACCATATCGAGACCCGTTCCTGTGGCGGCAGGTAGAGCTTGTCGCCGGGTTTCACACCGAAAGTCGAATAGAAGCCCGCGTGGTTGCGCACCACGCCGTTGACGCGAAACTCGTTCGGCGAATGTGGGTCGGACTTGATCTGCCGCAGCACCGATTCGTCACGCGCCTTGCCGCGGCGCAGTTGGGCGAAGCCGAAGAAGAAGCGCTCGTCGCCGGAGAGCCCGTCGATCACCGGCGCTTCTTTGCCGCCGAGCGACGCACGGTAGGCCTTGAACGCGATCACCAGACCCGAGTTGTCGGCGATGTTTTCACCGAGCGTGAGTTCGCCATTGAGCGTGTAGCCGGGCACCGGCACGAAGGCCGCGTACTGCGCGACGAGCGCGCGCGTCTTGGTGGCGAAGCGGCTGCGGTCGTCAGTCGTCCACCAGTCGCGCAGGTTGCCCTGGCCGTCGTACTGGCTGCCCTTGTCGTCGAAGCCGTGGCTGATCTCGTGGCCGATCACGGCACCGATGGCACCGAAGTTGACGGCGTCGTCGGCGCGCGCGTCGAAGTACGGCGGCTGCAACACGGCGGCCGGGAACACGATCTCGTTCATCGTCGCGTTGTAGTACGCGTTGATGGTCTGCGGCGTCATGTGCCATTCGTCGCGATCGACCGGGCCGCCGAGCTTGGCGACATCTCGTGCAGCTTCGAAGGCGCGGGCGCGCTTGACGTTGCCGAGCAGGTCGTCGCGGCTGACCTTCAGCGCGCTGTAGTCGATCCAGCGTTTCGGGTAACCGATCTTCGGGCTGAAGGTGGCGAGCTTGGCCTGCGCTTCCTTCTTCGTCGCCGGGCCCATCCAGTCGAGGGTCTCGATGCTGTCCTTGTAGGCCGTCATCAGTGCCGCGACGAGGCGCTCGACGCGGGCCTTGTTCTCGGGCGCGAAGTGCCGGCCGACGTAGAGTTGGCCGAGCGCTTCGCCGAGCGAGTCCTGCACCAGCACCACACCGCGTTGCCAGCGTGTGCGGTTCTGCGCGGTGCCGTTCAGCGCGGTGCCGACGAAAGCGAAGCGGGCATCGACAAATGCGGCGCCGAGGTAAGGCGCATATGCGTGCAGCAGGTGGGTGCGCGCGTAGGCTTTCCAGGTGGCGAGTGGCGTGGTGGTGGAAAGGGTGCCAAGCGCCTGAACGTAGCTCGGCTGACGCACGATCAGTGCTTCGCCCTTGTTGCCAGTGAAGCCGTTCTCTGTGAGCCAGCCGGCCCAGTCGATGCCGGGCGCGAGCTTGGCCAGTGCCGCCGGGTCGAGCCGGTTGTAGGTCTTGACCGGCTGGCGGTTCTCGACACCAGTCCATTGCGCGCGGGCGAGTTCGGTCTCGAGCGCGAGCACGTCTTGCGCGAGCGTTTGCGCGCGCTGCGCGTCGGCTTCACCCGACAGCCTGAGCAGCGTGGCGAGGTACACGAGGTAGTGCTCACGCGCCAGTTTGAAGCGTGCGTCGGCCTGAACCAGGTAGTAGTCGCGGTCGGGCAGGCCCAAGCCGCTCTGCGTCAGGTAGGGAACATAACGTGTGGCCTGACGGGCGTCTTGGCTGATGTAGTAAGCGACCGGCATCGATGCGCCCAGGCGCAACAGCGTGGCGTTCAGCGCGCCGAGTTGGCGCGGCTGGGTGATCGCCTCAATGGCGGCCAGTTCGGCGGCGAGCGGGCGCAGGCCGGCCTTTTCGACCGCGGCTTCGTCCATGAAGCTCGCGTACAGATCGCCCACCTGGCGTGCCTGCGGCGTGCCGGGCTCACGCACGGCGGCATCGATCAACGCGCGCAGTTGCAGCTGCGTTTTCTCGTGCAGTTCGGCCGAAGCGCTGATGCTCGGGCGGTCCGGCGGAATCGGCGTGTTCTTCAACCACAGGCCGTCGACATGGCGGAACAGGTCGTCCTGCGGGCGCACCGCTGGGTCAATGGCGGTGAGATCGATGCCGCTGGTGGGCGCGGTGGGCTGCGCTGTCGTCAATGTCAACGGGGCCCACAACAGGCCCATGAACAGCACGAGCGTGCCGGCGGATCGGTGCAGATTCAATCGAGTCTCCTGGGTGGACCGGTAGGTCGCCGTGGGCAAGGGCCGCGCCGGGTGGGCACGACGCGAGACTGTAGCGGCTGGGCGCTGCACACGCGGCCGGGGAAAACGGCAACGGCGCCAGAAGGCGCCGTTGCTGCCCGTCAGCCCCCCACTTCGATCAACCCGCCGCTTTCACCTTCAGGCGCCATGCGTGCAGCAGCGGTTCGGTGTAGCCGCTCGGCTGCGCCATCCCCTTGAACACCAGGTCGCTCGCCGCCTGGAACGCCGCCGAAGTTTCGAAGTGGCCGCCCATCTTCTTGTAGAGCGGATCGCCGGCGTTCTGCTTGTCGACCACCTTGGCCATGCGCTTGAGCGTGGACTTGACCTGGCTCTTCTTCACCACGCCGTGGTGCAGCCAGTTGGCCATGTGCTGGCTGCTGATGCGCAGCGTGGCGCGGTCTTCCATCAGGCCGACGTTGTGGATGTCGGGCACCTTCGAGCAGCCCACACCTTGGTCGATCCAGCGCACCACGTAACCGAGGATGCCTTGCGCGTTGTTGTCGAGCTCCTGCTGTTTCTCGGCGTCGGTCCACTTCGGCTTCTTCGCGACGGGAATGGTCAGCAGGCCTTCGAGGATCGTTTCGGCATCAGCCGCCGCATCGGTCTTCTCGAGCGCCTTCTGCACCGCGAACACGTCGACCTGGTGATAGTGCATCGCGTGCAGCGTGGCGGCAGTCGGGCTCGGCACCCAGGCGGTGTTGGCGCCGGCCTTCGGGTGCGCGATCTTCTGCTGCAGCATGGCCGCCATCAGGTCGGGCATGGCCCACATGCCCTTGCCGATCTGCGCCTTGCCACGCAGGCCACACGACAAGCCCACCAGCACGTTGTTGCGCTCGTAGGCCTGGATCCAGGCGCTCGATTTCATGTCGCCCTTGCGGATCATCGGGCCGGCCTGCATCGCTGTGTGCATCTCGTCGCCGGTGCGGTCGAGGAAGCCGGTGTTGATGAAGGCCACGCGGCTCGCGGCGGCTGCGATGCAGGCCTTCAGGTTGACGCTGGTGCGGCGCTCTTCGTCCATGATGCCGAGCTTGACCGTGCTCTGCGGCAGGCCGAGCAGCGCTTCGACGCGGCTGAACAGCTCGGCCGCGAACGCCACTTCGGCAGGGCCGTGCATCTTCGGCTTGACGATGTAGACCGAGCCGGTGCGCGAATTCCTGATGCCGGCCTGGCCCTTGCGCTTCAGGTCGTGGATCGCGATCGTGGTGGTGACGACCGCATCGAGAATGCCTTCGGGAATCTCGCGCCCTTCGCCCCACAGCACCGCCGGGTTCGTCATCAGGTGGCCGACATTGCGCACGAACATCAGCGAGCGGCCGTGCAGCGTCACCTTCTCGCCCTGGGCGCCGGTGTATTCGCGGTCGGGGTTCAGGCCACGCGTGAAGGTCTTGCCCCCCTTGTTCACTTCTTCGGTGAGCGTGCCTTTCAGAATGCCGAGCCAGTTGCCGTAGGCCTGCACCTTGTCGTCGGCATCGACCACGGCGACCGAATCTTCGAGGTCGAGGATGGTCGAGAGCGCCGATTCGAGCACCAGGTCGCTGACACCGGCCGCGTCGCTCGCGCCGATGGGCGTGCTGCGGTCGATGCGGATGTCGAGGTGCAGGCCGTTGTGGGCGAGCAGCACAGACGTTGGCGCTGCCGCCTTGCCCTGGTAGCCGACGAACTGCGCCGGCTTCGCGAGCGTGGTGGCGCCGCCGCCCTTCAACGTGACGAGGAGCGCGCCGGCTTCGACCCGGTAGCCGGTCGAGTCGACGTGCGAACCCTGCTTCAAGGGCGCGGTGCGGTCGAGCACGTGGCGCGCGTACTCGATGACCTTGGCGCCACGCACCGGGTTGTAGCCGCTGCCTTTTTCCGCGCCGCCCTCTTCAGCGATCACATCGGTGCCGTAGAGCGCGTCGTACAGCGAACCCCAGCGCGCGTTGGCGGCGTTGAGCGCGTAGCGTGCGTTGGTGATCGGCACCACGAGCTGCGGGCCGGCCTGCAAGGCGAGTTCGGCGTCGACGTTTTTCGTCGTCGCCTTGGCACCGACCGGCACCGGCACGAGGTAGCCGATCTTCTCCAGGAACGCGCGGTATTTGCGCATCTTCTTGATCGGCCCGGGGTGGGCGCGGTGCCACTGGTCGAGCTCGGTCTGCAGGCGATCACGCTCGGCCAAGAGCGCGGCGTTCTTGGGTGCGAGCTCATGCACGATCTGGTCGAAGCCGAGCCAGAAGTCGGCGCTCTTCACGCCGGTGCCAGGCAGCACCTGTTCTTCGATGAAAGTGTGCAGGGCGGTTGCGACTTGAAGGCCGTGGACAAGGGTGCGTGCGGTCATGGTGGGGTAACGCCGTTCAGGTGGGAAAGAAGGTGAGCACATCGCGCAGGCTGGTGCCGGTGCGTGTGGGCTGGGTGTCGAGTTGTTCGAGTGGCAGCGAGAAGCGGTTGACCCAGAGCGTGGTGTAGCCGTACCAGGTGGCACCGATGGCGTCCCAGCCGTTGCTCGACACGAACAGGATGTCTTTTGCTGGCAAGTTCAGTGCCTGCGGGCCGAGCGCGTAGGCGGCCGGGTCGGTCTTGAATTTGCGGAGCGCGTGCACGCTGAGCACGTGCGCCAGGAGGCCTGAAAAACCGGCGCTCTTCACGGCCACGCCGAGCATCTCCGGGTCGCCGTTGCTGAGGATGCCGGCCGGGATGCCACGCGCCTTCAGGTCGGCCAGCACCTCGCGGTTTTCGGGGAAGCTGCTCAAGTGCCGGTACTGGTTCATCAGCCGGTCTTCGATCGCCGGCGTCAATTCCAGGCCGAGGCGCAAGGCGGCAAAACGCAGGCCGGCGCGGGTCAGGTCCCAGAACGGCTTGTACTGGCCGCTCATCGAGGTCAGCCGCGTGTAGTCGATCTGCTTGTCGCGCCACAACACGCTCAGGCGCTCGCCGAAACCGGGGAACAACTGCTCGGCCAGCAGCGAGACGCTGTAGACGTCGAACAGCGTGCCGTAGGCGTCGAAGAGCACCGCGCGGGGGGTGTGAGCAGCGGGCGTCTTGTCCATAACCTGGACTCTATTCGATGCCCGGTTCAGCATTAAGTACGATCGCATCCTGTTATTCATGACTTGAATAGGCCTAATCATGGACCGACTCAAACAGCTGGAATCGTTCGCGGCGGTCGCCACCAAAGGCAGCCTGACGGCCGTGGCCAGCGCCGAAGGTGTGGCGCCAGCGGTGATCGGCCGGCGCATCGACGCGCTGGAGCAGCGCCTCGGCGTGAAGCTGCTGCTGCGCACCACCCGGCGCATTACGCTGACGCATGAGGGCAGCGCGTTTCTCGAAGATTGTCAGCGCTTGCTCTCCGACATCGCCAATGCCGAAGCGAGCGTGAGCGCCGGTGGTGTGAAAGCCAGTGGCCATTTGCGCATCACCGCGCCGGCCGGATTCGGACGCCGCTACGTGGCGCCGCTGGTGCCGCGTTTCCTGGCCATGCACCCGGAGGTGAGCCTGTCGCTGAACCTGAGCGACCGCGTGGTGGACATCGTCAACGAGAGCTACGACTGCTCGGTGCGGGTCGGCGACCTGCCCGACAGCAGCCTGGTCAGCGTGCGGCTGGCCGACAACCGGCGGCTGTGCGTGGCGACGCCGGCCTACCTGAAGCGCGCCGGTACGCCCAAGCACCCCGGCGAACTGTCGCGCCATGAATGCCTCACGCTCAGCAGCGATGCCAGCCAGACCCGCGGCTGGGCTTTCACGGTCGACGGCGAACTGGTTCACCTTCGCCCGCGCGGCCGGCTCGATTGCAGCGATGGCCAGGTGCTGCACGCCTGGTGCTCGGCCGGGCTCGGCCTGGCGTGGCGCTCGACCTGGGAGGTGGAGCAGGAGCTGAACCGCGGCGAACTCGTCAGCGTGCTCGACGATTTCGCGGCACCGCCGAACGGCATCTATGCGGTGTTCCCGCATGCCAAGCACCTGGCGCTGCGGGTGCGCTTGTGGATCGACTTCCTGAAACACAGCTACGGCGACAGTGCCTACTGGAACAAGGCACCGGCTGTGCGTCCGGCGGCCACCTGACAGGCGCAAAAAAGCCCGCATGCAGCGGGCTCTTCAGTGCAAGCCGGGCGGCTTACTTGCTCAGGCATTCCTTCATGAAGGCCTTGCGCTCGTCGCCCTTGGTCGCCTTGGCCTTCGGGTCGGCGTTGCAGGACTTCATCTTGTCTTGCTGAGTCGGCGCCTTGGCCGACAGGCAGGTCTTCATGAAGGCCTTGCGTTCGTCACCCTTCTTCTCGCCGGCTTCCTTGTTGCAATCGCCCATCTTGGTTTGCTGCTTGCCCATGGGCGCGCTTGCGCCCTTGGCCATGTCGGGCGCTTCCTTGTGGCTGGTGGCGAAAGCCGACGTCGAAAGTGCGGCCAACGAGAGGGCCAGAACAGTCATCAGGTGTTTCATGGTTTTTCCTTGAGGTGTGCCCGGGGGCGTGATTGCCGGCGTGGATTGAAGCATGCAGGCACGGGTGCCAGCAAGGCAGAAACGTTGCAGTGTGTGTTGCGGTGGACACGGCCGCTAGACACATTCCGCGCTTCCTGCGCCAGATCAACTCAGAGAATGCGCCGCGGGTGGGCCAGCGTCTCGTGCGCGGCATGCAGCCTGCGCACCAGCACCCCGATGAACGCAGCGTCGAAACGGTGCCGGCAGTTCGGGCTGACCTGCACCAACGTTTCGGGCGTGAACGAGATCGTGGTGGCGTGCTCGGTCACGATCACGTCGGTGCTGTGCTTTTTCAGGTCGGGGCTGGGGGCCAGGTAGGCCATCTCGCCGATCGAGGTCCCGGCGCCGAGCTGGGCCACCTTCTTGCCGTCGCGAAACACGTCGACCTCTCCCTGCGCCAGGATGTGGAAGCTGCCACCTTCTTCGCCCTTGCGGTAGAGCGCATGGCCGAAGTGGAAACGCTGCCACTTGGCGCGGTGCACCACTTCCCACAGCTCCACGTCACCGAAGCCACCGAAGAAGTCGAGCGAGCGCAACAGGTTGAAGCGCTCCGAGTCGAGCACACCCTGCAGTTGGCCGCGCGGCACCTGCTGGTTGGTGATGAGGCCCGAGAGCGCCTGGGCGAATTCGTCCCAGGTGGCGTAACGCTGCTCCGGGTTCTTGGCCAGCGCGCGCTGCACCACGGCATCGAGCCCGGCGCTCACGCCGGTGCGCAGCGCCGCCAGCGGGCCGGGCTGCACGTGGTAGATCTGCTGCATCATCGCTGACTGCACCTGGGCGTCGAACGGCGGGCGCCCGGCGATCAGGTGGTAGAGCACGGCGCCGAGCGAATACATGTCGGCGCGCGCATCGAGCGTGTCGCCTTCGAGTTGCTCGGGCGACATGTAGGCGAGCGAGCCGACACGGTGGATCTGCGTCACCTCGGACGACAGGTTCAGCACGCTGCCGAAGTCGCTGATCTTCACGTCGGTGACGCTGCCGTTGTTCAGCACCGCCAGCAGGTTGGCCGGTTTCACGTCGCGGTGGATCAGGCCCTGGCGGTACACGTAGCCCAGCGCCATCGCGCACTTGAAGCCGATTTCAACGATCAGCTCCAGCGACAGCAGCTGGTCGGCGCGGCAGTACGGGCGCAGCGTGCTGCCCGGCACGTATTCCATCACCAGGTAGGGCGAGACCGGGTCGGGCACGGCGTCGAAGATCTGCACCACGTTCGGGTGGTTCAGGCGGCCGACGAGTGCGGCCTCGGCGGCGTAGAAGCGCTCGGTGAAGTGGCCTTCCATCGTGTCGCTCGACGCGGCGATGGGGCGCACGCGCTTGATCGCGACGTCACGGTCCTTGAAGTCGTCGTGGCACAGGAAGACTTCGCTCGTTGCGCCTTCGCCGATCAGCTTGAGCACGCGGTACTTGCCGATCATCGCGGGCAGGTTCGCGGTACCGGGCGCGAGCGTGCGTTGGCTGGGGGTCGTGGTCGAAGGCGAAGGCATGGGGGATGAGAAGCCGCGGGCGGGTCAGGGCGCATCTTCGCACCGACCGCGCACCGGCGCTGCCCCAATCTGTAGGGCAAAACGCCGTCAATCGTGGGCCCCACACCGCCCCGGCGCAGGGCGTGTCGGCGCTGGCGGCCCCGTAGAATCGCCCGATGATCCAAGCCAAACAAGACCTGCTCGCAGCGCTCGGCGCCGCGATTGCCGAGGTCGAGCCGGGCGCCACGCTGGCGGCGGCCTTCGAATCGCCGAAGCAGGCCGCGCACGGCGACTTCGCCTGTACGGCGGCGATGCCCTTGGCCAAGATGCTCAAGAAGAACCCGCGCGACGTGGCGGGCGCGCTCGTGGCCGCGCTGAACCGCCAGCCGGCCGTGCAACGCTGGGTCGACGCGCTCGAGATCGCCGGCCCGGGCTTCATCAACCTGCGTCTGAAAGCGGTCGCCCGGCAGGCGGTGGTGAGCGAGGTGCTGGCCGGTGGTACGCAGTTCGGCCTGCAACCCAAGCGTGACGACAAGGTGCTCGTCGAGTTCGTGTCGGCCAACCCGACCGGCCCGCTGCACGTGGGCCACGCGCGCCAGGCCGCGCTTGGCGACGCGATCTGCAACCTGTTCGACACCCAGGGCTGGCGCGTCACGCGCGAGTTCTATTACAACGACGCCGGCGTGCAGATCGCCACGCTGGCGAACTCGGTGCAGGCGCGCCTGCGCGGCTTCAAGCCGGGCGACGCGCAGTGGCCCGAATCGGCCTACAACGGCGAGTACATCGCCGACATCGCCGCCGACTTCTCTGCCGGAAAGACCGTCAAGGCCGACGACCGCGAGTACACCGCCTCGGCCGACGTGGACGACCTCGACGGCATCCGCCAGTTCGCCGTGGCCTACCTGCGCCACGAACAAGACCTCGACCTGCAGGCCTTCGGCGTGCGCTTCGACCACTACTTTCTCGAATCGAGCCTGTATTCGAGCGGCCGGGTCGACGCCACGGTGCAACGCCTGATCGCGTCGACCAAGACCTTCGAAGAGGGCGGCGCGCTGTGGCTGCGCACCACCGAGTACGGCGACGACAAGGACCGCGTGATGCGCAAGCAGGACGCGACTTACACCTACTTCGTGCCCGATGTGGCCTACCACTTGCAGAAGCACGAGCGCGGCTTCACGAAGGCCATCAACATCCAGGGCGGCGACCACCACGGCACTGTGGCGCGGGTGCGCGCCGGCGTGCAAGCCGCAGGCGCGGGCGTGCCGGCGGGTTACCCCGAGTACGTGCTGCACAAGATGGTCACGGTGATGAAGGGCGGCGAAGAGGTCAAGATCTCCAAGCGCGCCGGCAGTTACGTGACACTGCGCGACCTGATCGACTGGACCAGCCGCGACGCGGTGCGCTTCTTCCTGCTCAGCCGCAAGGCCGACACCGAGTTCACCTTCGACGTCGACCTGGCGCTGAAGCAGAACGACGAGAACCCGGTGTTCTACGTGCAGTACGGCCATGCGCGCATCTGTTCGGTGATCCGCCAGTTCACCGACAAGGGCGGCGATCTGGCCGCCTTGAGCAGTGCGAACCTGGCGCGGCTCACCGCCCCGAGCGAAGCGGCGCTGATGCTCAAGCTGGCCGCATACCCCGCGATGCTGGCCTCGGCCGCGAGCGATCTGGCACCGCACGACGTGGCCTTCTACCTGCGCGACGTGGCCAGCGCCTTTCACAGCTACTACGGCGCCGAACGTTTTCTCGTCGACGATGCCGAGCTCGCGCGGGCACGGCTGGCGCTGCTGGTCGCGACCAGGCAGGTCATTCAAAACGCGCTCGGCGTGCTCGGTGTGAGCGCGCCAGAGCGCATGTCCCGGGAAGGTGTGGCCACCGAGATGGAAAACTCATGACCGAACTGAGCAGTTCAATGCGCGGGCACACGAAAGCACGACAGCGCGGCGGCTTCGCCGTCGGCCTGATCATCGGCTTGCTGATCGGCCTGGCGCTCGCGCTCGGCGTGGCGTTGTACGTCACCAAGGTGCCGGTGCCCTTCGTCAACAAGGTGCCGCAGCGCACCTCCGGGCAAGACGCCGCCGAAACCGAGAAGAACAAGAACTGGGACCCGAACAGCCCGCTCTACGGCAAGAACCCGGCCAAGGCGGCAAGTGGCGCGGTCGCCGCTTCGGTGCCGCCGCTGGTGGCCGGGCCGGCCTCGGCCGCGGCGTCTGCCGGCAAGCCCTTTTCGCCTGCGGCCGCACGCGACCCGGCGGCCATCTTGAGCGGCGCCGCTGCCGCTGCATCGGCGCCGAAGCCGCCGGCCTCGGCGCCCGCCGGCGCCGACCCCTTCACCTACTTCGTGCAGGCCGGTGCCTACGGCAAGACCGAAGACGCCGAGCAGCAGCGCGCACGCCTGGCGATGCTCGGCATGGAAGCCAAGCTGACCGAGCGCGAGCAGTCGGGACGCACCGTGTTTCGGGTGCGCATCGGCCCGTTCGACAAGAAGGACGACGCCGAGGCGGCCAAGTCCAAACTCGGGGATGCGGGCATCGAATCGGCGCTGGTGCGGGTGCAGCGCTGACAGGCGGGCGGCGTGGCCTGAACTTTGCAGGGTGGCCGCGAGTCTGTGTTGGGTACGAACTCTGGAACCGGCTGGACCGAATGAACATGAAACGTCGTGAGTTTTCTGCTGCGGTCATCGGTGCCGGTGTCGGCGCTGCCTCCATGGCCACGCAGGCCCAAGGCGGCCCGATCGAAGGCACGCACTATGTGCGGCTGAGCCAGCCGGTGCCGATCGCAACACCGGGCAAGATCGAGGTAATCGAGTTCTTCTGGTACGGCTGCCCGCACTGCAACGCCTTCGAACCGGCGCTCGAGCCGTGGATCAAACAGTTGCCAGCCGACGTGGCCTTTCGCCGCGTGCCGGTCGCCTTCAGCCAGGAGCCCTTCTTCGCTCACCAGCGCATCTTCTACGCGCTCGAAAGCCTGGGGCAACTGCCGGCACTGCACCGCCGGGTGTTCTATGCGATCCACAACGACCGCCTGCGGCTCGACAAGGCGGCTGATATTTCGGCTTTCATGGCCAAGCACGGCGTCGATGCCGCCAAGTTCGCGGAAGCCTTCGAGTCCTTCTCGGTGCAGACCAAGGCGCGCCAGGCGGCGCAGTTGTCGGCCGCCTACAAGATCGACGGTGTGCCGGCCATCGGCGTTCAGGGGCGTTACTACACCTCGGGCCCGCTGGCGGGCAGCAACGAAAAGTCGCTGGTGGTGGCTGATTTCCTGATCGAGCGCGCCAGAAAGGGCGCCTGATTTTGCGCTGGGGCGCGGCAGTTCGCGCCCGCCGTCGTCAGGCCGGAACGAAGTGCCTACGCAGTTGCGCAGAGCAGACCTGACTCTGAGTCGCCTGCGCTGCGCAGTTTCACAGGCGACTTCGCTTCGGCGACTCGATGCATGAAAGTCTGTGGGCTAGAATGGCCTGCAAGTTTCATGCCTCTATGACCCCCACACATCACAATCCCCGTTTTGGCGCATTCCCGGCCTGCCGTGCTGGCTGGGCGCTGGCCTTGCTCGGCGCGCTGTTGTCGCTGCCGGCCCAGGCTGAAAAGGCCGACCGTTTCAAGCCGCTGAACGTCGAGGCCGACCAGCCGGGCAAGATCGACCTGCAGAACCAGTTCGTCGTTTTCAACGGCAACGTGGTCGTCAGCAAGGGCACGATGCAGATCCGCGCCGCGCGCATCGAAGTGCGCGAAACCCCCGGCGGTTACCACACGGCCGTGGCGACCGGCTCGCCGGGCAAACCCGCCACCTTTCGCCAGAAGCGCGACGGCGTCGACGAATACATCGCCGGCGAGGCCGAAAAACTCGAATACGACGGCAAGACCGACACCATCCGCTTCGTGACCAACGCCGCCGTGCGGCGCCTGCGCGGCGCGACCGTGGCCGACGAAATCGCAGGCAACCTCGTCACCTACGACAGCACGACCGAGGTCTTCAGCGTTTCGGGCGGCGCCGCACCCACACCCACCAACCCCGGCGGCCGGGTGCGCGCCGTGCTCACGCCGCGCGAAGGCTCGGAGGCCGCGGCCGAGGCCGCTTCGGCCGCGTCCGCGACGGCACCGACGCTGCGGCTGAGCCCGACGCTCGGGGAAAAGCGTTGAGCGTGGCGAGGGGGGCGGCGGTGGAAGACGGTTCACCATCCCACGCGCGCCGGCTCGAAGCGCACGGCTTGCAGAAGTCGTACGGCGCGCGCATGGTCGTGAAAGACGTGCACCTAGCGGTCGACAGCGGCGAGGTCGTCGGCCTGCTCGGGCCCAACGGCGCGGGCAAGACGACGAGCTTCTACATGATCGTGGGCCTGGTGCGGGCCGATGCCGGCGAGATCAGCATCGAGGGCCAGCGTGTCGACCGTTTGCCGATCCACAAACGTTCGCGCATGGGTTTGTCGTACCTGCCGCAGGAAGCCTCGATCTTCCGCAAGCTCAGCGTCGAAGAAAACGTGCGTGCCGTGCTCGAACTGCAGATCGACGACGCAGGCAAGCCGCTCAAGCCGGCCGTGATCGAAGAGTTGCTCAACGGCCTGCTGCACGACCTGTCGATCGACAAGCTGCGCGCGTCGCCCGCGCCGGCGCTGTCGGGCGGCGAGCGGCGGCGTGTCGAGATCGCCCGCGCGCTGGCGACTCAGCCGCGTTTCATCCTGCTCGACGAGCCCTTCGCCGGCGTCGACCCCATCGCGGTGCTGGAGATCCAGCGCATCATCAGTTTTCTGAAGAGCCGCGGCATCGGCGTGTTGATCACCGACCACAACGTGCGCGAAACGCTCGGCATCTGCGACCGCGCCTACATCATCAGCGAAGGGCGGGTGCTGGCCGAAGGCACACCGACCGAGATCGTCGACAACGCCGACGTTCGCAAGGTGTACCTGGGCGAACACTTTCGCATGTGATGGGTTCATCCCGATGAAGCCCACCCTGCAATTCCGGCTCTCGCAGCACCTGGCGCTGACGCCCCAGCTGCAGCAGTCGATCCGGCTGCTGCAGCTCTCCACGCTCGAACTCCACCAGGAAGTCGAGCAGATGCTGGAGCAGAACCCCTTCCTCGAAGTCGAGGAAGACGCGGCCGCGGCGTACGAGCCGCTGACCGAACGCCTGACGAGCGCCGAGCGCGCCGGCGAACGCGAGACCGAACGTGCCGCGGAGAGCGGCTCCGAAGGTGGCAGCGATGAAGCCGCGCCGATCGACGCCGCCGAGTTCGGTGGCACCGAGCGCGAAGACTGGGAAAACGGCACCGAGCGCGAAGACTTCGACGGCATCCGCGAAACGCCCGGCAAGAGCAGCACCAACAACGACAGCGACGAGTTCGACGGCCAGGACCGCGACGCGCCGCTGCCGAGCCTGCAAGACCACCTGCGCGAGCAGCTTTCCAGCATGCGGCTGTCGCCGCTGGACGCGGCCGCGGTGATGGTGCTGATCGAGTCGCTGAACGACGACGGTTATCTCGACGGCACGCTCGACGAGATCGTTCAGCAGCTCGCCGGCGAAGACGCGTCCGAACAAGAGCGCGAAGACCTGCTCGCGCGCCTGCAATGCGGCCTGCGCTTTCTGCAGAGCATGGAACCGACCGGCGTCGGCGCGAGCAACCTCGGCGAATGCCTGATCCTGCAGTTGCGCACGCAGCCACGCTGTGAGGCGCAGATGATCGCGATCATCGTCTGCAAGCAGCACCTCGAACTTCTGGCGCGGCGTGACTTGAAGAAGCTGATGGCCGCGACCGGCGCCGACGACGAGCTGCTGCGCGAAGCGCAGGCGCTGATCGTGGCGCTCGAGCCCAAGCCGGGCCGGCAGTTCGCGCGCGCCGAAGCCAACATCGTGATCCCCGACGTGATCGTGCAGAAGGCCGGGCGCGGCTGGAAAGTGGTGCTCAACCCCGACGTGATGCCCAAGCTGCGCATCAATGACCTCTACGCCAATGCGATCCGCCAGCAGCGCGGCGCTGGCTCGCGCAGCGGCGGCGAAGGTGCGAGCGGGGCCGGTGCGGGGCTGAACACGCGGCTGCAGGAAGCGCGCTGGTTCATGAAGAACATCCTGCAGCGCTTCGACACGATCCAGCGTGTGTCGCAAGCGATCGTCGAGCGCCAGAAGAGCTTCTTCACGCACGGCGCGATCGCGATGAAGCCGCTTGTGCTGCGCGAGATCGCCGACGAACTCGGTTTGCACGAATCGACGATCTCGCGCGTCACGACCGCGAAGTACATGTCGACGCCCTACGGCACCTTCGAGCTGAAGTACTTCTTCGGTTCCTCGCTCAATACCGAAGCCGGAGGCAATGCGTCGAGCACCGCGGTGCGGGCGCTGATCAAGCAGATCGTCGCGGCCGAGAACCCGGCCAAGCCGCTGTCGGACAGCCAGATCTCGCAGATGCTCGACGAACAAGGCATCCAGGTCGCGCGCCGCACCGTGGCCAAGTACCGCGACGCGCTGAAGATCGCGCCGACCCAGTTGCGAAAGGCGATGTAGCCCGATGCCACTGCCGATCTTCCTGCCCTGCGCCGCCGGCGTCGAAGCGTTGCTCGCCGACGAAGTGCAGCGTGTGTTGCCGAAAGCGCAGGTGCACACCGCGCGCGGCGGCGTGGCGCTGGCCGGCGAACCGCTGGAAGTGATGACGCTCAACCTCGAGAGCCGGCTCGCGCAGCGCGTGCTCGTCGAAGTGGCGCACGGTTCGTACCGCGACGAGAACGACGTGTACGAGCTCGCGCGCAGCGTCGACTGGTCGGAATGGATCACGCCGCAGCACACGCTGCGTGTCGACACCACGGCGCACCGCAGCCCCTTGCGCAGCCTCAACTTCGCGGCACTGCGTGTCAAGGACGCCGTCTGCGACCTGCTGCGTGAAGCCACCGGCGAACGCCCGAGCGTGGACACGCACCAGCCCGACCTGCAGCTCGTATTGCACCTCGGCGAACAAGAAGCCACGCTGTATGTCGACAGCTCGGGCGAGTCGCTCTTCAAGCGCGGCTGGCGCGAAGACAAGGGCGACGCGCCGCTGAAAGAAACCCTCGCCGCGGCGATGCTCGCTGCCGCCGGCTGGCGCGGCACACCGGCCGAAGGTGGCGCCCTGCACGACCCGTGCTGCGGCTCGGGCACGATCGCGATCGAAGCAGCGCAGATCGCCTGCGGTGTGGCGCCGGGGCTCAAACGCCGCTTCGCGTTCGAGCGCTTGCTGCCGTTCACGAGCGACGCGATGCGCGCGCAGTTGCAACGCCTGCGCAGCCTCGCCCAAGCGCGCATCCACGCCAGCGCGGTGCCAATCTTCGCCAGCGACGTGTCGTTCCGCATGGTCGACTTCGCGCGCCGCAACGCGCAACGCGCGGGTGTGGAAGCAGCGATCACGTTCAATGGCGGCGACGCGCTCGAACGGCCGGCGCCCGATCTGCCGCCCGAGATGCCCGGCACACTGATGATCAACCCGCCGTATGGCGAGCGCATCGAAGTGGGTGGCAAGGCCGCGCGGGCGTCGGCGGAAGACAGAGGTCTTGACAACAGAGAAGCGCCGAGCGACTTCTTCCCGCGCCTGGCCTCGCACTGGAAACACGCCTATACGCAGCATGCTGCCGGTTGGACGGCTTATGTGCTCAGCCCCGACATGAAGCTGCCGAGCGCGATGCGCCTGAAAGAATCGCGCCGCGTGCCGATGTGGAACGGGCCGATCGAGTGCCGCCTGTTCCGCTTCGACCTGGTGGCCGGCTCGGCCCGCAAGATGTGACGCGCGGCGGGCCGCCGCACCGGCTCACCGTCCTTGGGTGATTTGCGACAGCTGCGCCAGCAAGTCGTCCATGCCACCGAGCCCGTCGGCCGGCGCGTGCCCTTCGGGCGTGAGCCGGTCCACCACCTGAGGCAGCACCTGCGACAGCTGACCGGCCACTTCTTCGTTCGACAGGCCGAGTTGCGCCGCAAGGTCGCTGATCGTGTCGGAGCCGAGCACGTTGGAGAGCTGGTCGCCAGAGATCGGCGCGTTCTGGCCGGGGCCGACCCACGAGCCGATCACGTCGCCCATGCCACCGCGGGTGAACTTGCCGATCAGATCGCCGAGGCCGCCGCCCGCGCCGCCCTGCCCCATCCCCTGCCCATTGGCGAGCATGGCGATCACCGCGTTCAGCAGCGCCCCTTGTGCGTCGCCCGCGCCCTGCGACCCGCCCATGCGGCCCGCGACCGCGCCGAGCACCGATTCGAGCAAACCCATGGTCTTCCCCTTCAGGTGGAGGCCTGATTCTGCGCAGCGCGCCGCTGCAACGCAAGCCAGGTCAGCGCCACGCCCGCGAGCAGCATCGGCACGATCGAGCCGACGTTGAGCAGCGTCCAACCCTGCGTGGTGACGAGTGCGCCCGAGCTGAACGAGGTGACGGTCATGGTCGTGAAGATCACCGTGTCCATCGCCGCCTGCGCGGTGGTTTTTTCTTCCGGGCGGTAGGCTTCGGTGAACAGGGTGGTGCCGCCGATGAACAGGAAATTCCAGCCAACACCGAGCGTCAGCAAGGCGACCATGAACTGCATCAGGTCCACACCCGACAGTGCCACGGCGATGCACACCGCGTTGAGCAGCACGCCTACGCCCATCACCGGCAGGCAGCCAAAACGCCGGATCAGCGAGCCGGTGAAAAAGCTCGGCACGAACATGCCCAGCACGTGCAGTTCCAGCACCAGCGCCGTGCTCTTGAAGGGGTGCGCACATTGCGACATCGCGATCGGTGTGGCGGCCATCAGCAGGTTCATCACACCGTAGCCGAGCGCACAGGCCGCAACGGCGACGATGAACACCGGTTGGCGCGCGATCTCGCGCAGCGGCCGGCCGGGCCGCGCCGGCGTCGGCAGGGGCAGCGGCGGAAACGGGATGAACGACAGCACCAGCAGCCCGAGCAGCGCCACGCCGACGAGCGCGGCATACGCGCCCGCGAACGCGACCGGCCAGTAGTCACGTGTCGCGCTCGCCAGGTTGGGCCCGGCCACCGCGCCGATGATGCCGCCGGCCAGCACCCACGAGATCGCGCGTTCCTTGAACGCCGGCGCCACGAGTTCGGTCGCCGCGAAGCGGTACAGCCCGGCGTTGGCGTTGTAGTAGCCGGCCAGCACGGTGGCCGCCACCAGCAGCCAGAACTGATGGCTCACCGCGGCATAGGCACACAGCGCGCTCGACAAGATCGCCACGCACAAACCGGCCTGGAACGCCCGCTTGCGGCCCCAGGCCCGCTGGTGACGCGCCACCAGCCCGGCACACAAAGCGCCGCCGGCGACGTAGCCGGTGACCGGCAGCGTCGCCATCCACGGGCTCGGCGCCAGGCTCAAGCCGACCAGGCCGTTGATCGCGATGAAGGTGACGTTGTTGGTGAGAAACAGGCCCTGGCAGAGGGTGAGCAGCAGCAAATGCAGGTTCATCGACGTCCTTGTTCGCTCAGGGCCAGGTGCGAAAGCAGCGCCAGCGGCGCGGTGTCGGCGCGCAGCACACGCGCGCCGAGCGAGATGGGCACGAAGCCGGCCGCGCGCGCGGCCTGCTCTTCGGATTCGGTGAGGCCGCCTTCGGGGCCGCTCAGGCACACGAGCGAGGAAGCGGCTGCGGCCAACACGGGACGCGCCTGCGCATCGCGCAAGCTCAGCAACCAGCGTGCGCCGCTGTCGTTGATGGGCAGCTGCGCGAGCCACTCGCCGATACTGCACACTGGCTTGATCCGCGGCACGCGGGTGCGCCCGCATTGTTCGCTCGCGGCAATGGCGACGCCTTCCCAGTGCACACGCTTCTTCTGCGCGCGCTCGCCGCTCAGCCGCAACACCGAGCGCTCGCACATCAGCGGCTGAATGGCCGACACGCCGAGCTCGGTGGCTTTTTCGATCAGGCCGTCCATGCGTTCATTGGCCGGCATGCCGAGCGCGAGCGTGACGGCCAAGGCCAGCTCACGGTCGACCGGCGTGCTGCTTCCGATCTGCACCGCCACGTCGCTGCGGCCCATCTGCGTGACGGTGGCGAGCCACTCGGCGCCGTCGCCGTTGAAGAGCGTGATGGCCGCGCCCGGCTGCAGGCGCAGCACTTGCACGTGGCGCGCCGCGCCGGCGGGCAAAGAGAGTTGTGCACCGGCCTGGAGCGGCTGGTCGACGAAGAAGCGGGGAGGCATGCAGCGAGTGTGCCTCAGCCGCTGTCGAACTCAGGTTCTCAACCGCGCACCAGCCGCTTGACCCGCACCCGCCAGCGCCGCAGCACGCCGCGCACGCCGCGCCACAGCGAAGATTCGGCCAGCGCCGCCTTGACACGCGCCTTGGTGTCGCGCCACCACCGAATCGCCCGCGCGAACCACGCGATCTGCATCAGCTGCGGTTCGGTCAGGATGAACAGGCGCCCGACCAGCGCCGTGCCGAGCAGCTTGGCCGCCACGATCACCGAAACCCCGAGCATCGCGCTGCCTTTGTGGATCAGCCACAGCGCCAGCAGCTTGATCGGAAACAACAACACCGCCGGCACTAGGAACAACACCAGCGCCCAGCGGCTCTGCACGGCCACGATGCGCGCTTCCAGCCGCGCGATCGGCGGCCATTTGGCGAGCCGCGCGGCCCACGCCGTCAGCGGGCGCCATCCCCACTCTTCGATGAGTAGCACCACGGCGGCGAGCGCGAGCATCACGCCGCGCACGGCGCGCCACAACCACTTGAACCACTTCATGCGCTGCGTTGCAACCAGTCGTTGACGATCGCGGCAGTGTAGGCGCTGGCCACCGCGTCGACGAAGCGTGAGAAGTCGACGTGGGCGCTGTCGTCGGCGCGGTCGGAAACGCAGCGCACCACGGCGCACGGCACGCCGGCGTCGGCGCACACCTGGGCCACCGCCGCGCCTTCCATCTCGACCGCGAGCGCTTCGGGCAGCAGCGCACGCAGCTCGGCGCTGTGGGCCGCACTCGACACGAAGCGGTCGCCGCTGACGATGAGCCCGCGGTGCAGCCGTGCCTGCGCGATGCCGAAGGTGTTCAGCGTGGCGGCGCCGAGCAAGGCATCGGCACCGTCGAGGCAACGCTGCGCGGCCGCGGCCAGCGCATCGGCAAGGTCGGCGTCGGCCTCGAAGTGCGAACGAGCGCTCGACGGCACGACGAAGCGGGGGAACAGCGGCGAAACATCCAGGTCGTGCTGCAACAGATGCCGGGCCACGACCACGTCGCCCACGTTCACGCCGCTGCCCAAGCCGCCGGCCACACCAGTGAACACCAGCGCGCGCGCCTGGAAGCTGTGAAGCATCAGCGTGGCCGTGCTCGCCGCCGCAACCTTGCCGATGCCCGAGAGTGCCAGCACGACCGCGTGGCCATGCAGTTCACCCAGGTGGAAGTTGCGGCCGGCTCGCTGGACCGTGCGCGGCCGCTGCAACAAGGGCAGCAAGGCGCGCAGTTCCTGTTCCATGGCGCTGACGATGGCCAGCGGCGCGTCAGCCACGCGAAGCTCGGGTCGAGGGAACGCCGAAACGCTCAGGCTCTCACGCGCCGAACAGCGCGCGCTGGGCCGCGGCCGCAGCGGCGTCGCCCTTGCGCTCGCGGATCTGCTCGATGGTGCGCTGCGCGACCGACTGAAGCTCTTCGGCGGTGCCGGCCTTTTCGACCGCGAGCGTCAGCACGAAGCCGCGCAGGCCGAGCTCTTTCGAAATCATCTGCGTGAGCGTGGCGGTGAACTGAGCGTAGTCGAGCGGTGCGGCCGGTGCTGCCGGCGCAGACTGTTCCGCGGCTGCGGAGCCGGAGAGCCGGCCCGGCTGCGACGCGCCGCTGCGGCTGCTCGCCGCCACCGGTGCGATCAGGCCCAGCGAGTGCAGATCGACGAAATCCTTGGCCGAAATACCCGCCAGGTTGGCGAGCAGCATCTCTTCGGTCTTGATGCCGTCGATCACGAGCAGCAGGTTGCGCTGCGGGCGTTCTTTCACCACAGCACGCGCCTGCATCTCGACTCGCCCAGCTTCGGTCTTGGTCCAGATCACCGATATGTTCCTGTCAACGACATGCGCGCTTCGCCCGTGGGCGTCACGCTGCAAAAGCGTGAATGTATCAGTCTGGAACAAACCAGAGGCGGTCAGTCTTCACGCTGGCGGGGTCGTTGGGCTCAAGCCTTGTCGCGCAATTCACGGCGCAGGATCTTGCCCACCGGTGTCTTGGGCAGGTCGGCGCGGAACTCCACCACCTTGGGCCGCTTGTAGCCGGTGAGGTTGGCTTCGCAATAGGCCCGCACATCGGCCTCGGTGACCGCAGGGTTGCTCTTCACGATCACGAGCTTGACCGCTTCGCCCGCCTTTGCGTCGGCGATGCCGACCGCCGCGCATTCCAGAACACCAGGCATCTGCGTGACCACGTCTTCGACTTCGTTCGGGTACACGTTGAAGCCGCTGACGAGGATCATGTCTTTCTTGCGGTCGACGATCTTGAAGTAGCCGCGCTCGTCGACCACGCCGATGTCGCCGCTGCGGAAGAAGTGGTCACCCGTCATCACCTTGGCGGTTTCGTCCGGTCGCTGCCAGTAGCCGGCCATCACCTGCGGACCGCGGATGCAGATCTCGCCCGGCGTGCCCAGCGGCACTTCGATGCCGTCGTCGTCGAGCAGCTTGAGCTCGGTGTTGGGCATCGGCAGGCCGATGTTGCCGCTGTACGCGGTGCTGTCCACCGGGTTGCAGGTGGCTGACGGGCTGGTTTCCGACAGGCCGTAGCCCTCGACGATCGGGCAGCCGGTTTTTTCCAGCCACAGCTTGGCGGTGGCACTTTGCACCGCCATGCCGCCACCGACCGAGATCACCAGCCCGCTCCAGTCGACGCTGCCGAACTCGGCGTGGTGCGCCATCGCGTTGAAGAGCGTGTTCACGGCCGGAAAGCTGTGGAACTTCTCGCCCGCGAGTTCCTTGAACATGCCCGGCAGGTCGCGCGGGTTCGCGATCAGGATGTTGCAGCCGCCCATGCGCATGGCCAGCATCATGTTCGTGTTGAATCCGAAGATGTGATAGATCGGCAGCGCGCAGATCGTGACCACCTGCTGGCCCGCCGGGATCTTCTTCAGCGCCGGCTGGTACCAGGCTTCGGCCTGCAAGATGTTCGCCACGAGGTTGCGGTGCAGCAGCACCGCGCCCTTGCTCACGCCGGTGGTCCCACCGGTGTACTGCAGCACGGCGATGTCGTCGGGGCCGACCTGCGCCGGCTTGAAGCTCTTGCCGCGGCCTTGCGAAATGGCGTCGTTGAAGGGCACGGCGCCGGGCAGGTCGAAGGCCGGCACCATCTTCTTCACCTTGCGCACCACGTAGTTGACGATCATGGCTTTCGGAAAGCCGAGCATGTCGCCGAGTGCCGTGACGATGATCTTCTTCGTCGGCACGTTGGGCAGCACCTGCTGCAGCGTGGTGGCGAAGTTCTCGACGATGACGATCGCCTTGGCGCCAGAGTCCTTCAACTGGTGTTCGAGTTCGCGCGGCGTGTACAGCGGGTTCACGTTGACGACCACGTAGCCGGCACGCAGGATCGCCGCCACCGCCACGGGGTACTGCGGCACGTTGGGCAGCATGATCGCGACGCGGTCGCCCTTTTCAAGGCCGAGTGTCTGCAGGTAGGCGGCCAGGGCGCGCGAAGCGTCGTCGACCTGGGCGAAGGTGATGGCCTTGCCCATGAACTTGTAGGCCACGCGCGCGCCGTATTTCTTGAAACTCTCGTCGAGCAGGGCCACGAGCGAGGCGTACTGTTCGACGTTGATCTCGGCCGGCACGCCGGCGGGGTACTGCTTCAACCAGGTCTTTTCCATCAGGGGCTCCCTCAATCAGCGCGGATTTTGACGGAGTGCGGCCACGCCAGGCCTAGGGTGTTTCGATACATGCCCCAGGCACCGGGGCGGGCGCAAAGCACGCCTGCATTCGGTGCGTCGACGAGGACTCGTCACGCCGTCTAAGATCGCAGGCCACGACAGTGACAGGAGAAGGCTCATGATCAGCCCCGGTTCCGACACGGTGTTTTCCGGCTCGATCCCCGAGCTCTACGACAGCCTGTTCGTCCCCTTGGTCTTCGAGCCTTACGCCACCGACATTGCGGCACGCGTGGCCGCGGCAGGCCCGACACGCGTGCTCGAAACCGCCGCCGGAACCGGCGTGGTCACCCGTGCGATGGCGCGCGCGCTGCCGGCGTCGGTGGACGTGGTCGCCACCGATCTGAACCCGCCGATGCTGGCCCGCGCGGCGGCGGTGGGCACGGCGCGGCCGGTGCAATGGCAGCAGGCCGATGCGAACCAATTGCCGTTCGACGACGCGAGCTTCGACATCGTCGTGTGCCAGTTCGGCGTGATGTTCCTTCCCGACAAGGCACACGCCTTTGCCGAAGCGCGGCGTGTGCTGCGGCCCGGCGGCACGCTGCTGTTCAACGCCTGGGACCGCATCGAAGAGAACGAATTCGCCGACGTGGTCACGATGACGCTGGCCGGCCTCTTCCCGGCCGACCCGCCACGCTTCATGGCGCGCACACCGCACGGGTACTTCGACAAGGCGGTGATGGTGCGCGATCTGTCGAACGCAGGCTTCGATGCACCCCCGCTCATCGAGACGCTCGCCAAGCGCAGCCGTGCGGCTTCGGCGCACATTCCGGCGACGGCCTACTGCCAGGGCACACCCTTGCGCAACGAGATCGAGGCGCGCAGCGGCGCTGCTGCAAGCCAAGGCCTGGCCGACGCAACGGCCGCCTGCACCGCGGCGATCACAGCACGTTTCGGCACGGGCGCCGTCGACGCCAAGATCCAGGCCCACGTGGTCACGGTGCGGCGCTGACGGCGCTGACGGCG
>Ga0307516_10001790_pt1 | contig 29508 bp, 39 predicted proteins | sample 19_EM_MG_FD_203310 | JGI IMG/M metagenome (GOLD analysis project Ga0307516, IMG submission 203310) | Populus trichocarpa ectomycorrhiza microbial communities from riparian zone in the Pacific Northwest, United States - 19_EM | ecosystem: Host-associated > Plants > Roots > Unclassified | place... | reverse complement strand
CTGGCAGCGATACTCCCCTACCGCTGGCCGGTCTAGATCTCTCTCCTTTGTTCTTCTATGTTGCCTATGCGTCTTTCTCGTCTTTGCCGTTTCCGATTGATATTGCTTGCGCGTCCTTTCTCCTGTCGGCTACGTCTGTCATCTCCCGTTGCTTGAGCTTGCGCGTCCTTCTCCTTTATCGTTCCGAGTATTGTTTCCCCTTGATTAAGTTGTACGTCATTCTTCCTTTTCCCTTACTGTTACTGCTTGCGTGTCCTTTCTCCTGTTGCCGTGAGTAGAGTGTTGGCCGCGCGGCGGCCGACTGCGATCATGTGTTTTCCTTGGGCGTAGCGATTGAGTCATGATGAAGTATGGAGGAACTGTGTCAGTCTTACAGGCAAGCTGTGATTCCACAGAGGGAGGGAAAAGTATAAAGGAAAGGGCGCAGTAGCTAGTCTGGAGATTCTTCTCCACGCAATCTATTATCTCTCTCCACCTCTCCTACTTCTACCTTCCCGTGAAACCGGCGCTGCGACCGAAACCCCGAACCGAACGACCGTGCTACAGTAAAGACCATCGAGTGGCAGTAGACAACGACAACGAAAGACTGGGAGTTAGAGTCTCACCAGCATAGACAGGGCTACGCCGAGGGACATCCTCAGACTTCACCGAACAGAGAGAGGAAAGTACTTGCCCGTTCTAGTGAGCTGAACAAACACAGCCCGAGAGCCGAACGAAAGGAAAGACCTACCGTGTAGGCACGCCGAGGAACTACGTTGCCTGTCGAGCCCCAGACAGTGCGAAGAAGTCAGGATCTTGACAACAGCTCAGTGTTGGCTGATGAAATTGGACTGGATATATGGCCACAATAAGAAAGAATACTGTGATGGACATGAGAGAGAAGATGTAGTGGAGTACTGACAGGAGGTTTTCTGTCCAAAGATGGTGGTAACGTATCTAGCTGCAGTGTTTGAACTGTGCATTACTGAATATATGGATTGGAAATCTTCAAAACATTGCATGAGTATACAGATGATGGCCAGATTTATAAGGCAGTACCACCATCTGCAAAACGCTGCCACCTCGTAACACATGATGAAAGCACATTCAACGCCAATGATGGTGCACAGTACTTGCAGAAGAAAGCTGGCAGTGAATGTCTCCGATCCAAATCAAAGGGTAAAGGCGTCATGGTTTCTGAGTTTCTCTTTGCTGCCATTGGTCGGCTCTTCTACTATGATGACTTCCAACGAAAACGTGTGTAAGCCACCGAGATTATCAAGTATGGCAGTGGTAAGAGCGATGATGGTTGGTGGAATGCTGGGAGGATGGTTGAACAAACCCAAAAGGCAATCCCGATCTTTAACCAGGCCTTCCCAGACGATATCTCAGTGTTTGCATTCGATAATTCCAGTGGCCAGGATGTAAAGCTGCCGATGCTCTTGTAGCAAAGCGTATGAATCTCAACCCTGAAGGCCAGCAACCTTTCATATATGATACTGTCTTCCATGGATGGGATGGTCAACTCCATCCTCAGGTGAATGTTTTTCGGAGTGGAGACTCACTTTGGGATTCCAATATACCTATCCCAGAGGTTTATATCAATAAACCAAAGGGCTTGAAGTGAGTTTTACAAGAACAGAGATTGTGGAGGCCAGATCTCTTGAAGCAGTGTGGCAGAGTAAAAAAGAACAAAAGGTCCCATAACCTGGGGTACGGTGATCGATTATTTGAAGAAGAGATAGGCAAATATGAAGCTCGAACAGCTGATCGATGCAAGATTGGCAAAGACTGCTGTCATCTTTGGATGCTTGAAGTCCAGCCAGATTTTCTTCAGGAGAAGTCCATGCTTGAGACTGTGATCAAAGCTGCAGGCCATGAAGTTATATTCTATCCAAAATTTCACTGCAAGACGAACTACATCGAGTACTACTGGGGTGCAGTGAAGCGGTACACACAGACAAACTGCTGGTACTCATTTCCAGAGCTGGAGAAGACATTGTACACAGCCTTTGACTCAGTGGGACTACAGACAATCCGAAGATTCGCCAATCAGAGCAAAAGGTGGATAATGGCCTATATAAATGGCGTGACTGTGGAACAGCATGAATACGCTGAAAAGCAGTACAAGTCACATAGGAGGACAGACAGAAATGTATTCATATAGTATTCTGTGTAGTCATCTATTATCACGTGGACCCTAGCCTAATTAGGAAGCTTCTTAGCGTCAATAATCCCTGCAACTTGGTACAAAATGGGGTACCCACCACCAAAAATTCCTCCACTGTGAACCCTTATAGCACAACCACAACACCTCGAAATAGAAATTGGAAAGCGTCAAGTTCTTCTCCACATGCTTCTCTTTAATGTGATGCTGAGAAAATAAGTTCTTTTTTTTGTTGGGTGGTGGAGTACAGGTTGGCAGTAGGGGGTAGAAAACTACTTCATCCTGACCTGTGTAAGCAGCCAGCACCATAAGCGAACTGCTCAACCGACAGACTCAAGGTTATCAGCCAGAGAGGCACCGAGAGATGATCACGAAGAAGAAGGTGCGGACGGACCGTCCGAAGAACATGGGGAAAAGTATGTATTGATGTCGATGAAGAAAGAACGGCCGTATGCCAGTAGTAAACATAATTCTCCACCAAGTTGCCAAGCCTGCTAAGATGCCAAGCCCCCAGGCCTTGGTTTGCCTCCCCTAACAGGTCTCCTGCTTATTGAGCTCTGTTCTAGAGCTCCTGTATACATGTATAGAAGTTAATTTAAAAAAGAAAATGAGAGACAAAACAATTTGTATCTCTAGTAGGGCTACCCATACTTATCCTCCATGACTAACACCAGGTAAAATATCACTTAAGCTGCGGTCAGTATGGGATAAATGCAACAAATGTAAAACACATAACAGCAAGTATGAATCAAATTTCCTATCCCTCTAAACTTCTCCTCCTTTTATCGGCATTGGCTGCTTCCTTGAATGTGAGCTTAGTTTGATGAGTTTGAAATTTGACAATCAATCTTGTCCGAGATTCACCTACTATAGCTGTCATAGTATGTGCCAGTTCAGTCTGGAAGAGTAGTCTTGGCATTCCAAACAGGAAATGCAAGAAGGTGAAATACAGAAGGATGAAACAGGGAATACGGAAGGATACAATGCGATATTATCATGGGTAAAGGATATTCTTATAAGAAGCTGTCGCTCTCCTCTCTTTCTTCTTTTCTCTTTCTCTGTCTTTTCCTTTCTCACATAACAACTTGTTTATCTAGTTCCCTTCAACTTGTCTGCACGTTGCCTTCCTTCTATCTTGTTAAGAGTTAAGGAGAATATCAGCTTTTTCGCCACCGCTCCTTGTACTTTATTTTGACTCACTATGTATCATCAGGCTTGCTATACACTGTTCCCCTGTACCCAGTGGCTGCACACCATCTTGCTCACTACCTGCCATTCTTGTTTCCCATTCACCCCATACCATCTCACTTGCTACATACAATCCTCTCTTCGTGCTCGCCATGTGCTGTACTGTTCACTACACTCTGTTCCCTCATTCCTACTTGCCATGTACAGCCCCACTTACTCTACACTGTTTTCCGAATCCCTCCTACTGCACACTATCTCTGACCTGTACCATGCTACCAGGAGGCTTGCTGGCCCTACCATTATACTTTGTTGTATACACTGGCTCTCCCGGTAGCCAAATTCACTTTGTTGAATGAGCTATCTAAGGAGGTATCTCTGATACCTCCAATCTAGCTGGACATCTTACCTGAGCTTCACAGAAAGTTAGGATTCATCCTAAATAGCAGATCCTTTGCAGACAATACCACTCTTGTCAGTGTCTTCAAACATGTGAAGTGACTAAGCAAGGAAATCTTGGATACCCCAGCTGTATACCTGTCTGGTAAGTCAATAACTTAGAAGAACAACTGGCCTAGAGAATGCATATTGCAGACAAACTCGTCTCTAGTAGTATGCATCAGGAAAAAAAAAATTGCATCCAGAGTGTCCGAATTCATCAGACGGTTGAGACATTCTAGATGCAACCTTCCTAACCCAGATACAGCTTACCAAAGTGCAGGATGTCTGAACCCAGTGACTGCAGTGGTATACATTCAGATATAGCATGCCAGGACACTGAGCAACTAAACGCCATTGCTGTGCAGGCACCCATGACTATTCGCGATGAGAATGGCGATGAACTGCCACCGATGAGACCATGTACACCAAGCAGTAGAACTGGTGGGGATAGCGGTAAAGGATGTGTGAAACAGGGCAACCGTGGGAAAGGTGTGGAGAAGGGAGCAGGGAAGCAGGAACCAACGAGGTGATTCCTACTATGACCATCTCTTGTCCTTCCACTGGCTGGGAAAGGGAAGGGAAGGGTGGAGTTCCTTGGACAACAACCTGGGGAATCTGGTGACGACTCTCATGTCTGTCTGTTCTAGGCAGTCATCATCAACCCTAACTGTGCGGACAACAGCTCTAGGAGTGGCATCTATGATGATTACAATATTTTCGGTACCAATGTACGAAAGCACCTCACCAACATCCCCGCCCACAGCATCTGGGTTCTCTTTGATGCGGAAAAGAGATTCTGTACAAAGCACGAACCCCGTGCCATGTATGGATGCCTTTTGGAACCGCAGTAGTATTCCACCACAAGAGACGAAATGGAGCCGGGTGAAGTGGAGCTGATGGCAAGAATGTTGGGAGGCATGTACAAGCTGTCACCGTAGAACACAACATAGCTGTGGAGCGACAACTCGGTACATGCATTCTTCTTTGTTACACCTGAAGAAGAGTTATCACAGGGAAACGCAACAGAAGTAGCTGAAAGTGGGAAATGGAGGCGTAGGTTCATGGTCCAATGGGAGATAAGGAACGGAGTTAGGGTTTACGACCAAGAACCCATTGTATGACTCTAAACTCCGGGATGAGGGGTCATTAGCTTCGAGCGGAACCGAAACAGAGTAGGGTCCCCTTCAGCGAATGAAGGGGCGCCGTATCACCACCCCCGGCGATATGCGATAAAAGAAGCTCTGGGTTGAGGTCACCCTGCTTGGCCACAGGGCAGACCCCTGTTGGTGCAAACGAAAACTCATCTCCATTATCTACACCCTGCTGGAATGAATGAACCCACCCATACACTACCCCACCTCAGGGAAACATCCCCCCGAGTCACCATTTCTCACACCTGTTCCCCAACAAGATAAAAGAAAGCAAGATTTCCCCCATGGAAGGAAATCAGAACCAACACCACCCTGAACACTACCACCCGAAACCACACACAAGATCTAAGATTATTCCGTTGTGAATTATCGAAAGTAGCCTGATTACCTTTGATTCTCTCTACACTCCGGTCAGGATACAACCCCAGTGTCACACTATAATCTTTGATCCAAAATCACCCTACAATTTATTTTCACAACGAATGACCCACATTTATGGGACCCACTTCGACGACCACCTTTACCTACTCGAATTGTCCACGCTATTGGAACCGAGGTCGCAATACTCCTTGGACTATACATTCCAATTAATCGACAGCGAGCTAGCCACCTACGAGCAGTGGGAACCAGAGTTTGACAGACCTAAACCAACCCACGAAAAAATCGACTGTACCCCATACCATTGGTATAGTCAACGGTGGTTTAATTGTGCCCTCTTGTCGCAAACGGCTGACTTCGACGAAGATGAACTTTTCGACTTGTTCGACTACCATTTCTACTACGACTCGAGCATTTACACAGGAGACTTTCTCGACTTATATTGAAGAAAATGTCCACCGCATCCGACTTCAACATGCTCTGCCTGGAAGCACCCCGGGACTTGCTCCAAATCACAGACGGGACCCCAGCGCCGGAACAGGCGATAGAAGTAGCCAACCCCGCGGTCTGGATCAGAACCATGGTGCGTCAGCAGAAACAAGCCAAAAACGACTTACGGCAGCTCATCCAGCTGTGCGGCAACACGATCGACAGAAATGATCAGCGGATGCAGCAGATCGAAAAAGCCTACCAAATATTGGCGGAGGGCACCAGGTATGTATATGACTGAGTAAACGCTAACGAAGTAATCGCAAAAGCATGGGTATGCAGCGAGCTGGCAAACGCGGCCAATACCTACCAAACGCTTACGCACGACGTCTGGCAAGCCATTCTGGAACGGACCAGTGAAGACAACCAGAGGCAGATATGCCAGGCTACCCAGCTCACCAGGGTGAACGACGTGCTTGGCTTACTGAACGAAGCCAACACTGCCCGAACCCAGCACCTGGCTACCTTCCAAGGAAACGTGGAACTGTGGGCAGTGGGCCACCAAAGAAAAATGAAGAAGGTGGAACAAGAATTACGGCAGGCCAGAAAGGAAATTCAGCAGATTGCCACCCGATTACCTCTCCCAGATTCTCCGAAACCAAGAACCCCAACTCCTGAACCATTGCAGCTCTGGCACAGTCCGGCCAGAGCCTCCAGTACCAGTGCTCCGACTGCAGCCGCGGCACCCCCACCACTACCAGTATGACCGGTACTCCGAAGCCCCATCCAGCTCCCCGTCGTGCCACCCACTTGAAGGTTAAGATGGTCAGCGATCCCCCCTTCGAGCCTGCCATCGGAACCACCGCTCCCACTGCTGCCAGCTGCCGGAGGTGCGGGAGGAAGAGGAGGAGGCTCTCCACCAAGGCCAGGATGACCGGCCCCGCCCCGCTCGCCCTCGCCACCGCCCAGCGATGACAACGACGACCTATATATACAGAATCTCCCAGTGGGAAGACCCCTATCAGAGGCAAGGGAACCAACGAGAACACAGCTGGCAACCATGCTCATGCCGGAAGAAATAGCAAGGATAGTAGGAGCTGGAATCGGGACGGCATGAGGCCCGGAGCGACCAGCAAATCAGGTGCGAATTCATACCTCGAGACTAAAAATGGAGAACCCCGGAAAATTCGACGGAAAGAGCTCCACCACCTTCAAGCAATGGTGGGAATCCGTTACGATGTACCTAGGATTCTACCTAGAAACGGTCGACCGGCAGAAAATCGCCTGGGTCGGGACCCTTCTGACTGACACTACCCTAGTATGGCATCTCCACCGTTACTGGGAGTTACAGGATAACAGTACCTGGGCCAACTATTTGGCAGCCATTCGAACGAAGTATCGCAATGAACAGGAGGCGGCTAACGCCCAGCTGAAGCTTGACCAACTCCGGAATCAGGGGTCAATCCGAACCTATATGACGGAGTTCAGAGCCCTCAACAACTTCGCCCGAGCAACAGGGGAAGCGATTAAAGAAATGTGGACCTGGCTATGTCATCGGACATCCTCCGAATGCAGTTCTCCCACTACCTGGGGGAATTCGCGGATGACGAAGGGTACCTACTGGCAACCTACCAAGCCGGGCTACAGGTAGAAAGGATGAAGGCTCTGGAAAAAAACTTGTGAAGCGGCAAGACCCACCAAACCGGAGGAAAAGAAAAAGGACGGTCAGAACAGGGGAGGTTCTGACAATACCCGAAAGGGTAAGGAACAGGAGAAACGGGACGTCCAGCCGGCCCGCCGGACCGACCAGGCACAACAAGCCAGAAAGCAGTTCGGGACAAGAGGCGCCAGGGCCACCAGGGGAGAAGCCTTGAAGGGGGTGTATATTCTTTTGCAGATCTTACTTTTGCTTTGACCCTTACTCTTCCTTCAACCCTACTACACAATATTATCTATCTGCACCAACCCAGCAACTTCTCACATCTCCTCTACAAACGACAACGCCAGTTCTGTGGCACCCCTACGATGGCACTTCAACGTCACCCAGGAAGTTCCGAGAACATTCCTGAGTCGCCATCGCTTCCACCTCCTATTCGTACGTCCACTACCCCATTCGGTGGAAGATCACCGCCGTCATCTCCTCCCGATACTACTGGATACGTCCCAGCCTCTCCACCGTATCCTGGCTTCGACCCTGATGCCGATCCTGCTGACACTGCACGGTGGTTGAAGAGGCTGTTGGATATGCGGAATGCCAGCTCGCCTCAGCCTTCCAGGATATCTTCCTCACCGTTGTCTCCCGCTATGGATCGTGTGTTGTCTGCTGCTGTACGAGACCCTAAGCGCAGATACTCGGTTGATACATACGCCAATGAAGTCACCGACTCTTATGGTATGGACACAGTTGACAGGCAGGAGGACTCGCAGGTTGGTAACAATGTGGAGTGGGCCGACTGTGATGAGGAGCAGCCTGAGAATCGGGTCAACTCCAAATACCGTCTGCGGTATACTCAACTTCAATGGATGATCATTGTAAGTAAAGTGATAGTTAGAACCGATTGGAAGGGATGAGTATTAACAGATACCAAGCGTGAATACTTCCACAAGGGAATGGTCTTCTCCAATAAGGATACACAGGAGGCTATTGCTTTGGTGATGCAGTCAACCCGACTGTCAAAGAAAGAGGTGGTTCGCGCAATAAGCAATGAACGCCGATGGCTCAAATCAATTGGATGGACCGAGAAGGACCTGCGTACTCTCGCCGACATCCCCGTCACCAAAAAGCAGCTGGATAAGGTTTCCGAGTTGCTGGGGGCGCTACTCAACTCGGGAGCTGTTCCAGGAAATCTTTCAGACAAGCTTCACGAAACAAAGAAACTGCTGGTTGGTGCATTCCTGATGACGATGAGCATTGCTGATACATTCTACAGGACCTTACATGCAGCCTTCCTTTGAAGGTTTAAGCCCCATATCAGATTCCCATCATGTCAGATATCACTTAGTACTCTGCGTTACAACATCAGTAATTTCTTTCAACGTGTTGACGTGCAAGTTGAGAAACACGGTCACATGGCGCATTCTTTCATGTTTCATGTCGGTATTTGCGGGTATTGTCTTGTAGTCGAATAGGAAAATCAAAGCATGCATGCAAGGTACTTATATTCCTCTATCGGTCTGAATCAAATGTATACCTGTCCAATATTGCCTCATTGCACATGCTTACCCATGGCCACCGTACACAAAAGACCCAATGTAAGGACGGTTACCCATTAATACTTGTTGATACTGATGATTACTGCAGCCGAATAAACGGCGGAAAAGGACGTCCATAGTGATGCCAACCAAAATGAAAGAACAGTGCCGTTCAGCAATCACCGCTCGCCAGGCACCGATACAACCCCAAGCGGAAACAACTCCAGTCACCATTCCCGAAGCTGAATCCAATGGGATTCACGATAAGGTTATTCTATGAGGCTGCCAGACATGTACAGAGGAGAAAGAGGGGAATGATGAGAGGTCCGACGGTATCTGTCAGTTGGCATCGGCCTCCAAAGTCCTTGAGTCTATCACTCCATCGCCTTCACAACTTCTTGCAATGGCAGAACCACCTAAACAAATAGATCCGTCACGAAAAACTGAAAGGATAGCAAGCAAATCTATGGTATATGGCATCGAAGATCTGGAGCGACCTGACCCTGGAAGGCTACAGAATATGCTCTTACTGGATGTCGACATGGCTAGCTCGTACCAAAGTACGGAGGAGTCTTCATTGGATAGCAATTCAGTATACTCTGACAGAGGTGCAAAGGGGGCTGCGCCGCCGATGATATATTCAATATCACAATCGGTTGCCAAAGTAGGATCTGCAGCCAGTACTCCTTGTCCTGTGGTCTTGACGCCTTCCATTCTACACCTTCCCCTTGCGCGTAATTCAAACCACCATACCCTCCGAAAACGTCTGGCAAGATCATTTGTTAAAGCGCGACAGCAGCATGGTGACCGTATTCCGACACAGGAAGAGGTTAATGCCTTCATTTTCCAAGAAGAGATGGATGCCGAGACGTTTAATCTGGACCAATGGCAAACCGGAATTATTCGTCACCACGTCTACGACCGTGGGTTGAAGGCCGGTGATCATGCCGCCATGCTGACGCTTTACAAGCATCTCGGTGTTGATGATGACGCATTCGCTCAACATGTCAAAGTAAAGGTATGGACTGGTTAGTAATCATTGGTATTAGCTAATACTGATGACAATCGAAAGACCAAGGTTGCCAATATATACCGGACAATGCGCGAGTTCACCGAGATGGTACAGCGAGATGGATATGACCTTGTGGTACAGCAATTGGATAAGATTAAGGATGCGTTACAGCAGAGGGATGAAGCAAGATGATGTTTATTAGCCTACAAGCAATGGTATAAGAGCAAACTATCATCAAGTAGCACACTATTTTGAAAACTCCAATTTTACCCTTCACCAAAACCCTATATTGCTTGAATGTATCAAACTATAAATGTGGTGGTGACGGCCGTACGTATCTAGGAGAGCTGGATCCCAGCAGCTGCGAGTGCCTCCTTGCCTCCAGAACGTGTAGCAACAGCCTCCAGAAGCTTCTTGAGGTGCATTGCAGATTCCGCAGGCGAGGCGACATTTGGGTCGGTCATCATACGCATAATTTCCTTGTATGTTTTGCCAACATTCGCCACCTTGTTCTACAAAGAGTTAGTATCAGTAGTGCCTAATACTAGGTATTACTTACCTTAACCTTGTCCTGGATGGTAGGGCGGTTCTGAATATCCAGGTCAGTATAGAGAGCTTTGAGGAGCTGTCCGTATTTCGCCTCTCCGGTGCCGTGAAGGTTACGATCCCAGACATAGCTGGCAACCTGCCTGGCTTCATTGTTGCCGACCGTGTAGGTTGCGCGGGTGTTTTGAAGTGCCAGGACCCTCGCTTTCACCTCATCGGGCGTCAAGACCTCTCCCTTGATCGTCGTTTGTTCGATTATGAAAGTTTTCAACTTCTTCTCGAGCATTTCGGTGCCGCAGGAGGGATGAGCACTGTTGTTCTGTTCGACAACGACCTAAATGGGAGTAATGTTCAGTATTGGTTCATGTGTAGACAGTAGATGGCACCCGTAGTGGGGGAGTAACCTTGACACTGTCTTTTGGTGGCATTTCAACGGTGGTAGCGGTATGAGTTGGTTTTGGTTGGTATCTGATGTAGGGTCGCTTGTTCGTATGGGTGATTATTGTTTGATAGTAGCAGGTAGCTCCGATGAAGAAGTTGGAAGTTGGGTATATATAGATTAAAAGATATACTAGTACTGTATGGTATGTATTGATACATCGTATTACGGGATTGTTTCCGGTAATTCTGTGGGGAAATTGGCAGTATTATTTGAAGTTTCAATAGCTTGCATGGCGACATTGTATTCGTAGATAATAACTTGTATACATAGGTAGTTGCCATTCTTGAATTTATTTCTAAGTCTCAGCTATCCTGTTGCGCTCCTTCAAGGCTTTGATCGCTTTTGTATTATATCGATCAAATCCACAATTACCAATTACCGACAAATACTTCCCAGTACAGACAGTGATCGGTTTCGAAGTATTTCGATCACCAACTTCGGGTGTCTAGATATCCACATATAGTCCAATCGGCACCAGCGATACTGCTGTAGTGGATGTGGAAAGCTGATTTGGCAATGAGGAAGAGATTGGCAGACTCCGATCGTGGGTTTTGAAGGTTTTGATAATGGCTGTTGGAGTTGTGCATGAACGATTAGCAGCCATCTGGTGGATCCACGATACATCGAGCCATAGTTCAACCAACTGTTATCCGAATCAGCCAACTACCAGCACGGGTTGTATGTCGTTTAATCCCATGACAGTCTGATGCTTATGCATTACTATTACAAGATCCAATCGTTTTTGCGGTGCTGTTGCCAGGCTTTGATCGTTTTTGAACTATATCGATCAATTCTAATATTACCAATTACCAAAAAATACTGCCCAGTACCGACAGTGATCGATTTCCATCGGATTCGATCAAATCCTGAAAAATACAATACTTTTCGCTTATGTGCTAATACCAGATGTATTAAGGCTCCAGTACCGATTTCCTTTTCCTAAATAACTCTGGCTATGGCGCAATCACCAACTACTAAGAAATACTATGCTATACTGGGACGTAATATTGCGAAAACTCTGTGAGAAACACAAAGGGAATGGTGGATACTCAGTGACCAATTATCTACCCCTTTAGTTTTCCAGTTGCACCTCCTGCTCAGCAGCATCCCTCCTTCTGCGATCCTCCTCCTCTTCACGCTCAAGCTCCCGAACTATGATCGTTCCAACTTCGTCATTCCAATCACCATAATCCGTTTTGGCATCATCTTCATAATCCTCCTGGTTGTGATCCTCAACCCGGTGCATATCTGCCGTAGAGAGCAATGCCTCAGCCCTGGAGAGAATCATCTCCAAACCAAGACTCTGCTCTCGACTCAGAATGTGTCGATGATTTGGGTGTAGGAGGTTAGAAATGGTCTGCACTCGAGAGAAGAGTAGTAATTTGTAGGGATTGATGTCTCCAATGGGGGGTGATACAAGAACCGCCATGAGTGCAGCGCACTGCCGCTACAGCCAACGAACCAACCTCTTTGTGTGAAGAAGTAGTCTTGCATGCTCCTCTTTTACCCGATCTAATCGTGATTGCATGTCAATTCCCTCTCGGATGTAATCGTAGACTGCCCAATCAGAATTACTCATCAATCTCTCGATGTCCCAAATTTCACCATCTGCAAGGTCGACCCCTGCCTCTTTCAGCCGATTGACATCCAAAGCCCGAAGCCTATCTGCATATTGAGCCTTCGTTACTTCTTGGTTGTAGGTGGAAACCAATCTATCAAGCGGAGCCCACCGTGAGTTTATCCTTCTCACAAAGTGCTTCTCCATGCTTCCTCCAAGATTGGCCCCATGTTGAGCTCGGCGATGAAGGATGTCAGTTTCTACTTGCCGCTCAGTTATAATTCTCACAATTTCCAGTTGAATCTTCTGCACTTCGTCTAAGGTAACTCGCTTTTTGGATCGTTGGTACCGCTCGTGGTTGGGCACCCAGTTGGCTCGATTCGTTTTGGTTTTCTGCAACAGCCTCTCCATTTTGCTCAATAATGAACGCCCTTCCCGATTGGTGTAGAGCTCATTCAAAGTGTATGGGTTCTGTTCCACTTCTGCAATTGCTCGCTGACGTTCACCGCTTCTGGGCCTTCCAACTCTGTGGGCAGTTCGAAGTGCCAGGTCACAACGTAAGTTCGACTCCTGTTGTAGTAACCGGTAAAGACTGTCATCATCCGTTTGTGCCCTGTTACTAGTACCGGTCAGCAAGGTATCCCACACTATTAGTAAGGAATCCGGTATACTGGTGATATGTCTGGTAGTATGAGATTTGGTCGGCTGCCTGAAACCTCAAATACTCATCGGTAACAGTCTGACGGAGATGTACCCATCCAGACTTGTCGATACGCTCAGGAACCATCATTCCAAGAACCCGTTTTATGACTGCACTGGAATCTCTCTCAATCTTTACCATCTTCTGCCACCGGTGTGAGAGATTCTGTCCGAGTCGCGTTCATCCTCGTTTCGCCAGGAAAAGTCCTTCACAACTATAAGTAAGTACTTGTAGATACTGGGAAGTAACAGTGAGAACCCACCGCTTGCATCAATTTTTTGTGTGCGTCGTGGCCCTGACGAATAGTGTCCAGGTCTGATGAGGTTATCCAGTATAAACCACAGCTGTTCCACCTCTTCTCCCACCATCAAACCAAATCCCTCCGTACGCAGCAAGTTATATAGAATGTGGCAGCGTAGCTCATGGCCATACAGATGGAATCTCCCGATACGCACCTACCAATACATTAGCCGGTGATCCTGTCAACTAATGATTGATACTAACTCTGACACGCTCAACCCAAGGTGTGTTAAGCCGGCACAAAGATGACTCGAATTCACACGCCACATCATAGCATAGCTGTACGCTACCTGCTGCAGGACAGTCATCCTTTATAGATTCGAGCAGTCGAATGGCATGGCTATATCGTTCGTTTCCACCGTATACATTCAAGAAACACAGGTTTGTACCATGGTAGCATGTCACTGCCATTAGCCCTGTCTCATCCAAAACTTTCTTTGACTGTGACATAGCCTCCGTCTTATTCCATCCGCTCGTCGCCTTGAACTTGTTTCCGCACCCTGCGGTGTGTCCAACACTCTCACCACCTGCCAAAGTGAACTTGCGGCGTCCGTAATCGATAAACAGCTTGGGCAAATACTTTTCGAACTCAAAGGGAGATCTGTCCTTGAACCTTATGTGTTGCTGGTTGCCATCAATGGATATGGCAATGGATGTGTCTTCGGCGCTGTTTGCATTGATATCGAAGCAACAGGGACAGATGTTTGAAAGGTTATTTATCTGCCATGTGCAGCTACCTGCTCCGACATTCATCGTATCGAGAGCAGATGCAACCGTAGTATCGATCTGGTACCGCACTGCCAACCAATTGTGATAAACATCGCACATCTGAATGTATTCATTAGTATTTAACAGTACTTCAGTAAGAATACTTACCTCACGGTCAAAAGAAGGTATTACGGACATTCGATCAGCCTCATATACAGCTCTCAGTCCTCCTGCCCAAGCCGATTTGGAAACCGAGCCTAGGACACTCTGCTCATGTAGTAGCCGGAGTAGTCAAAGGCTGAAAACTGTCACAGGCCTCACTGGGGTCGAAGGAAAGTAGCCTTCTTTAGCAAGTTGGGCACAGGAGACTCCACAGCTGCAGTATTCGACATCACGGAAGAAGTATGACTCAAGACCAATAAAACGCACTCTGCGGGTTGCTTGCATATCTCAAGTACACTCTTCTTCTGTTTTTCTTAATACCAGCAGATCTGCTATAATAGATCGAGTCCGAATCCAGTTTTCTGAGAGTCTTGATCTCTCATTATGCTGTGATCTCAGGGGTGGTGGGTTGCGAGCCATATGGATGTAAGGCTCGCCATTGCCAGCCTCCCCAAACGTCTCCAGCTCAGTGTCATGCTCGGGGTTTTGCTCGTTGTTGAAAGGGTTGTCGCAGCTGTTATACCTCATATCGAATTGACCCCTCGATGGCGCATTATCATCGTATTGCTGTCAACGGTTCCGGGAAGCCATGGGCTAAGACAGTAACCTCTCTGCAGCCTTGGGATCCATTCGGGGTCCCTTTATAGCGCCGACACCACTGCCATTCGGAAAAACCTCCACCCATGTCCTTCTCCGTGCAGGTGGCATGTTAGTGGTGATGCTGTACTGGTGTCGATAGTTGGGTTGTGCAGGTGATGGTGGGGTTATACGGGTGATGGCATTGTTTCTGTGTGGTGGGAAATTGTGGGGTTGTTTGTATGGCACAAATGTTGGATCACTCTAAAGCCGAATTGGATAATACAGAGTGACAGAAAGAAAAGAATCCAATCAAAATGAGACCAGAGAATTCCCACATATTTTATGCAGTATTTACATATACTGTCGATTACGCACCCGTTATCTCACCAAAAAGGTTATTCTTCATTATTCCTGTTAATCCGCTTGATATTTCACCTTACTCAGAAGTAAAGTATTGTAAACGCTGAAGTCTAACCCGAAACTACCGTAAGCGTTTTTGCAACCAGTGCTTGGTGAACGTATCTCAAGTTGTCTATGGCCGTCAAGCAGAGACGGGCCGCAATCGCCGTATCATCGTCCTTCTCAGGCCAGTCATCCGGAACTAGCCAGTGTAGCTTCCGTATCTTCATAATCTTGCCCATGTTGCCCCTGGGGAGCTTTTCTAATGCAGGGTATGACGGACTGGCATCATCTAGCATCATAAGCTTGGTAAGAGCAAGTAAACAGGAGTAATAGCACATACTAATCAGGGTTAACAACCTCTCCACCACGTTCTTTCTCAGCTCATCACGGTTTGCAGTCGCCTGTACGTTCTCGATGGTAGCATGCCTTGTTTGCTTCTTGATGTCGATTCCCTTACACAATTCAAAAAATTCAGTGAAGCTTCTATCTGTCGCCTTGAGTAGCTGGTAGTAGTCGTGCCCGATCCTAGACAAGAATGTACACTCGCCACCACTCTTCGTCTATGCGGCAATCATAAATTCGCCCTCACGTAAAGCCAGCTCCTTCGACTGCAAAAATGATCAGTATTGGTAAATACCTCTCACTATTGTGATACCGAGCTTACCAGTTCTCTCAGCTGCTTGAGCGATTTCTTTTGGAGAGTTGCAGATGGTCCAACCAGCTGCTTCAACCCCAGCTCATTAATCTGGCGAGCCTTTTCGGTATACTCTTCTTTCCTTTCCTGATACTGCATAGACAAGTGTTTCGTATATTTGCCATCGAACTGCAGTTTACCGGCACTTTCCACCTTTTTTGGCTGCCGTAGCTGAATGGGAACATCTGCCTTTGCTTCAGCAAGGAAAAGGTTCCATGGAGACTGCTTCTTGGTAGTCTTCAATCGATATGACTGAGTACTGATGACAATCCCAGCGTAGTTAAGCAATTGCTCGACGGTGAACTGCGAATTTTCACCAGCCTTCTCCTCTGCCAGCTGCATCACCGATTCTGAGAATGTGGGGAGGAAGCTCTGTGCATCATTATCCAACGAATCGAAGTCAAGTGGATCTTCATCCATAGATTTTCGCTGCTGACACTACTGATTAGTATTTGTTGAAGAAGTTAGATACAACCAAACCTTTTTAGGACATCTTTGGGTGGGAGGCTGAATTGTCGATACCGTTGGCGACAAGTTGCCATCCTCATCCCTCAACCTGAGACGATGTGTAGGTAATCGGTGTAGATCTTTTTCGCGTGCCCGTTTGGTTGCGTACATAGTAGTACGTGCAGACTTTGGGCGAGTGAGGTCTGGGTTGGAGCTCGCATCATCATTGGAATCATCATACTCTTCCATGTCAATTGGCAGGGACAAGCTGCCATCGGAAACTCCACTGTTTCCAGCATGGCTATCATTCTCTTCCTCTTCATCCGGATTCTCTCCATCTTCATCCAGATTCTCCCCATCTTCATCCGGATTCTCTCCATCTTCATCCGGATTCTCTTCCTATTCATCCTCACAAATGTGGCTATTCACCTCAATGTTCCCATCAACAGAATCGCTTGCCAGGTACTCTTTGCCCAACAAATAATTTTCGTAATCAACGGCCGTGATGACCTCGTACCCGGGAAGATGAGAGTGCGAAGTGTTTGAATTTTCGAGCCCACATTGCATATGGCGAGACATGTTGGGGGTTTCTGGGGAGAATTTGTACGTGAAGTGGGAGAAAACAATGAGGATTGCCTTGTTGTCATGATGGATAGTGTTGTTGGTGGTGTTGCCTGTTGGATATTGTTTTTTGTACAAGCACCAGTTATATTTCATTGATAATACTTGGCACGAATGATACCAGCAACCCTAGTAATCATCTGTACTGCAGAACATTGTGCAACAGCAGTACCACAGAATACTGTCCGGTACTGTGATGTAATGCTGCTACCATCGGCTGGTTGCCCGTTACGAACGATACTAGGCGTTACCGCCAATTACTGCTACACCTAAAGAAATTCGAAAAAAAAAAAAATCGTAAATTTTAGATCGAGGTATTTGACATTACCACAGTGAAGGAGCACTACCACACGATACTACGCAGTAACGTTGCGTAGCAAATGGTATCTGCGATGCAGCATTACTGAATCGCTGTCGTATTTACACATAGTGTTGAGTACAGTGCAAAACAGTAGTAATTTATCCAGTGATGGCAGTACCGCAGTATACAGTCCGGTACTACACTATAGTGCCGCTACTAGCGGCTCGTTGCCCGTTACGAACGGTACTACGCATTACTGCCAATTACTCCCACTCCCAAAGAAATTCGAAAAAAATAAAAAATCATAAATTTTAGATCGAGGTATTTGACGTTACCATGGTGAAGGAATAGTACCGCACGATACTACGCAGTAACGTTGCGTAGCAAACAGTATCTGCGGTGCAGCATTACTGAATCGCTGTCGTATTTACACATAGTGTTGAGTACAGTGCAAAACAGTAGTAATTTATCCAGTGATGGCAGTACCACAGTATACAGTCCGGTACTGCGCTATAGTGCCGCTACTATTGGCTGGTTGCCCGTTACGAATGGTACTACGCATTACTGCCAATTACTCCCACTCCTAAACAAATTCGAAAAAAAAAAAAAATCATAAATTTTAGATCGAGATATTTGACGTTATCACGGAGAAGGAGCACTACTGCACGATACTACGCAGTAACGTTGCGTAGCAAATGGTATCTGCGTTGTAGCATTACTGAATCGCTGTCGTATTTACACATAGTGTTGAGTACTGTGCAAAACAGTAGTAATTTATCCAGTGATGGCAGTACCGCAGTATACAGTCCGGTACTGCACTATAGTGCCGCTACTATCGGCTGGTTGCCCATTACGAACGGTACTATGCATTACTGCCAATTACTCCCACTCCTAAAGAAATTCGAAAAAAATAAATAATTGTAAATTTTTGATCGAGGTATTTGACGTTACCACGGTGAAGGAGCACTACCGCACGATACTACGCAGTAATGTTGCGTAGCAAACGGTATCTGCGGTGCAGCATTACTGAATCGTGGTCGTATTTACACATAGTTTTGAGTACAGTGCAAAACAGTGGTAATTTATCCAGTGACGGCAGTACTGCAGTATACCGTACGGTACTGCACTATAGTTTTGCTTCTGACAGCTGGTCACCTGTAACGAACCTTACTACAGGTTACTGGAAAGTATTGCCACCACCAAGAAATTCCGAAAAAAAAACCCGGAAATTTTTGGTTGCGGTACTTGATTTTACTGCAGCGAAAATCCAGCGCGACAGCCATACTGTATAATACCGACTGGTATTGTCACTTTACCTGCCAGTATTGGCAGCGCTGGGGGCCACCAGAGTGGCTACGATCAACTTATATCGGAATTTGAAGTGCGCCGCCAGATCTAATTGGATGGGGAATGTGCCCCCCATAGGTGACTCCAGCAGGTGACCAACACCCGGGGAGCCATCATCACCGAACAACAGTGAATGAACGAACAACTCCAAGCCTGGCAGCAGGCTAGCTGGCCCGTCCGCATCTACCGCACCCCCATCCGCCGCTGGACCGTGACGATCCGACATGACCTCGCCGGAGCTTCGGTCTGGACAGGGGACATACTGTCACAAACCTGGCGCGACAGGCTCCTTGGCGCCGGTGTCGGTGCCACTCGCACCCTTGTTGCCCTGTGGCTCGTCCTCGTTTCCGTTGCCGCAGCCGCAGTCATCCTCTGTGCTTAGGCGCCTCGACCGATCTCCGCTATATCGCTCTGGTAGCGATATCCCTGACCGCTGGCCGGTCTAGACCTCTCTCCTTCGTGTCCGTTATGTTACTGGCGCGTCCTTCTCCTGTCCGCAACGTTTGTTGTCTCCCATTGATTGAGCTTGCGTGTCCTTCTCCCATGTTCGTTACGAGTATTGTTTTCCATTGATTAAGTTGTACGTCAGTCTTCCGTTCCTTTACTGTTACTGCTTGCGCGGCCTTTCTCCTGTTGCCGCGAGTAGAGTGGTAGACACGCGGCGGCCGAGTGCGATCATGTGTTTTCCTTGGGCACGGCGATCGAGTCATGATGTTAGACGGAGGAACTGTGTCATTCTTGCAGGCAAGCTGTGATTCCACAGAGGGAAGGAAAAGTATAAAGGAAGGGCGCTGTAGCTAGTCTGGAGATTCTTCTCCACACAATCTATTATCTCTCTCCACAGACCCACCTCTCTATCCACGTGACCGGCGCTGCGACCACCACTCCCCGAGAATAACGAGCCCACGCAAGGCGTGCGAGAAGAGCCGCGAAGAGACCATGCCGGGCGTGACGGATACCGCATGAACAACGAGCCAACACATGGCGTGTGAGAAGCGCCGTGAAGAGACCATGCCAGGCGTGACGGATACCGCGAGAACAACAAGCCCACGCAAGGCGTGTGAGAAGAGCCGCGAAGAGACAATGTGGGGTGTGACGGATACCACGAGAACAACGAGCCCACGCAAGGCCTGTGAGAAGAGCCACGAAGAGACCACGCCGGGCGTGACGGATACCGCGAGAACAACAAGCCCACGTAAGGCGTATGAGAAGAGCCGCAAAGAGACCACACTGGACGTGACGGATACCACGAGAACAACGAGCCAATGCAAGGTGTGTGAGAAGAGCCACGAAGAGACCATGCCAGGCGTGACGGATACCGTGAAAACACCGAACTCACGCAAGGTGTGCGAGTACGCCTGAAGTGTGAGTACGCCAGAAGTATAAGTACACCAGAAGTGTGAGTAGGACCTCTCGCGCTGCAGACCCCACCTACGTTGCTTGTCGAGACAAACGGAGAAGTCGAGGCAGGATCTTGACACCTACATCATCACTGACCCCACCAGTGTAATACTATATACTGCTGCAACACCTCTTCCGTCAGTACCTGCAACACCTAAACGGACACAGGTGCAACGATCTGGCCTACCCCATTCTCTCCCTTCAGTCCGCCTCATCAATCCACATCAGTCAGATATCTCTTCTGTCAACACATCTGAAGTGTCTGAATCAGACTATGATTCAGACTCATCAAACAGTAACCCCTTTGGCATTCTGAGAACCAAGACCACCAGTGGTTCTGCTACTGGTATGCTCACACCCATGCCTACGACCACTGTGCCTCTGCTCTGGGTGCCTGGGGGCACCCCCACCTCCAGAGTGCATGGAACAATGCCCACATCTATACACAGGGCTAAGCCTGCCCCTGACCCCAAGCTCGCACACAAGTCTAAGCCTGTCTCCACCCTCATACGGCCCAGGCCAGAGCCAGTTCTCAATACCCCTCAAGCACCAAACCAAAAGCTTCCAGACAGACCCTTAGGAATGAGTTTGCGTAATAGAAAAGGGGAGCAGTAGAATCTGGTGGACCTGCAACCAGGTGTGTATGTTTGCCACAAGTAGTACTATTTCTCTCTATTTTTTCTCTGTTTATTTCTCTGTCTATTTCTCTATTTCTCTGTCTCTCTTTCTCTATCTTTTTCTATCTTTCTCTCTGTCGCTTTCTTTCGTTGTGATGTTGTAGCGGTGGATTTGGCACCAGGGGTAATAAATTTTGCATGGTCGCATGGCGTCTTACTTCTACCTAATATCTCACTTCTACCTGGCTAACATTAATCGTTTTAAACTTTGGTGGGTAAGTTGAGATTATATGTTCTACAAGATTTTCTTTGGATATCTCCTACAATGAGACTTGAAGTTCAGCTCGATACATCTTAAGCCGTGAGATATAAAGGCTCATTTGTTCTCCTTCTTCGGGACATGTACTATGAAACTGTTTGGCAATCACATTACAGCCAATAAACAATGAGGTAGCGTCGAATTACTTCTGCAAAATAGTCCACATTGTGGCTGGATCTGTTTCACCATGAATGCAAATGGTGACTGCTTGCATACACAAAAACCAAATCACACTTGTGGCAAGCACTACACGCTTTTTGTAGTTGGTGATGGCTTCTCTACCAGTAACTGCGTTGTGAGGGGTAGCAAGAAACATGTCCATTCTAAAGAGAGGAGCACCGGACACTTATACGAGTGTATATGTGCTAGCACTAATGTGTGACTGTCTATCTACAGAAGCCCTTAGGGCAGCCATATACCAAGTCCCACAATGTCAAGATCCTGCCTTGACTACTCCGTGCTGCTCGACAGATAACGTACGCTCGGTTTCTTAGGGGCAAGTTCGTAGTCACACTTCTGGCGTACTCACGTGCTGCTCATAGTCACACTTCCGGCGTACTCACGTGCCACTCGTAGTTACACTTCTGGCATCCTCATGCGCCACTGGTAGTCTTGCGGTATCCGTCACGCCCAGAGTGGTCTCGTCACGGTCTTCTCAGACGTCTTGCGTGGCCTCGTGGTGCTCGCGGTATCCGTCATGCCTGGCGTGGTCTGGTTGTGGTCTTCTCACACACCTTGCGTGGGCTCACTGTTCTCACGGTATCCATCATGCCTGGCGTGGTCTCGTCGTGGTCTTTTCACACGCCTTGCGTGGGCTCATTGTTCTCGTGGTATCCATCACGCCTGGTGTGGTCTCGTCACGGTCTTCTCATACGCCTTGTGTGGGTTCGTTGTTCTTATCGGGGGTGGTGGTTGCAGTGCCGGTTCACGGGTAGAGAGAGGTAGGTCTGTGGAGAGAGATAATAGATTGCGTGGAGAAGAATCTGCAGACTAGCTACCGTGCCCTTCATTTATACTTTTCCTTCCCTCTGTGGAATCACAGCTTGCCCGCAAGACTGACACAGTTCCTCCGTCTAACATCCTGACTTGATCGCCACGCCCAAGGAGAACACATGATTGCACTCGGCCGCTGTACGGCCAACACTCTACTCGCGGCTACAGGAGAAAGGACGTACAAGTAGTAACAGTAAAGGAAAGGAAGACTGACGTACAACTTAATCAAGGGAAAACAATACGTGTAATGAACATGGGAGAAGGACATGCAAGCTCAATCAATGGGAGACAACAAACGTAGTGGACAGGAGAAGGACGCGCAAGGAACATAAAGGAAACAAAGGAGAGAGGTCTAGACCGGCCAGCGGTTGGGGATATTGCTACCGGAGCGATATGGAGGAGATCGGTCGAGGCACCTAAGCACGGAGGATGACCGCGGCTGCGGCAGCGGAAACGAGGACAAGCCACAGGGCGACAAGGGTGAGAGTGGCACCGGCGCCGGCGCCAAGGAGCCTGTCGCACCAGGTTTGTGACAGTACTTCCCCTGTCCAGACCGAAGCTCCGGCGAGGTTATGTCCGGTCATCAGGGTCTGGCGGCGGATGGGGGTGCGGTAGATCCGGACGGGCCGGCTAGCCTGCTGCCGGGCTTGGAGTTGTTCGTTCATTCGCTGTTGTTAGGTGATGATGGCTCCCAGGGGATTGTTCATCTGCTGGAGTTGCTGTTTGTCCGCGTTGTGGAACTCGTTCATCTGCTGGGCGAGCATCCGGTGTACGACGTGATTGTGGCAGGCATCCGGGGTTAGTTGTTTTATGTATCACAGTGACGATTTCTCCCAGGAGGGTAAGTTGTTCATCCTGTAGTGCGGCGGTCATGGTTGCCACAGCAATGGGTTCAGTGGGAGGGTCGGGAGTATACCCTGCTGGAGTGGCCTCCTGGTCTTCCTGTGGTGGCGTGACGTCGGCCAGGGGGTTTCGCGGGACAGTGGTACTGCAGCGGAGGTGGTGGTTTTCCATGTTGACAAGGAACCGGCATTCGGAGCAGACCTGCTTTCCCTTCTGCCATTCTGCACAGGCTTTGCGTGGGTTTAGGTGTTGGTTGCGGATTACCTCCGCTAATTCGAATGGATGGGCGTGGGGACACCTGCAGGGCCAGTGGTTGCGATGGCGGCGGTCGTTTCCTCGTTGCGTGTAGTAGTTGTCATCTTTCATCTGGTGGTGAGAGCTACAGTAATCGTCGTAGCAGGCGGTCCAGTGTAGAGAGGCATGGTCGTTGGCATGGGGCTGTCCCCCAGTGGGCAGTGGGGGTGAAGGTGCTGGTGGAGGGGCATTTCATCCATCCGTGGTGGTAGCATTGGCGTGGATGACCTAATTGTTATTGTGTTCGGTTTCGGTGTTGGCTTGCTCAGCGTTGGTCAACGTCCCGCCTTCGTTGGTATCGACAGTGGCGGTAGTAGACATATTTTTAGTTTGGAGGGATGGTTTCTCCGGGTATTCCTCGTGGAATTGCTGGACGATGTCGGGTGAGTTTTCGAAGTTGCAGGCAGGATACCAGGTACGATCTGGGTCGTGGAAACTGGTCGACTTGACTCGATACTAAATCTGGTTTCTGTGGTGTCGCGAGTTGAGTATTTTCTCCACTTCCCACTCTTGTTGTTCTTGGATGATAATGGGAGGTGGTGGCTGCTGGTGATGTTCGGAGATAGGTTCTGTACTGGCTGTGGGTTTGAGGAGGCTGATATGGAAAACTGGGTGGATTTCGACAGTGGCTGGCAGGTCCAACTTATAGGCGCGTGAGCCTACTTTCTCCAGGATGGTATACGGGCCTATTTGCTTGTGGTCCAGCTTGTTCGATGGTCGGGTTGTTCGGATGTGTTTTCGCCGCAGCCAGACTTTGTCGTCTGGGTTCAATACTGGGTCCGGATGTTGTACATTGTTGGCCTGCTCCGTTTCAGCCACTTGCGCTTCTTTTATTTCTGCTCTGATGTCCTCATGCAGGTTCCTTAATGCCTCAACGTATTCTGATACTTCTGGTGATTCGTCATTCCTGGTGCCAAGGTCTGGCAGAAATCACGGGTGGTATCCATAGTTGGCAAAGAAGGGGGTTATTTTTGTGGTTCCAGTTTGGGTGTTGTTGTAGCAGAATTCGGCAATTGGCAGTAGTCTTTCCCAGTCGTCCTGTTGATAGCAGTATGCCCGGAAATACTGCTCCAGGGTGGCATTGGCCCTTTCGGTTTGTCTGTCTGTTTGCGGGTGGAAGGCTGTACTGAGGTTGCGTGATATCCCGAGTGCTTCTGTTACTCGTGTCCAAAAGTCTGAGGCAAACAGGGACCCTCTGTCTGATATAATACTGCTTGGCAATCCGTGGGGTCTGATTATCTTTCGGAGGAAATGGTCTGCTAGGTCTTTGGGGTTCATGGTGCCATGGCAGGCGATGAAGTGACCCATTTTCGTGAGGCGATCGATTATTACCCATAATGCGTCTTTTCCGTTGCTTGTTGGCAGGGCGGTGATGAAGTCCATTGATATTGTGTCCCATGGCCGGCGTGGGAGTTCGAGTGGCTTTAGCAGTCCAAATGGCGCATGTTGGATTGACTTGATGTGATGGCAGGTGTCACAGTGGTGGACGTATCTGTGGATGTACTTTCGTTGTCTTGGTCAGTAGAAATTTCGGCTAACGAGTTCCAGGGTTCTTGCTCGGCCCGGGTGTCCCGTAGCTTGTGTGTCATGGTGGTTTCTTAATATGCGAAGTTGCAGGGTGTCATTGTCAGGGATCCATATGAGGCCGTCGTACATTAGCAACCCGCTGTTTTCCTCGCATAGCCCTAGTGCGATCTTTCCGTCGCGGGTGGTCCCGTTCACCTTTTTCCTCCGGATTTCCAGGATCTCTTTATCAGTGGCCCTTAGTGTCCAGATTTCACTCAGGAGCCCTTTGTGTATTTCCAGGCTGATGGTTTCTGTTGTATTGGCTTGGAGTACTTTGGCGTGGTTATCGATTCGGGGCGCCTCGAAAGCTTCCTTGGGTAACAGGATTTGGCTGTGGTTCTGCCGATGTTTCATATCCTCTTCCCAGACAGAGTCTTCAGACTCTCTAGACAGGATGTCCGGCTTGCCAGCCAATTTTCCGGGTTGGTATTTGATCATGAAGTCATAGTTGGCTAGTCGTTCACCCCACCGGGCTTGCCATAGGTGACGGTCTTTCTTCGTTTTCCAATATTCGAGGTTCTTGTGGCCCATGAGATTCGTGATTTTTGGTCCTGTTGTTTTGCAATAAGTATCCCATTTTCGTAGTGCGTCTACGATCGCTAGTAGTCCCTGTCATGAATATCGTAGTTGCGCTCTGGATCCTTGAGCTTTCTTGAGTAGTATGCCACGGGGTGCAAGATCCCTTTTTCGTCGGGTCGTGAGGAGATTGCTCGTATGGCGTAATCTGAGGCATCTGTTTCGATGGCAACAGGTCTTTCCGGATCGAAGTGTTGTAGTATAGGTTCCATTATCATTGCTTTCTTGAGCGTCTCAAATACCTCTTGTTGTTTATCACTCCATTCCCATTCTTTTTCCTTCCTTGTGAGGGAGGATAGGGGTGTCGTGGTTTTGCTGTAGTCTCTGATAAAGTACTGGTAAAAGTTGGCAAAGCCGAGGAAGCTCTAGATTCCTTTGACGTTTGTTGGTTCCTTCCATTCTTTGATGGTCCGGATTTTTTCTTCATCCATTCGCAGTCCCTGTGGTGATATGACGTATCCCAAGTATTCTATTTCCGTTGTATGGAATTCGCATATGGATGCTTTCAGCGTGAGCCCAGTTTCCTCAACTCATCTCAAGATTGGCCGGACGTGCCTTTGGTGGTCTTCCAGATTTTGCGAGAAGATGAGGATGTCGTCCAGATATACCACACAGAAGATATCAAGGTATTCACTCAGAATCTCGTTCATCCATCGTTGGAACGACGTCGGTGCATTGGTCAACCTGAAAGATATGACACAGTACTCGTATAGTCGGTATCGGGTTCGGAAGGCTGTTTTCCATTCGTCTCCTGCTGCGATTCGTAGGTTGTAGTAGGCATCTTGGATATTGAGTTTGGTGTAGATGGTGGTACTGGATACTTGATCCAGGGACTCTCCGATTAATAGCAATGGTGTCCGGTCTTTGATTGTGATCTCATTCAGTTGTCGATAATCCACACATAGGCGTAGTCCCCCGTCCTTCTTCTTAACAAAGTGTATTGGCGCCCCAGCCGGAGAGGTGGATGCCTGGAACCATCCCCGCTTCTCATTGACTTCTAGGTATTCCTTGAGAGCCTTTATTTTTTCTTCGTTCAGGGGTCGTAGGGGCTCGTACGGGGGCATCTTTCCTTCCTCCAGTGGAATGTGGTGGTCGTGAGTATGGTGGGGCGTAGGTGCTGTAGGTTCTTTTTCGGTGAATACTTTGAGGAACTTGGGATATTCCAGCGGAATTGGATTTTCGCTGGTCTTGCAGTTTTCCTTGATTTTGTTGATGACGGTCTGGCATACTTCCCATGGGTCCGTTTCACCAATCTCCCAATTTTCTGGTGTTTTCCTGTAGTATTGCTCCATGGCCTTTTCCTGCGGGACCGTGTTCGATCATGGTGAGCTAGGTAGGCATTTTTCGGCGCTGTGGTCCGAGTGGAATTTCACAGTATGATTTTTCCACCCTATCACTGGGTCATAGAGCTTGAGCCATGGAAGTCCTAGGATGATTGGCGCATTTCCGATTGTGAAGCAGTGTAGCCGGATGTCTTGCTCGTGATGATTGATTGTGAGGTGGACTTGGGCGTCATGGGTTACCAGCGCGCCGGTGACCTCGCTCCCGTCCTCAGTCAGGACCCGTCTTGGTGTCGCTTTTTGCTGCATTGGGATTCCGCTTGCTTCAGTGTAAGCCTTGTCGACAAAGTTCTCTGATGCCCCCCTGTCCACTAGGGCAGTGGTGTTGTATTCGTTTCCGTCAGTTCCTATGATTCGTACTTTGATCATGATCTTTTCTTCGCGGTCCCACCTGGTTGTTCGTATTCTGTAGGGTGGGTCTGGTTCTGCAATGGGTTTCTCCCTTGGGTGGCTGTTGCCTAGGCCTACTCCCGAGGGCTGTCATTTCCCACCAGTTCGGGTTCTTTCCCTGCTTCATTGTTTATGGTGTCTTCTTCGTACGTGGCTTCTGCTGCCCAGTATGGCCTCCTCCATGGGACTCGTGCTTTCTTTGGCTGGGGGCATTCCTTCAAAAAGTGCCCCTTTTTCCCGCAATTGTAGCATTCGTCTGTTTGTGGTCATCAGGAAAATCAGTTCGGCGATCTTGGTGCGAACTTGAATCGCCGGATGGCGTCAAGGTCCATCGGGTCCCCCGGAGGTACTGACGGCGGTTCTTTCATGTGGACATGGAAGCGCACTTCTGGGCTAGCTGCAGGTCATCCATTAATGACTCTGAGGTTACATAGGCCGCTATCGGTTTTGATGGTCATGGTGGCTTAGTCCACCAGAACGGTGGCCAGTACTTCGCTCATGACCAAGTGCCTTTTTACTTCTGGGTGTAATCCATCTCGAAATCGAGCGATGCATACGTTGTCCGCATATGGGAGATCTGCTTTGATTCTATGGAATTCTGCCCAATAGGTTGCTGCTGTTCGGTTTCCCTGCTGGATTTTCTGGAATTTCTCGAATGCTATTTCCTCGGCGTCTACTTGGCCGAAAGCATACCTCATATTGGTTTTCTGTTCTTCCCATGTTAGATTGATTCCTCTTTCCTGGTTGAGAAAAGTTTCCACCCAGTTCCATGCCACCCCTCGCAGTAAGGAGGATGCACATCCCGTCTTTTTCTCATTGTCGTTGAATCGGTTCCCCTATGTCCTAAGCTTCAGCTCACACTGAGCCAGGAATGTTTTGAATTTTGCTTTTTCTCCTTAGAACGGTTCGGGGTCCTGGAGCTTTGGGTAACTGTTCTGCAGCAGTCTGTCGCGTGCTGCTAAGAGTGTTTGCAGCATCTCCGTAGTTAGCAAGTGGGGTCCGCTTCCCCCCGTACCTGATCCTTCCCCCATTCTTCTATGTTGTTCTGGCGACTCGGGTGTCTGTGGTCTTGATTGTGGTTCCGATGTCACAGGGCTCGGGGCCCGCTGGTCGTCGGGGACTTCCCTGAATTCTCGGAGGTTGAGGGGGTCCTCAGAGTCTTTGTTGCGCGACTTAACTATGGGTGTTGTCTTGCTATGTCAGGTGTCGATTTGGAGACGCAATCTAGTGTCAACATCCTGCCTTAACTACTCCGTGCTGCTCGACAGGTAACGTAGGGTCGGTTTCTTCGGGGCAAGCTCATACTCACACTTCCGGTGTACTCATGCAACGCTCGTAGTCACACTTCCAGCGTACTCACGTGCCGCTCGTAGTCTCGCGGTATCCGTCACACCCGGCATGGTCTCGTCGCGATCTTCTTGCACACCTTGCGTGGGCTTGTTGTTCTCACGGTATCCGTCACGCCTGGCATGGTCTCATCGCGGTCTACTCACATACCTTGCGTGGGCTTGTTGTTCTCGCTGTATCCGTCACGCCTGGCGTGGTCTCGTCGCGGTCTTCTCACACACCTTGTGTGGGTTTGTCGTTCTTATCGGGGGTGGTGGTCGGAGTGCCAGTTCACGGGTAGAGAGAGGTAGGTCTGTGGAGAGAGATAATAGATTGCGTGGAGAAGAATCTCCAGACTAGCTACTGCGCCCTTCCTTTATACTTTTCCTTCCCTCTGTGGAACCACAGCTTGCCCGCAAGACTGACACAGTTCCTCCCTAGCTCATCATGACTCAATCGCTGCACCCAAGAAGAACACATGATCGCACTCAGCCACTGCGCGGCCAACACTCTACTCGTGGCAACAGGAGAAAGGACCCGCAAGCAGTAACAGTAAAGGAAAGGAAGACTGACGTACAACTTAATCAAGGGAAAACAATACTCGTAACGAATATGGAAGAAGGACGCGCAAGCTCAATCAATGGGAGACAACAAATGTAGCGGACAGGAGAAGGACGTGCAAGCAACATAGAAGAAACAAAGGAGAGAGGTCTAGACTGGCCAGCGGCCGGGTATATCGCTACGGGAGCGATATGGCGGAGATCGGTCGAGGCGCCTAAGCGCAGAGGATGACCACGCCTGCAGCAGCGGAAATGAGGACGAGCCACACATCAGGAAAAAAAATAATTGCGTCCTTAGCGTCCGGACGCACTAGACGCTCTGGACGTTTCAGACGCAACCTGCTTAACTCGGATGCAGATCGCCAGGGCACCGTGCGTCCGGACATAGTACGCCATGGCATTTGCTTACCGGACAGAGCGTGGCAGGGCATTTTCGTTCTGGACGCACGGTGTCAGGGCATTTTCCTTCTGGACGCAGCCATGTCAGGGCATTTTCCTTCTGGACGCAGCCGTGTCAGGGCATTTTCCTTCTGGACGCAGCC
>Ga0307516_10001789_pt1 | contig 29525 bp, 30 predicted proteins | sample 19_EM_MG_FD_203310 | JGI IMG/M metagenome (GOLD analysis project Ga0307516, IMG submission 203310) | Populus trichocarpa ectomycorrhiza microbial communities from riparian zone in the Pacific Northwest, United States - 19_EM | ecosystem: Host-associated > Plants > Roots > Unclassified | place... | reverse complement strand
TGCCGACGGCAACGTCACGGCCGTGCTCGCCACCGTCGTGCCCGACACCCGAAGCGGCACGCCGGGCGCCGACCTCGTCAAGGTCAAGGGCACCATCACATGGGTGGCCGCGCACGACGGCGTGCCGGTCACGCTGAACCTGTACGACCGCCTGTTCGCGGTGCCGCAACCGGGCGCCGCGGACGCCAAGCTCACGGCCGAGCTGAACCCGAACAGCATTCGCGTGACGCAGGGCTACGTCGAGCCCTCGGCGGGTGCGCTGCCCGCCGAGACGCGCGTGCAGTTCGAACGCCATGGCTACTTCGTGACGGACCGCGTCGACCACAAGCTCGACAAGCCGGTGTTCAATCGCGTGACGACGCTCAAGGACAGCTGGGGCAAGTGATCCGGCACTCCCCGGTCCTTGATTTGGGGCGCGCCATCCCTACCTGAGGTTCAAGGGCGGCACACGCCGCCCGTTGCTTGACCTCAAGGAGTCGTGATGGCTGCCGCCGCGCTGAAGAACCGCATCGAGAACCTGATCGCCATGGCCCAGTTGCTGGAGCGCGTGGACGCGAACCCGACGATCGTGGGCGCGCAGCAGTACCTCAACCTCGTCAACACGGTGAAGACGCTGCTGGCGGACGACCTGCCCGACGACGCGCTGCGCGCGGTGCTGCGCGCCTGTCCGGCCTCCGCGACGCTTTACGAGAACATGCACTACGACCGCTCCGGGCTGTCGCAGTCGTCGCTCGACGCGGCCGTCTCCTCCGAATTGGCCGCCAGCGAGGTGATCGCCGGCCTCCGCGCTCGCATGCACTGACGCGCCCGCGCAACACTTGCGGTCGAGCGTCACTGACGCGACAGACGCGCCGCTAGTGCTCCCTCACATTCGAGCCGGCAATGCCGGCTCGAGTCGTTTCTTCCTGGGCAGACTCCAGGTCCGGCGCGCCCCGTTCGGGTGCATCTGTCATCAACGCGCGACATTTTCGGTCGTACCGCACCTAGTACGTGCAGTAGTTCGCGTAAATGGCGGGCCCTGGGGTACATAGCGCGACTAGACTTTGCCCATCGGATAAATCGAGTACGGAGACAAACTCACATGGCATTCATGAACAAGAACACCGCCCTGGCCATCGCCGCCTTGGTCGCCTGCGGCTCCGCCGCCGCCACCGAAGACACCGATCTGCGCTACGCGCCGGGTTACGGCGCCGCTGACATGTCGGCACCGTTCGAAGGTGGCTGGGTGTTCCAGGCCCACGCCTATGCCTACAGCGGCAACCTGCGCGGCAGCAGCCAGGTCACGCTGCCCTTCAGCACCATCCACGCGCTGAACCCGGCCGTGCCCGCGATCCCGGGTGCCTCGACCACGACGACGGCCACCACCAATACGCAGATCAACGTCTACGGCCTGCTGCCGCGCCTGAGCTACATGAGCGCGACGACCTTTCTGGGCGCGACCATCGGCGGCACGATCCTCGTGCCCCTGGTCAACAAGAAGAGCAACACCACGGTCACCAGTCGATCCACGACCGTCACGTCGCCGCTGCCTCCGGCCAACAACGCCGCGATCGGCGCTGGCGTCGATGCGCTGGTCGGCGGACAGATCCAGGCCGTCGCCAACGGCAACACCAACTCCGACGCGGGCGTGGGCGACCCGGAAATCTCGCCGATCCTGCGCTGGAGCACCGAGAACACCCAGACGCTGTTCGTGCTGACCACCGTCATGCCGCTCGGTGACTACAACCAGAACCGCGCCGCCAACCCGAGCGCCGGCAAGTTCTGGACGTTCCGCCCCGCCGTGCAGTACAGCTACATCGGCGACGGCTGGGACGCCGGCGGCCGCATCGCGTATTCGTATAACACGCGCAACACGCTCACGAAGTACAAGAGCGGCGGCTACGTCAACATCGACCTTGCGATCATGAAGTCGGTTAGCGAGTCCACGCGCATCGGCCTGGCCGCGTACGCCGTCGACCAGCTGACCAAGGACTCGACCAGCCTCACGGCCGCCGAGTTCGCCGCCAGGCCCGCCGCCTTCCAGGCACGCGAGGAATCGACGCTCGACCAGAAGGGTCACGTCGCCGGCATCGGCCCCGAGATCGCCTACATCCACGGCGCGGGCGACTACCTGCTCGAAGGCCGGATCATGAAGGAATTCAAGGCCTCGGACACGCGTCCGAAGGGCTTCACGGCGATCGTGGCGCTGTCCAAGCCGTTCTGATCGTCAGGCATAACCGCACGGTAACGGTGCCGGCCTCCATGCCCGACGCTTGAACCGGCGGCGGTGCGACCGAAAATCAAGGAACGCGCCGCACCGTCCCGACCGGGCCGGCAGGCGCCGATTCCGTGCGACCGTTCGGTCGCGCCTAGAGTGAGGGTGAAAACATGAAGATGCAATCATTGCGCCGCATCGTGTCGGCACTGGTATTGGGCTGCGCCGCTGCGGGCGCCTGGGCCAACGTCGACGTGTCCGGCGTCTCGCTGGACGAGACGGTGACCGTCGGCGGCGTGCCGCTGAAACTCAACGGCGCCGGCTACCGCAAGCGCGGCTACTTCAAGATCGACGTCACCGCGGTCTACCTCCAGCAGAAGCTCACGTCGCTCGAGGCGATCGAGAACACGCCGGGCGTCAAGCGCGTGCAACTGGCCATCCAGCAGGATGTCACCGGCTCGCAGGCCTCGCGCTACTTCCTGATCGACTTCGAAGCCTCGGCCACGCCGGCGGAGTTCGCCAAGTTGATCACCGAGGTCTCGCAGGTGGGCGACATCTACAGCTCGCTGCCCAAGATCAAGAAGGGTGACATCGTCACCATGGACTGGATCCCCGGCAAGGGCCTGATCGCCACCCTCAACGGCAACGCGCTGACCCCGCACGGCGCCCCCTCCCCGTACATCAACAGCGAACTGCTGGGCAAGGTCATGTTGCGCATGTACATCGGCGGCAAGACGCCGGCCGAACTGCACGACAACCTGCTGGGCCTGTCCAACAGCATGCGCGACAAGACGTCGGACACCGCCAAGAAGTAATCGCGGCCCGAGAACTCCAAGGCCCTGACGCGTGGGAGCGCGTCAGGGCCTTTTTTTGCTCGGTGTCAGGTCTTGCAAGATTCAAGACCCCACCGCGACTCTAGACCTGGATCAGCTCGATCTTGTAGCCGTCCGGATCCTGCACGAAGGCGATGAAGGTCGTGCCGCCCTTGACGGGCCCCGGCTCGCGGGTGACCTTGCCTCCGGCGTTGCGCACGCTGTCGCAGACGGCCGCCACGTCGGGCACGCCCAGCGCCAGGTGGCCGAACGCGGTGCCGATCTCGTAGCTGGCGACGCCGTAGTTGTACGTCAGCTCGATCTCGGCGGAGCCGACCTCGCCGTTGCCGTCGTCGACACCGTAGCCCAGGAAGGCCAGCGTGTACTGCTGCTCGGGGCGGTCGGTCGTGCGGCGCAGCTTCATGCCGAAGTGGCGCGTATAGAAATCGATCGAACGCTGCAGGTCGCCGACGCGCAGCATCGTGTGGAGGAATTTCATGGTGGCGTGGCCAGGTGCATCCGGGGAACATCGACGTTAGCAAAGATCGTCAACCCCAGCGCCCTGGGGTCATTGATCAGGCGCACCGCATCGTACGCGCGCTGCGCCTCGGGGTAGCGCCGCCGCAGCAGGTTGAGCCACTGCTTGAGCCGGCCGGCCCGATGACGCGAATCGACGCGCAGGCTCACGAGACGCCAGAAATCGGCCAGCTTGGGCAGCAGGTCGTCCCAGGCCACCGCGGGCGCGTCGCCATAGTCCTGCGGCGAGTGCGGGCCACCGGAGGACGCCTTCACGTGGCCCTGCGCGTCGAGGCGGATCTCGGTGGCGTGCCGCGGCAGTTCCAGCGCCGGCGCGTGGCCGGCCAGTCGGCTTGCGCGAATCGCGCGCGCGAGGCCCGGGTCGGCCACCATGCCGCGGCCCAGCATCAGCCCATCGCAACCCGACACGTGGCGACAGCGCTCGGCGTCGGCCGGCGTCCAGATCTCGCCGTTGGCTATCACCGGTATCGCCACCGACTCGCGGATCTCCGGGATGTGCTCCCAATACGCCGGCGGCCGGTAGCCGTCGGCCTTCGTGCGCGCGTGCACCACGAGCTCGCTGGCGCCCCCGCTCGCGAGCGCCAGCGCACACTCGCGGGCGCGCGAGGCGTCCTCGTAGCCCAGGCGCATCTTGGCCGACACCGGCAACCCGGCTGGGACGGCGCGCCGCACGGCCGCCACGATGCGATGGAGCAGCTCGGGATCCTGCAGCAGCGACGCGCCACCGCCGTGGCGATTGACCACCTTGGCGGGACAGCCGAAGTTCAGGTCGATGCCGTCGGGCTCGAGTGCCGCCAGCGCCGCGGCGTTCTCGGCCAGGCAGCCTGGATCGGATCCCAGCAACTGCGGACGCACCGGCACGCCCGCGAGCGTGCGGCCGCCCTGCAGCAGTTCCGGCACGATGCGCGTGAACACGCGGTCGGGCATCAACATGTCGGTGATGCGGATGAACTCCGACACGCATCGATCGATGCCGCCGACCGCGCTCAGCACCTCGCGCAACGGGTGGTCGAGCAGCCCTTCCATCGGGGCCAGCAGCAGCAGGCTCATGATCGCGGCATCAGGCCGGCCACGCGGCGACGGCCTCGGCCAGGCGCTCGTAGTCCGACGGGTCGTTGTAGACCTGCGCGGCCAGGCGCACGTGGGCCCGGCCGCGGATCGCGAGCACCTGCGCCTCGATGCGGCGCTCCTGCAGCAGCCAGTCCTTCAACGCCGGCACCGCGGCCGCGCCGAGTGCGTCGATACGCGCCGGCAGCGGCACGCTGGCCATGCAGCCGACCATGGCCTCGGGCGTCGTCCACGGCTGGCCCCAGCGCGCGGCCAGCAGGTGCGCCATGCGCCAGACGAGGTCGTGGTTCCAGCCGCGCATGGCCTCGAGGCCCAGCACGTCGCGCATGAACGCGAGGCCCGCCGGCGCCGACAACACGGCCGACGGATCGCGCGTGCCGGTCCAGTCGAACTCCTGCGCCAGGCCCGCGTCGAGGCCCCAGGAAATGACCGGCGGGTGCAGCCCGGCTCGCCGCGCGGTCGCCACCCACAGGAAGCCGCACGCACGCGGCGCGAACGCCCATTTGTGCAGGTTGCCCACGTACCAGTCGGCGCCCAGCGACGCGATGTCCAGCGCGAGCGCGCCCGGCACGTGGGCGCCGTCGATCAGCACCGGCACGCCGCGCGCGCGGCAACGCGCGGTCATCGCCGCCACCGGCAGTGTCAACGCGGTCTCGGAGGAGACGTGGTCGAGCACCGCCAGCCGCGTGCACGGCGTCAGCGCGCGTTCGACCGCGTCCGCATAGGCGTCGGTGACGTCACCCTCCACCGGGAACGGCGTGGTCACGGTGACGACGCGCGCGCCCGCCGCGCGGGCCACGAACCCGGCCGCGAGCGCCACCGCGCCGTAGGCCTGGTCGAGCACGACGATCTCGTCGCCCGCCTGCAGCGCGAGCGAGCGCAGCACCGCGTTGATGCCGGTGCTGGCGTTGTCGACGAACACCAGGTCGTCGCCGCGCGCGCCGACGAACGCGCCGACCGTGTCGGCCGTCTGGCGCAGCAGCGGCCGCGGCCCGTCGGGAATCTCGGGGCCCAGGCGCATCAGTTCGCGAAACAGGAAACTGGCCGGCTGCGCCTCGATGCGGCACTGCCAGGCGTGTTGCGCCTCCAGCACCACGCGCGGCGTCGCACCCACCGTGCCGTGGTTGAGGTAGGTGATCTCGGGATCCAACCACCAGTGGGACAGGAAGGAGCGGCCGAAGACGGGCACGGGGTTTCCGGGGCACAGAGGAACCCGATTGTCGCGCGAGCCGGCATGAGGCACGTTCAACGACAGGGAGCAACGATGCAGGACAACCCGTATGCGCCGCCGCTCTGGAACCCGAACGCGGCCTGGGATGAGCCTGACGGCTCACCGGCCTCGCTCAGTGCAGGTCGCTGATCCGCACCGCCGGCGACGCGTACTCGCGGCCGACGCTGCCCTGGGCGCGCAGGAAGCTGGCCCGCGCGCCGTCGGTCATCGTGTCCCAATGCACCTCGCCCTCGCGGTCGCACGGGAAGGCCAGTGCGCGACCCGTATGGAACAGCGACTGGAAGCGCAGTTCATAGCGGGCGATGGATTCGGCGGGGGGCAGCGGGACGGAAATCATGATGGCCTCGGATGTTGCGGATGAGGACTTCGGGCGCCCGGGGCGACCCCAGGATGAACCCAGTGTGCGCGCGCTCCGCGTCGCGGGGCATCAGCAAACTTCGGTACGCGGCCTGGTCGAAGCGCTCCTTCGGCTGTAGTCGAAACGCCCGGTGCCCTGTCAGCGCGCATCTGACAAACTGCTGTCCTGTCCAGCCACATCCAGACGACCCGACGTGACCGCCCTGCTCATCCGCCCCGCCACGCCAGCCGACGTCGGCATCCTCTGCCGCCTCGGTGCCGCCACCTTCCGCGAGACCTACCGCGCGATCAGCGATCCGCGCGAGGTCGACGAGTACGCCGACGAGCATTTCACCGCCACCAAGGTCGCGGCCTGGTTCAGCCGGCCGTGTGCGCGGACCTTGCTGGCATTCGTCGGCGAATCGCCCGTCGGCTACGCCCACGTGCGCAGCGCCAAGGTGCCGGCGTGCGTCAGCGATCGCAAGGCGGTCGAGCTGTCACGGCTTTACCTGCTCGCATCGGCCCAGGGCGCAGGCGTCGGCGGCGCGTTGATCGCGGCCGCCCTCGATGCAATCGTGGCGCTCGGCGGCAAGACGGTGTGGCTGGGCGCCTACGACCGCAATGTCAAGGCCCTGGCGTTCTACGCGCGCCGCGGCTTCGTGCAGGTGGGCACGCACGAGTTCGAGTTCGCCGGGCAGGTCTATGCCGATCCGGTGCTGACACGTCGTGTCACCGCGGGCACCTGACCCGTCGCGTCTATGATGCGCGCTTCGCAAGATGATCCCGGAGATGCCTTGATGACTTCCCGCCTGATTCCCGTCCGCCTGGCCGCCGCGCTGGCCCTCGCCGCCGGCCTCGCCACCGCAGCCCACGCCGATGACTCCGCCGCGCTCGCCGCGGCCGCCAAGGAGCCGGGCGCCGTCGTCTCGGGCAGCGGCCTCGTCTTCCGGTCGCTGTCGGAAGGCACCGGCGCCAGCCCCAAGGCCAGCGACAAGGTCAAGGTCAACTACCGCGGCAGCTTCCCGGACGGCACCAAGTTCGACGCCTCCGCCGACCATGGCGGTCCGATCTCGTTCCCGCTCAATCGCGTGATCCCGTGCTGGACGGAAGGCGTCCAGAAGTTGAAGGTGGGCGGCAAGGCCAAGCTCACCTGCCCCTCGGCCATCGCCTACGGCCCGAACGGCATGGGCCCCATTCCGGGCGGCGCGACCCTCGTGTTCGAGGTCGAGCTGCTCGCCATCAACTAAGTCAGTTCTTCTCGTCGGCGTCGGTCTTGCCCGGCGTCAGCCCCATGCGCAGGTGCAGGCCTTCGAGCATCGTGTCGAAGATGATCCTGTGCGTCTCGGGCACCTTCGCGCGGATGACGTCGCGGTAGTCGTCGTGCGCGCAGTCGCCGGTGCCCACGCAGTGCAGCGACACCTCGATGCCGCCGCGGCAGGTGCCCACCAGTTCGCAGGCGACGATCTCGGCGCCCCATTCGTGGAGCTGGCGATCGACCCCGTCGTCGCCGGCCGAATTGCCCACATCCAGGAAGTCGGCGTTGTTCTGCAGCGCCTCGGCCTGGGCCCAGCGGTCGCCTGTCTTGATCGCCGCATCGATGTCGGCGTTGGCGGTGCCGCGCCCCGTTGGCACGACGATGCCGCGGCCGTTGGCCGGCATCAGGAAGTCGCGCCCGCCGCGCTGATCCATCGCCACGGTGTACAGCGCCTGGACGTCGGCGTACGTCTCCTGCACGCCGGCGCAGCGCTTCTCGATGTCCTGGATCAGCGCCAGCGCGCCGTCATGGAATGCGTCATTGCCAGCATGCGTGGCCGCCGCGCCCTTGTGCTGGTTCAGGTCGTTGCAGCGCCGCCAGGCGAGCAGCGCGTAGAACTTGCCGCCTTCCTGCGGCCGGCTCATCGCCTGCTGGATGAACTCGAGGTAGTTGGGCGCGTTCTCGAACTCGCTGCGCATCTTGGCCGAGCGCGTGTTCTGTTCGGTGCCGGCCTGGCTGGACGGTGTCACGCCAGAGGCCCCGGCGGAGGCCACGTTGGCGCCCGCATCCGCCGACAGGCTGGACGCACTGGCGGGCTTCAGGTGCAGGTGGTGCGCTCGCCTGGCGAGCAGCACGAGCGCGATGCAGCCGACGACGACCAGCACCAGTCCGGCGGTCGAGGCCTTGTGGTGACGGATCCAGGAAAGGGCTTCCCTCATGCACGGACTCGCGCGCGACGGGTGGAGGACGGGATCAGGGACATGCGGGTGGAGCGGACTCAGGCAAAGCGTCCGACGACGAGGCGGAGCCCCATTCTCTACGACCGCGGCGGCGCCTTGTCCGGCGCCTCGCGCAGCTCGCGCGGCGTGGCGCCGAACCAGCGCCGGACCGTGCGGCTGAAGTTGGACGTGTCGACGTAGCCCAGGCGCGCAGCGATCTCCTCCACCGGCTCGGCGGTGTGCATCAGCATCCACAGCGCGCGCTGCTTGCGCGCCGCGTCGAGCAGTTGCTGGAACGTGGCGCCGTCCTCATGCAGGCGGCGGATCAGCGTGCGCGGCGAGATGCCGCAGCGCGCGGCGACGTCGGCCATGCGCGGATAGCCCCCCGAACCCGATCCGTTGGCGACGCTCGCCAGCAGGCCGGCCACGCGTTGCGCCATGCCGGCACCGGCGACCTCGGCCAGCGCCTCCTCGCACTCGCGGCACGCGCTCGCATGCGCCTTCGCATCGGCGCCGATGCAGGGCAGCGCCAGGTCGCGCTGCGCGAAGTGGAACGCGAAGGCGGGCCGGTCGAACACCACCTCGGCGACCCCGAAGCGCTGGTACTGCTCGCGCCAGGCGGGCGTGGGCAACGGCAGCTCGATGCGCAGGCTCGCGGGCACCTGGCCCACCGCGGTCTCGATCATGCGCAGGATCGCGCCGAGCACGGTGTCGATGACGAAGCCGCGCACGGCGCCGAGGTCGGTGCGTTCGGCGGCGTGCATCGTCATGCCGTCACGGGTGTCCGTGCACGTCCACGCCATCGCGTCGTTGCGGGTGGTGCCGTAGCGGGCCAGCGTCAGCATTGCCTCGCGCAGGTCGCGGCTGGTGACGACGGCGTAGCCCAGCGCGCCGTGCGCCGACACCGGCGCGCCGCCGCCCAGGTCCAGGCCCAGCCAGGGACGCCGCGTCGCGGCCATCGCGCCCTCGGCCAGGCGCACGATGGTGTCGCGGCCCAGGCGCTTGTCGTCCGTCACCAGCGTGGCCCAGTCGAGGCCGGCGGCGGCGAGGACGCGGTCGCCGTCCACGTCCGCGTGCTGCAGCAGCATGCGCAGCAGGCGGGCATAGATCGGCGGCACGAGCGAGCCGGGCTGGGGCAGCGGCGGATGGGCGATGGCGGGGCGGGACATGTTCCTGGACGGTGCGGAGGCCTCAGTGTCTTCCCTCGTTTGGAGCACTTGGCGATTCGTTTGTCACTTTATGACGATTTGTTGGCAGCTGCATCGGTGTCAGCCCCCGGATGCCCCACCCACACTGGGATTCACGATGAACCTGACCACCGCCCCCGACCCGTCCGTGCCCTACGTCGACCGCAAGCGTCACGCCTGGGTGCTGTCGCTGCTGGTGCCGGCGCTGGTCGGGCTGGGCCCGCTGCTTTACCGCGCGTGGCCGATGACGCTGATGTTGTGGCTGGCGGTGATCTTTGTCTATTGCATCGCGCCCCTGATCGACCTGGCGCTCGGCGCCGACACCAGCAACCCGCCCGAGGACGCCGTGCTGCGCCTGGAAGCCGACCCGTTCTATCGGCGCGTGACCTGGGCGCTGGTGCCGCTGCTGTGGGGCGCATTCATCTGCGGCGCGTGGTTCAGCGCGCGCACGTCCCTCACCTGGTCGGGACAACTGGCCGTCGTGATGACCACCGGCATGGTGGGCGGCTTCTGCATCAACCTGGGCCACGAGCTGGGCCACAAGAAGTCGCGCTTCGAACGCTGGCTCGCCAAGATCGTGCTGGCGCCCACGTTCTACGGGCACTTCACGATCGAGCACAACCGCGGTCACCACCGCGACGTGGCGACCGCTGCCGACCCGGCCTCGTCGCGCATGGGCGAGGACATCTGGCGCTTCGCGCTGCGCGAGATGCCCGGCGCGTTCCGCCGCGCGTGGCAGCTCGAGCGCGCGCGCATGAAAGTCGATGAGCTTCCGTTCTGGTCGCTGCACAACGAGCTGCTGCAGCCGGCGCTGATCACCGTCGCGCTGTGGGCCAGTCTGGCCGTCTGGCTGGGCCCGCAAGTGCTGCTGTTCCTGCTGGCGGCATCGCTGTGGGCCAACTTCCAGCTCACGACGGCCAACTACATCGAGCACTACGGCCTGCTGCGCCAGGCCGGCCCGGACGGCCGCGTCGAGCGCTGCGCGCCGCGGCATTCCTGGAACAGCAATCACCTGTTCTCCAACTGGGCGGTGTTCCACCTGCAGCGGCATTCGGATCACCACGCGCACCCGATGCGGCGCTACCAGTCGCTGCGCCATTTCGACGATGCGCCGCAATTGCCCAACGGCTACTTCGGCATGTTCACGATCGCGTACTTCCCGCCGCTCTGGTTCGCCCTGATGGACGCGAGACTGGTTGCGGCGGTCCACTCCGATGCGTCGCGCATCAATTTCTCGCCTCGGCGACGTGCCGCGCTGATGCGCCGGCATGGACTCGACGCTTCCCCCGCGGCCTGAAGGCGCGCATCATTTCCGAAGAGGTTTTCGTTGGCTGACCACAAGAGAGAGACAAACATGAATTTCGACTACATCGTGGTGGGCGGAGGTTCGGGCGGCTGCGTGCTGGCGGCGCGGCTCAGCGAGGATCCCGCGGTGTCGGTGGCGCTGATCGAGGCCGGCCCGGCCGACAAGAACATCCTCATCCACGTGCCCGCCGGCCTGGCGCTGCTCGCGCAGACGAAGACCGCCAACTGGAACTTCAGCACCGTGCCGCAGAAGGGCCTCAACGGCCGCATCGGCTGGCAGCCCCGCGGCAAGGTGCTGGGCGGCTCGAGCTCGGTCAACGCGATGATCTACGTCCGCGGCCACAAGGCCGACTACGACCATTGGGCAGCCGTTGGCAACGAGGGCTGGTCGTACGACGAGGTGCTGCCCTACTTCCGCCGCGCCGAGCACAACGAACGCCTCGCCAACGAGTTCCACGGCAACGGCGGCCCGCTCAACGTGATGGACCTGCGCAGCCCCAACAAATACCTGCAGGCCTTCGTGAACGCCGGCCGCGAGGCGGGCTTCCCCATCACCGACGACTTCAACGGCGCCGAACAGGAAGGCATCGGCCCCTACCAGGTCACGCACAAGAACGGCGAGCGCTTCAGCGCCGCCAAGGCCTACCTGACGCCCAACCTCGGCCGCAGGAACCTCACGGTCTTCACCGAGGCGCATACCACGCGCATCCTGTTCGAGGGCAAGCGCGCCACGGGCGTCGAATTCCGCCGCGCGGGCCGCCTCGAACAGATCGGCGCCAACCACGAGGTGCTGATGGCCGCGGGTGCGCTGCAGACGCCGCAGATCCTGATGCTCTCGGGCGTGGGCCCCGCCGCCGAACTGACCCGGCACGGCATCGGCGTCATCCACGACCTGGCCGGCGTGGGCAAGAACCTGCATGACCACGTCGATGCCGTGCAAGTGGTCGATGCGCCGCACCTGAGCGAGACCTTCGGCGTCTCGCTGGGCGGCATCGGTCGCGTGCTGAAGGCGATCCCGCAATGGCGCAATTCGCGCAGCGGCATGCTGACCACCAACTTCGCCGAGGCCGGCGGCTTCGTCAAGAGCCAGCCCTCGGAGGCGATCCCCGACCTGCAACTGCACTTCGTGGTCGGCAAGTTGATCGACCACGGCCGCAAGACGGTGTTCGGCCATGGCTACTCGGGCCACGTCTGCGTGCTGCGTCCGCAAAGCCGCGGCAGCGTCACGCTGGCGAGCGCCGATCCTTTTGCGCCACCGCTGATCGACCCCAACTTCTTCGACCATCCCGACGACATGCAACGCATGGTGCGCGGCTACCGCCTGATGCGCGACATCCTGAACCAGCCAGCGCTCGCGAGCCTGGGCGGCAAGGAGCTCGCGCGCTCGGCCAACGCCACCACCGACGCCGAGATCGAGCAGTTCATCCGCAACTACGGCGACACGATCTACCACCCGGTCGGAACGTGCCGCATGGGTCCGGGCGCGATGGACGTCGTCGGCGCCGACCTGCGCATCCACGGACTCGAGGGCATCCGCGTGGTGGACGCCTCGATGATGCCGCGCATCATCGGCGGCAACACCAATGCGCCGACGATCATGGTGGCGGAAAAGGCCTCCGACATGATCAAGGCGGCGCGCCTGGCCGGCACCGATTCGACGCCGCAGACGCTGCGCGCGCTCGCCGACGCGCAGGGACCGAAAGTCGAATCGCTCGCGGCCTGATCGCCGAGCCTGCGTGCCAGGTCAGGCGTGCCAGGTCAGTCGAGGCCGTTGATCCATTCGCTCTCCGTCGCATCCTCCATCGCAAGCGGCTGCGGCGATGCCGCGATGGCGGCCGCGTCGCGCGCCTCGATGGGTCGGCACCACCAAGCTTGGCGATGGCGCTCGAAGCGTCGCCCCGCGGCGCCGACCGTGCGCTCCTCGCCGCTCAGGATCAACCCGCGGCCGTCCCACTGCACGAGTTGCGCGTCATAGAGCTCCAGCAGCCGGCCTTCCGGCAGTTGCAGCACCGCCACGCGGTCGGCTCGATCCAGCTGCATGCCGGTACCGCCATACAAGCGGATCCAGCCCACCAAGGGCGACCGCGACCGCACCTCGCCGGCGTGCAGGCGCTCGCCGGAGTGGCGCAACAGTTGAACTTTCACGAGCATGCTGTCGGGCAGGATAAGGCCTCGGCGCGTCGGGCGCATTGATGTTGATACCAGGGCGCGTTGCTGTCCCGCACTCAGCGCGGCCAACGGCGATCGACTTGGGGCAATGTCAGGCCTTGCGCACCTCGACGCCGCCCGCGCGCAACGCACGCGTCACGCGCCCCGGCGTCGCGCGCGGGACGACCAGCAGGCTCGACGCCGACAGCGGCGCGACGACGAACGGCGATGCGGCCATCAGCTTCTCGGGTGACGCGAGCACCACCGTCTCGGCCGCACGGGCGATCAGCGCGCGCTTGACGGCCGCCTCCTCGGCGTCGCCGGTGGACAGGCCCGCGTCGGGATGGACGCCCGTCACGCCCAGGAAGAACAGGTCGGCGCGCAGGCACGACGCGGCGTCGATCACGCTGGCGCCGACGTTGACCATCGAGTGCCGGAACAGCCTGCCACCCAGGACCAGGATCTCCACGCCCGGATGCTGCGCGAGCTCCACGGCCACCGGGGGACTGTGCGTGACGATGGTGGCGCGCAGGCCGGGCGCGAGGTGGCGCGCCACCTGCAACGCCGTGGTGCCGCCGTCGAGGATCACCACCTGGCCCGGTCGGATCAGCGACGCGCCGAAGCGGCCGAGCGCCACCTTGTCGGCCACCGACACCTGCTCGCGCGCGCCCAGGTCGCCCATCGCCGCCGACGCCGGCAACGCGCCGCCGTGCACCCGCTGCAGCTTGCCCTCGGCGGCGAGTTCGCGCAGGTCGCGCCGGATCGTGTCCTCCGACGTGCCGAGCTCGAGCGCGAGCGCCTTGGCGACGAGCTGTCCCTCGGCGGCGAGGCGGGCGAGCAGGAGCTTCTTGCGTTGCGAGGTGAGCATGCGGCGATCGGGAATGAGGGATTTGGAGGATTCGCAGGTTTGCACGATACTGCACGAAACTACGCAATCATGCCATGCCTTCACCGAATGTCGATCCCAGCCCCTACGTCGGCGACGAACACATCCGCATCGTCGAGGAACGCGTGCTCGCGCACGACTGGTACCTGCTGCGCAAGACGACGTTCGAGCACCGGCGTCGCGACGGCCGCCTGCAGGTGGTCAGCCGCGAGACCTACGACCGCGGCAACGGCGTCGCGCTGCTGCTGTTCAACGCGGCGCGCGGCACGGTCATCCTCACGCGCCAGTTCCGCTTTCCCGCCTGGGTCAACGGCTGCGCCAATGGCCTGTTGATCGAGGCTTGCGCCGGGCTGCTGGACGGCAACGACCCCGTCGCCGCGATGCGGCGCGAGGCGATCGAGGAGACCGGCTACGCCGTGACCGCGCCGCGCAAGGTGTTCGAGGCCTACATGAGCCCCGGCTCGATCACCGAGAAGCTGCACTTCTTCGTCGCGGCCTATGCCGACGGCGATCGGCGCACGTCGGGTGGCGGCGAGGCGCACGAAGGCGAGGACATCGAGGTGCTGGAGCTGCCGCTGGCCCGGGCCCTCGCGATGATCGCCAGCGGTGAGATCCAGGACGGCAAGACCATCATGCTGTTGCAGCACGCGGCCCTGGTCGGGCTGGACAGGTTTTAGGTTTATCGCCGATCTTCGAAGACAGGTCTGCGACGTCCGATCCGCAGGACGCAAGGTGTCTGGCATCTCCGCGTGCGCGCCACGACGGTGGCAGCTGAGATGATGTCGTTCGCGCACGCGGCGATGCCTGACGCCGATCCTCGGCGAAGCCGGCGTCAGGCATCGCCTGAATCGCGGCCAGCGCCGCAGCTTCCGACAAGAACGCGGCGCGATTCCGGAGATGCCAGACACCTTCGGCACCTGCCTGTAGTGCCGACAGTCGACCAGTTGCCGGATCGAGGGTGCGCGCCAGAATTCGGCCGCACGATAGTGGCGTGGCTCGGGGATGAAGAAGAAACTTCAGCCGTCGACGCAGGCCTGGATCGCCGCGCCCACGGCGGCGACGGCCTTGCGCTGCGTCGCGGCACCCAGCAACGGCGAGCCCAGCGCATGCTTCATCGTCGCCAGTCCGATCAGGTAGGACGCGATCAGCGCGGCGCGCAGCTCGGTGTCGCGCCCGCGCAGCAGGCGCGCGAGCGGCAGCACGAAGTCGGCGTGGAAGCGCGCGGACACGCGCTCCTGCGTGGCCGGGCTGCCCGACGCGCGCAGCAGGATGCCCAGTGCGTCGAAGCGTGCCTCGCGCCGCTCCTGGCTGCCCTCGATCACCAGCGTCGTGATGATCTCGCCGAACAGGCTCATGTCGAGTCCGTCGAAGTGATCCTTGATCGCGAACGCGTCCACGATCGCCTCGTCGAACAGCTTCTCCTTGCCGCCGAAGTAGCGGTTGACCAGTGCCGCGTCGACGCCCGCATCGGCGGCGATGTCGCGCGTTCCGACGTTCTCGTAGGCGTCGCGCGCGAAGCGCACGCGCGCCGCGGCCAGGATGCGGGCGCGGGTGTCGCCGGCGTTGCGAACGGACCTGGGCGGCGCGCTCGTCGGCTCGGACGGCCGAGACGTGATGCGTTGGATCTTCTGGCGTGAGGTCATCCGGGGCGCGAGGCTGAAGGGCAATCCGGTGATTTTGTCATCCAGCGTTGACATCTACAAGCGGCACCCCCTGGCAGACGCTTCGCCGGTCGACGAAGCGTCGACGGCGCGGCACCGCTAGCATCGGTGCATGACGCCAGACGCCCGCTCCGCTCCGCTCGCCGCCGACACCCGCACGCCCTCCTTCGCCCTCGTCGTCCTCGCCACCTGCATGGCCTTCGTCGTGGGCCAGCTCGACGTCACGATCGTCAACGTGGCGTTGCCCGCGATGGCGCTCGAGCTGGGCGTGGACGTGGCCGGGCTGCAATGGGTGGTCGACGCCTACGCCGTCGCGTTCGCGGCGTTCATGTTGTCGGCGGGCGCGCTCGGCGACCGCTTCGGCGCGCGACACGCGTTCCAGTGGGGCATGGCAATCTTCGCGCTGGCGTCGACATGCTGCGCGTTGGCGCCGACCGCCGGTGTGCTCGACGCGGCGCGCGCGGTTCAGGGCCTCGGCGCCGCCGTGATGCTGCCCAACTCGCTGGCCTTGCTCAACCACGCGCTCGCCCACGATCCGGGGGCACGTGCCCGCGGGATCGGCTACTGGACGGCCGCGGGATCGATCTCGATCGCGCTGGGGCCGGTGCTCGGCGGCGTGCTGGTGTCGCGCGTCGGCTGGCCGTCGATCTTCTGGGTCAACGTGCCCCTGTGCGCGGCCGGCTTCTGGCTCTCGCGGCACCTGCGCGAGACGCCCACCGGCCGCGACAGGCCCCCGCTGGACATCGCCGGCCAGTTGTTCGCCACGCTGCTGCTCGCCACCTTGATCGCGACGCTGATCGAGTCGCGCGGCCGCGGCCTGGCCGACCCGCTCGTCTGGGGCGGCGGCGTCGCCACCCTCGCGCTGGCCGGCGCGCTGGCGTTCGTCGAGCGGCGCGCCGCCGCGCCGGTGATCGCCACCGACCTGTTCAAGCTGCGCGACTTCCGCGGCGCGGTGTTCTTCGGCACGGTCGTCAACGGCACGTACTACGGCGCGATCTTCGTGATCGCGCTGTTCCTGCAGGGCGCGCGCCACTACACGCCGATGCAGGCCGGCCTCGCGTTCCTGCCGCTGACGGCCGGTTTCTTCCTGTCGAACGTGCTGAGCGGGCGCGTCATCACGCGCCTCGGCACGCGCAAGCCGATGATCGTCGGCGCGCTGGTGGACCTGGTCGGGTTCGGCGTGCTGGGGCTGGCGTCGACGACGCAAAGCCTCCCGCTGATGCTGGTCGGCTTCCTGCTGATCCCCACCGGCATGGGCCTGGCGGTGCCAGCGATGACGACGACGGTGCTGTCCGCGGTCGACAAGGGCCGCTCCGCGCTGGCCGCGGCCATCCTCAACACGGCGCGCCAGTCCGCCGGCGCGATCGGCGTGGCGGTGTTCGGCGCGCTGGCGCACGGCGACGCGGCCCATATCGGTGCCGGCCTGCGCATCACGTGCGTCGTCTCGATGGTCGCGCTGGCCCTCGCGGCGCTGGCCGCGTCGCGCCTGCACGGCGTGCCGCCGACCGGCGCGGGTGCGTGACCCGGCCATCGCGGTCGGAGTTCACGTTCGCGCCCACATCGGGAGCGAGACGACCGCGAAGCGGGTGGACACTTGCGCATCGCCGCGCGCGGCGCCCAACCCCTTGCCATGAACCGCAACGCCGTCATCGCCATCGTCCTGGCCATCGCCTCCGCCACCATCGCCACGAAATATGCGAACAGCCACGCTGGCGTGCGCCGGAAGATCGAACGCGAAGTTGCCGACATCAAGAGGCGCCTGCCGATCAAGATCGACGAGACGACGACGCAAACGCGCGCCGAACTGGTCGGCGACACGCTCCAGGGTACCTACTCCCTCGACATGACGTTCGAGACCGACCCCGCCACCACGGCGGCGATGCAGGACGGCCTGAGGAAGCAGATCTGCACGATGCCCGAGTCGGTCAAGGTGCTCGAGCTCAACTTCTCGATCGACACCACCTTCGACGTGAAGACGCCGCACGGCCCCGGCCAGTTCCACCTGCTGGTGGCGCCGCGCGATTGCCCCGGGGTCACCGTCAAGTCATGAGTCGGACTCGTCCTCCTCGGTAACCAGCACGTCGGCCCGCTTCGGCGACGCCTCCTCGTCCATCTCCTCGCCCAGGAACCCGCCGCTCTGGTGCGCCCACAGGCGCGCGTAGAGCCCGCCCCGGGCCAGCAGCGAGCGGTGGTCGCCCTCCTCCACGATGCGTCCCTTGTCGAGGACGACGAGGCGATCCATCGCGGCGATCGTCGACAGCCGGTGCGCGATCGCGATCACGGTCTTGCCCTGCATCAGGCTGTACAGGCTCGCCTGGATCGCGGCCTCGACTTCGGAGTCGAGCGCGCTCGTCGCCTCGTCCAGCAACAGGATCGGCGCGTCCTTGAGCATCACGCGCGCGATCGCGATGCGCTGGCGCTGGCCGCCCGACAGCTTGACGCCACGCTCGCCCACGTGCGCGTCGTAGCCCTTGCGGCCCTTGGCGTCGGCCAGCGTCGCGATGAATTCGCCGGCTTCCGCGCGGGCGGCGGCGGCGATCATCTCGGCCTCGGTCGCGTCGGGGCGGCCATACAGGATGTTGTCGCGCACCGAGCGGTGCAGCAGCGACGTGTCCTGGGTGACCATGCCGACATGGGCGCGCAGGCTGTTCTGCGTGACCTTGGCGACGTCCTGGCCGTCGATCAGCAACCGGCCCGACTCCGCGTCGTAGAAGCGAAGCAGCAGGTTGACGAGCGTCGACTTGCCCGCTCCGGAGCGGCCCACCAGGCCGATCTTCTCGCCCGGCTTGATGGTCAGCGAGAAGTTCTCGATCACGGGGCGCTTGCCGCCGTAGGCGAAGCCGACGTTCTCGAACTTCACCTCGCCGCGCGGCACGCGCAGTTCGGCGGCGCCCGCCGCGTCGACGATCGTGTGCGGCCGCGACAGCGTGTTCATGCCGTCGGTGACGGTGCCGATGTTCTCGAACAGCGAGGCCAGCTCCCACATGATCCAGTGCGAGATGCCGTTGAGCCGCAGGGCCAGCGCCGTGGCCGCCGCCACGGCGCCGATGCCGACCTTGCCCTGCGTCCACAGCCACAGCGTGACGCCTGTCGTGCTCATGACGAGCAGCATGTTCAGCGCGTGATTCACCATCTCGATGCCGGTGATGTAGCGCCCCTGCTGGTAGGCGGTGACGAGGAACTCCTGCATCGCCTGCCGTGCGTAGCTCGCCTCGCGGCGCGCGTGCGAGAACAGCTTGACCGTGGAGATGTTGGTGTACGCATCGGTGATGCGCCCCGTCATCAGCGATCGCGCGTCGGCCTGCAGCGCGCCGACCTTGCCCAGGCGCGGCACGAAGTAGCGCAACGCGCAGCCGTACAGCGCCATCCAGGCAAGGAAGGGCCAGAGCACCCACACGTCGAAGCTGCCGACGACCGCGATGATCGTGACGAAGTAGATGATCACGAAGACGAGGATGTCGGTGATCGTCGTGACGACGTCGCGGACGCCCAGCGCCGTCTGCATCACCTTCGCGGCGACGCGGCCGGCGAACTCGTCCTGATAGAAGCTCATGCTCTGCGCGAGCATCATGCGGTGGAAGTTCCAGCGCAGGCGCATCGGGAAGTTGCCGAACAGCGTCTGGTATTTCAGCGCGGCCTGCACGGTCACCAGGATCGGGCTGAGCGTCAGGACGACCGCCAATGTCAACAGCTTGCCGCGCTCCTGCGTCCACAGGTCGGCCGGCGCCACGTGGCTCAGCCAGTCGACGACGCGTCCCAACACGGCGAACAGCAAGGCTTCGAACGCGCCGATGACCGCGGTCAGCAACGTCATCCCGAGCACGAAACGGCGCACGCCGGCGGTGCAGGCCCAGATGAATGGAAAGACGCCCTTGGGCGGCGGTGGCGGCTCGACGTCCGGATACGGATCGACAAGCCTTTCAAAGTAACCGAGCAAGACGAGGACTCCTGGGTCGTGCACCCGTTGACGGCGGGCGGCGCGCGACGGGGCGTCGCACGCGACCCGCAAGGCTACGCGAAATCCGCCACCCGCGTGACACATTGGGCACTCGTTGCGCCACGCCGTTGCGTCGCGGACAGGTGGAGCCGCCATCATGGCGGGATCCCTGAGGCGACGCCGCAAGCTCGACAAGCGCGCGCAGAATGGGGCTGTACGCAAGAAATGGGGTGGCCGAACGAGGGTTCGAGCTCCTCCGCCAGACCTGAAAGGCCATGGTCCAGAACAGCGACATCGTCTACAGCGCCACCCAGCACATCGACCGGCTGATGCGCCGCGTCGTGCTGCTCATGTTCGGTGCGGGCGTGCTGGCCGTGCTGGCGATCTGGCACATGGAGGCGATCGACGGCACGATCGATCCGATCGACCGCGTCGGCTATCCCGCGATGGTCGTGGTCTTCAGCACCAGCTTCATCGCGCTGTGGCGCTACCCGCGCGTGCTGGGCTGGGTGCGCTGGATCGGCTTCCTGTGCGTCTCGCTCGTGCTGCTGCTGGACCTGTGGACCCAGATGCACTCGCCCGGGCCGCTGCAGGGCAACTACAGCGCGCTGACGCTGTGGAACTGGCTGCCGCTGTGCTACGCGATGGCGTTCTTCATGTTGGCGACGCGGCACGCGTTCCTTGCCGCCGCGGCCATCCTGGCGTTCTTCGCGGTCTGCACGCTGCTGCGCAGCAACGCGGGCACGAGCTATGCGATGCAGGATCGCTCGCTGATGTTCAACACGCTGATCTCGCACGTGGTGCTGGTGGTGTGCCTGACCGGGATGGTATGGCTCAAGTACGTCGTCACCGTGCAGGGCGAGCAGGCCACGCGGCTGAACCTGCTGGCGGCCACTGATCCGCTCACCGGCCTGGCCAACCGCCGGCTCACGCTGCAACTGCTGGACCAACTCGCGCGCGACGGCCGCCTCGACGTCGCGCCCGTCGTGCTGCTGTGCGACCTCGATCACTTCAAGCAGATCAACGACGGCTGGGGCCACGCGATGGGCGACCAGGTGCTGGTGGCCGTCGCGAACGCGCTGCGCGCGAGCACGCGCGACTCCGACACCGTCGCCCGCTGGGGCGGCGAGGAATTCCTGCTCGTGCTGCCGGTCACCCGCGGCAGCGAGGCAACGGACCTCGCGGAACGCCTGCGACTGCGCGTGGAAGCGCTGCAGGTGGCCGATCGCCACCAGTGCCCGGTGCCGGTCACGGTGAGCATCGGCATCGCCACGCTCGCGGCCAACGAGACGGGCTCGAGCTGGCTCAAGCGCGCCGACGAGGCGCTCTATCGCGCCAAGAACGACGGGCGCAACTGCTGCCGGATGGCGGAGCCGCCCGAGTCCTGATTCAGTCGATCAGAGCGAACCGGCCTTGAAGGTATCGCACTGCTCGACCTGGCCCGATTCGAAGCCCTGCTTGAACCAGTGCACCCGCTGCGCGCTGGTGCCGTGCGTGAAGGTCTCGGGCTGGATCGTGCCGCTGGCCTTGCGCTGCAGCGTGTCGTCGCCGATCTGCGTGGCGGCGTTCAGGGCCTCGTCGATGTCGCCGGCCTCGATGATCTGCTTGGTGGCCTGGGCCTTGTTGGCCCAGACTCCGGCGAAGCAGTCGGCCTGCAGCTCGAGCCGCACCGACAGCGCGTTGGAACGGGCCCTGTCGGCATTGCGCCGTGCGGCGTCCACCTTGTCCGAGATGCCCAGCAGCTTCTGCACGTGGTGGCCGACCTCGTGCGCGATCACGTACGCCTGGGCGAAGTCGCCCGGTGCGCCGAGCTTGGTGCGCAGCAGGTCGTAGAAGCTCAGGTCGATGTAGACCTTCTCGTCGGCGGGGCAATAGAACGGGCCGGTCGCCGACTCGCCCTGGCCGCAGCCGGTGGGCGTCGCGTCGCGGAACAGCACCAGCTTCGGATCGCGGTAGGTACCGCCGCGCTCCTTGAAGACCAGCGTCCAGACATCCTCGGTGTCGGCGAGCACCGTGGAGACGAAGCGCTTCATCTGGTCTTCCTGCCCGTGCGCCACGGGCTGGCCGGGTTGACCGGGTTGCGCGGGCGCCGGCGCACTGTGCTGGACCGGCGCGCCGCCACCGCTGAGCAGGCCGAGAATGGTGAGCGGATTGATGCCGAAGATCCAGCCGCCGATCAGCGCGATCACGATCGTTCCGATGCCGATGTGGCGTATCCCGAAGCCGCCAAACCCCGATCCGCCGCCGCCGCCCTGGTCGCGCAGGTCCTCGACGTTGTCGCTCTCACGCTGGCCATCCCATTTCATCGTGTGCTCCTTGGACGTCCGGCTGGCCCGCGACAGGAAGCGTCGGGGACCCAGGCTCGGATGGACGCCAACGGCAATTGTCGGGCCGACGCGCCCGGCAGGACAATGGGACTTGCGGCGCCCTGAGGCGGGTGTCGGGAAAACGGGATCGGGGGCTACTGCAGGCCGCCGCTGGCGCCGGGGAATTTGTGGGCGTACTTGGCGATCCATTCGCCGGCGGCCTCTTCGGAGCTGAGCTCCCGGCCTTCCGCGCGGGCGATCGACCGCCTGTAGTCCTCGATGTAGCAGATCTGCGCCACCATGCGCGCACGGAACACGTCCTCGGGATCCAGGAAACTGACCCCGACCTCATGGCCGGCCCCGCCACGGCGCGGTCGGCACCACGCGACCCGGGCACGCGCCTCGAACGCCGGTTCGACATAGGCGATGCGCACCTCGATCAGGGAGCCGGGCTCCACGGGCACCGCCGAATGCACCGCCAGCCCGCCCAGGCTGATGTCCTGGGTCTGAAAGGCGGCCGCAGAGTCATGCTGTTCCGTTCGAATCTCGATCGGGACGTCGAGTGGATGCCGGATGAACTGCCTCATGCCTGAAACTTCCTGAAGTTCTCGGCTGCGGCCCGCTACCCGGCACACAGGCGATTTGTACGACTCGGGGGCGAAGCCCCGCAATGCCAATAGTTGTACAGATGTTCGCCCCTCAATGGGCAGATACGAACGTGGGATCCGGGCCAGATTGGCGGTTTGCCCGGCCGCCAAGCGAAACGAGGCCCCGTGGGGCCTCTTGAAAGTCCGTACAGCCGAAGTACTTATTTGCCTTGGGACGCACCACCGCTGAGGTAATCCTTCTTGCCGATCTCGACGCCACCGTGGCGCAGCAGGGCGTAGGCGGTCGTGATGTGGAAGTAGATGTTCGGGTTGGCCCACTGGAGCAGGTAGGCCGCGCCCTTGAACTCGAGCTTGCGGTCGCGCAGCTGCAGCACGATGTCACGCTCGGCGGCACCTTCGAACTGGGCTTCGGTGAGCGTGTCCAGGAAAGCGATCGTCTTGTCGAGGCGGGCCCGCAGTTCGGGGAACGTCTTCTCGTTGTCCTCGAACTTCGGGATCTCGACGGCGGCCAGGCGGCCGGCCGCGCCCTTGACGTTGTCGGTGGCGATCTGCACCTGCGCCGTGAATGGCAGCATGTCGGGGTACAGGCGCGACGCCAGGAGGGCGTTCGGTTCGATCTTCTTCGCCTCGCAGTGCGCCTCGGCCTTGGCCATGACGGCGGACAGGTTCTTCAGCATGGACCGCAGCGGCGGCACGGTGGCGGTGTACATGGACAGGGACATGACGGTGTCTCCGGATCTGGGGGTGGACGGGAAAGGTCGCCATTTAAGCGCAACGCGGCCGTTCGTGCTGGCGGCGACGGGACAGCCCTTTTCCGCGCTGCGGCAGCCCACTAACATGCGGCGATGATCCGGTTTCGCCCGCGTTCCATCGCCCTGCTGGCTGCGCTCCCGCTGGCGGCCGTCCTCGCGCACGCGCAGGCGGGCGTGGAGCGCCGCAACTGGTTCGACGATCCGTTCGTCCAGGCCACGCACGGCCTGCCCGGCTGTCCGATCCCCGATCCGCCGCTGCTGACCGAGGCCGAGATGCAGCACGAGACACACTGGCGCGCCGAGCGCGGCACGAGTTGCTACCGGTCAGGGCGCTGTCGCCTGCCCAACGCCTACCTCTACGACAAGGAGATCGCGCCGCGCGTCGTCAAGGCGATCGCCGCGACAGGCACGTTCGATGACACCTCGGTGTGGGTCGAGGGCCAGCGGCGCTGGGTGTGGCTGAAGGGCTGTGTCTCGACGCCCGAGCAGGCGGCGGAGCTGGAGCGCATGGTGCGGCTCATCGACGACGTCGAGGCCGTGATCCCGCAGCTGATCGTGGGCACGAAGATGCCGGCCGGCGCGCCGGTCTACCGGCTGCCACCGCGCTAGTTCTCCGTGCTTACGAAGTATTACCCATGAGGGTATGCGGGCACGCCGACGCGCTGCCAGACTCACGATCGGCACCAGCGTTGCGGGCACCCCGCTTGGAACGAGGAGACATCCATGGCATTCCTCCGCGGCCGCACTGGCGGCGCTTCGGTCATTCGAAGCCTCGTTTCAAGCCTGTTCGCGTCGTGCGTCGTCGCACTGTGGCCGATGGCCGCGTCCGCCGCGGCCACGCCGCTGGTGGGCGGCAGCTCCGGCTTGTGCCTCGACGTCAAGGCGGTCGATCCGACACCGGGCGCCGCCGTGCAGATCTGGGGCTGCAACGGCGGCACGAACCAGCAATGGGCCTTGACGGCCGCTGGCGAACTGCGCACGCTGGCCGGCACGCGCTGCCTCGATGTCCGAGGGGCCGGCACGGCGCCGGGTACGCCCGTCATCTCCTTCACCTGCAACGGCCAGTCCAACCAGCGCTGGACGGTCGCCGGCAACACGATCCACGGCGTCGGATCGGGCCTGTGCCTGGACGTGGCGAAGGCCTCCACCCAGCCAGGCGCCGCCGTCCAGATCTGGACATGCAACGGCGGCGGCAACCAGGCCTGGAACGGCCTGCCCGCCACGGTGGACAAGCAGGCGCCGACGCCGCCGAGCGGCCTGAAGCTCGCCAACCTGGCGTGCCGCTCCGCGACGCTGAGCTGGTCGGCCTCGATGGACAACGTCGGCGTGGCCTTCTACGACATCTATCACGACGGCCAGCTGATGACCAGCGTCAACGGCAGCACGCTCATGGCGACGCTGACGCTGTCGCCCGGCGTCACCTGGGGCCTCTACGTGAACGCGCGCGACGCGGCCGGCAACGTCTCGCAGGCCAGCGCCACGCTGTCCACGACCGTGCCCCAGTGCAGCGTCGACACCGAGGCGCCGACGGTGCCGACCGGCCTCGCCGGCGCGGTCTCGGGCACGACGGCCACCCTGACATGGAAGGCTTCCACCGACAACGTCGCCGTGACCGCCTACGACGTCTTCCGCAATGACGCCCAGGTCGGCAGCACGGCCAACCTCAGCTACACCGACAGTGGCCTGGCGGCCAATGCGTCGTACCGCTACGCGGTCGCGGCGCGCGACGCGCAGAAGAACGCCTCCGCGCGCAGCGCGATCCTGAGCCTGACGACGGGCGGCGCCTGCAGCAACGCGGTCTGCTCGGTCTCGCAGGTGACGACCGACACCGACATTCCCTGGGGTCTGGTCACGCTGGCCGACGGCAGCATCATCTACAGCCGGCGCGACGCACAGGACATCGTGCGGCTGGATCCCGCCACCGGCATCAAGACCACGCTGGGCACCGTGCCGAACGTGCGGAGCACCGACGGCGAAGGCGGCTTGCTCGGCTTGGCGGTCACCGCCGGCTTTCCCGCCAGCGATCCGTGGCTCTACATCTATCACACCAGCCCGACCGACAACCGCATCGTGCGCATCCAGGTGGTGGCAAACGCGCTGAAGACGTCGACGCTGCAGGTACTGCTCAGCGGCATCGGCCGCAACAAGTTCCACAACGGCGGCCGCCTGCGCTTCGGGCCGGACGGCAAGCTCTACGCCAGCGTCGGCGACGCGCAGAACGGCGCCAACGCACAGGACCTGACCAGCCTGAACGGCAAGATCCTGCGCCTCAATCCGGATGGCACACGGCCGAGCGACAACCCGTTCGCCAACCATGTCTGGAGCTACGGCCACCGCAATCCGCAGGGTCTCGCGTTCGACTCGCAAGGTCGCCTCTGGGAGCAGGAGTTCGGCAACAGCGCGCTCGACGAAACCAACCTGATCCAGAAGGGCGGCAACTACGGCTGGCCCGACTGCGAAGGCACGATCTCGCAAGGCGGCAGCGGCTGTTCGACAGCGGGCTACATCGCGCCCAAATACACATACGCCACGGCCGACGGTTCGTGCAGCGGCATCGCCATCGTGCGCGACGTGCTCTACGTCGCCTGCGAGCGCGGCACGCGGATGTATCGCGAGGTCATCACGGGCACCGCATTGACCAATGTACAGCAGCTGTTCAGCGGCACCTACGGCCGGCTGCGCACCGTCGAGCCGACGCTGGACGGCAATCTCTGGCTCACGACGACCAACGAGGGCGACAAGGACAGCATCGCCAACAACAGCAACGAGAAGGTGCTCAAGGTACTGCTCGGCAACTGAGGCGGCGCTCGCCACCTCGGCGGCGCCTCACTTGGCGAGCGGCTTCGGCGCCTGGTACACGCGCACGTAGTCCACTTCCATCGTCACCGGGAAAATGCCGTCGTCGACCGGCCCGCCGAGGTCGCCGCCGATCGCCACGTTGAGCAGCAGGAACTGCGGCGCGTCGAAGGGCCAGGCGCGCGCGGCGCCTGCCGTCCCGACATCCAGGCGCGGATAGCTCAGGCTGTTGACGCCATCGATGCCGAACGTGATGTCGCGCTCGGTCCACAGCATCTGGTAGCGATGGAACGCGTCGCAAGCGTCCGGCACGGTCACCGCCGCGCCGACGCCATGGGCGCCGCTGCCGGCCGGCGTGTGCACGGTGCTCAGCACGCGGCCCGGGCTGCGACCGACGTGCTCCATGATGTCGAGCTCGCCGTTGGCCGGCCAGTCGCCGTGGCTGCCAAGCATCCAGATCGCCGGCCAGGTGCCCAGCCCGCACGGCAGCTTGGCGCGGATCTCGAAGAAGCCGTCGGTCCACGCGGCCAGGCCGCGCGTCAGCAGGCGGGCCGACGTGTACTTCTGGCCGCCCCAGTCCGGCGCCGTCGACAGGGATTCCTCGCGCGCCGTGATCAGCAACCGGCCGCCGCGCACCACCGCGTTCTCGGCTCGCGGGCCCGAGTAGTACTGCTGCTCGTGGTTGAACCAGCCCTTCTTGTTGAAGAACGTGTCGTTGCCCCACTTCTTCGGATCGGGCAGGCCGTCGACGTCGAACTCGTCGCTCCACGCCAGCTGCCAGCCGGCTGGCGGCTTCAGGGTCTCGGGTGGCGGTGGCGCGCCGGCCGCGCAGGCGAGGCCGGCCGCTCCCGCGAGCGAGAGGGCGAGAAGCGCGGCGCGCGACGGGCGGGCGCCCATCACTCGAGTCGTGCGCCGCTGGCGTCGAACGCCATCACGGACTGAGGCACGGGCACCAGGCCCACGCTCGCGCCCGCGGCCAGGTGCGCATGGCTCGCGTCGACCTTGGCGTGCAACAGCTCGGCGATGCCGTCGACGCGCAGGTGCAGCACGGAGATGTCGCCCAGGTGCTCGGCCATCACCACCGTCGCAGGCACGCCCGTGCCGAGCGCGCCCACGCGCAGGTGTTCCGCGCGCACGCCCGCGCGCCGGACCTGCGCGCCCGCGGCGGGCAGCAGCAGCGCCCACAGCGCGCGGTGCACGGGCGTCGCGTCGGCGCCGGGCAGGTCGACCAGGTTGATGCGCGGTGCACCGAGGAAGCCCGCGACGAACTCGTTGGCCGGGGCGTTGTACAGCGACAGCGGCGCGCCGAGCTGCTCGATGCGCCCCTGGTTGAACACGGCGATGCGGGTGCCCATCGTCATCGCCTCGACCTGGTCGTGCGTGACGTAGATCATCGTCGTGCCCAGCTCGCGATGCAGGCGCGACAGCTCGATGCGCATGTTCACGCGGAGCGCGGCGTCGAGGTTGGACAGCGGCTCGTCGAACAGGAACACGCGCGGCTTGCGCACGATGGCGCGCCCGATGGCCACGCGCTGGCGCTGGCCGCCCGACAGCTCCTTGGGCATGCGCCCGAGCAGGTCGCCGATGCGCAGCACGTCGGCCGCACGCCGGACCTGTTCGTCGCGCTCGGCGCGGCCGACGCCGGTCATCTTCAGCGCGAAGCCCATGTTCTCCGCCACCGTCATGTGCGGATAGAGCGCGTAGTTCTGGAACACCATGGCCGCGCCGCGATCGGCCGGCCGCACGTCGTTGGCGCGCTGGCCGTCGATCAGCAGGTCGCCGGCATCGATGGCCTCGAGGCCGGCGATCATGCGCAGCATCGTCGACTTGCCGCAACCCGACGGCCCGACGAAGACCAGGAACTCGCCATCGTCGACGTCCAGGTCGACGCCCTTGATGACGTCGACCGTGCCGAAGGACTTGCGCACGCCGCGCAGGCTGACGCGTCCCATCGTCAGACCCCCGCCTTGCGCCGGGCGCGGCACTGCGCCACGAGATCGCGGTACCAGAGCGCGCTGTCCTTGGGCGTGCGCTTCAACGTGTCGTAGTCCACGTGCACGATGCCGAAGCGCTTCGCGTAACCGCTGCTCCACTCGAAGTTGTCCATCAGGCTCCACACCATGTAGCCGATCATCGGCACGCCGGCGGCCAACGCCTGGCCCACGGCCTGGATGTGCGTGGCGAGGTAGTCGGTGCGATCCGCATCATGCACGCGGCCGTCGGTCGACGCGTCGGGGAACGCGCCGCCGTTCTCGGTGATGTAGGTGGGCGGCAACGCGTACTCGCGGTGCAGCGTCAGGAGCAGTTCGCGCAGGCCGTCGGGGTAGATCTCCCAGCCCATGTCCGTCTTCGGGTACGGCTTGTCCTTGGCCTCGATCGGGCCGGCGGCGCTGGCGAGCGCACGCGAGTAGTAGTTGACGCCGAGATAGTCCATCGGCGTCGCGATGGCCTCCATGTCGCCCGCCAGCACCACCGGCGCATCGTCGCCGAGATCGGCCAGCACCTCGGCCGGGTACTCGCCCTTGAACAGCGGATCGCTGTACCAGCGGCGGCCGTGGGCGTCATCCAGCCTGGCCTTGGCGCGGTCGGCCGGCGAGCCTGTCAGCGGCATCGTGTGCGCCATGTTCAGCACGATGCCCAGCTTGGCGGTGGCGCCCTCGGCGCGCAGCGCCTTGAGTGCCAGGCCGTGGCTGAGCAACAGGTGATGGGACACCTGGATCGCCGTCTTGCGCGACTTGATGCCCGGCGCGAAGGTGCCCTGCTCGTTGCCGAGCACCGCGACGACCCAGGGCTCGTTGTGCGTCGTGATCGCGGCGAGCCGGTCGCCGAGGCGGCGCTGGATGCCCAGCGCGTAGTCGACGAAGCGGTACACCGTGTCGCGCGAGTTCCAGCCGCCCTTGTCCTGCAGCGCCTGCGGCAGGTCCCAGTGGTTGAGCGTGAGGTGCGGCGCCAGTCCGCGGGCCAGCAGTCCGTCGACGAGCCGGTCGTAGAACGCCAGGCCCGTCTCGTTCCACGCGCCCTCGCCCAGCGGCTGCACGCGCGGCCAGGCGGTGGAGAAGCGGTACAGGTCCAGCCCGAGGCCGGCGATCAGGTCGAGGTCGGCGTCGAGGCGGTGGTAGTGGTCGCAGGCGACGTCGCCGTTGCTGGCGTCGGCGATCACGCCGGGTACGCGGCAGAAGCGATCCCAGATCGATTCGCCCTTCCCATCCTCGAAGGCCGCGCCTTCGATCTGGAAGGCGCTCGTGGCCACGCCCCATGCGAAGTCGGGCGGGAACTGGCTTGCTAGGTCTTTGATGTTCGGCATGGCGTTCAACGGGGGCGGAGACGTCACTTGACGGCACCGGCGGTCAGGCCGGCGATGAGTTGGCGCGACGTGATCGCGAAGAGAACGATGAGCGGGATCGTGGCGATGGCGGAACCGCACATCAGCGCGCCCCACTCGGTGTTGAGCGTGGACTGCAGGCTGCGCAAGGCCAGCGGCAGCGTGTAGTTGGGCAGGCTGCGCATCACGATCAGCGGATTGATGAAGTTGTTCCACGACGTGATGAACGTGATCAGCGCGAGCGTG
>Ga0307516_10001788_pt1 | contig 29542 bp, 20 predicted proteins | sample 19_EM_MG_FD_203310 | JGI IMG/M metagenome (GOLD analysis project Ga0307516, IMG submission 203310) | Populus trichocarpa ectomycorrhiza microbial communities from riparian zone in the Pacific Northwest, United States - 19_EM | ecosystem: Host-associated > Plants > Roots > Unclassified | place... | reverse complement strand
AATAGCGTTGCAGTCGGGCGATGGGGATCGCTTCTTCGTGCATGAGATTGTATACGCAGGCTCCTTCGCACAATTTTTCAACGGGGCAAACTTTCGAGCAGCCTCCTCCCATGATATTGGAGATAAAAATGGTATGCGCGGACCCTTTGCTATTACCGGTGGCGATCTGTTTGATGAATTTTGGAACATCAATGCCCGTAGGGCAGCTTTTCGTGCAGGGTGCGTCATAGCAGAACAGGCAGCGGTTGGCGTCTACGAGGGCCGCATCCCCCGTTTCAAAAGGAGGATGGATATCCTTGAAGTTCTCTTCGTATTGTTCATCCGTCAAGCGCTTATTCTGTATCGGCATGTTCAAAAATTTTTAGAACAAGTTGATTTGTTATAATTCCGTAAGACGTCCATAGGTTTCCGGTCTCCTGTCCCGGAAGAATTGCCAGGTGTTCCTTACCTCTTCGATCATGTCCAGGTCGAATTCCGCGATGAGCAATTCGTCTTTGTCTTCCGATGCCTGGGCGAAGATCTGTCCTCTCGGGTCGACGAAATAGGAGGAGCCGTAGAATTTTCCAAGGTTCCAGGGCTTTTCCTCTCCGACCCGATTGATACATCCCATAAAATATCCGTTTGCAGCGGCGTGGGCCGGCTGTTCCAGTTTCCACAGATATTGCGAGAGCCCGGCTACGGTGGCGGAGGGGTTGTATACGATCTGGGCTCCGTTGAGGCCGAGACACCGGGCGCCATCGGGGAAGTGCCGGTCATAGCAGATGTATACGCCTATTTTTGCATACTTCGTTTGAAAGACAGGATATCCCAGGTTGCCGGGTTTGAAGAAAAATTTTTCCCAGAAGCCGGAGGTATGGGGGATATGATTTTTCCGGTATTTTCCCAGGTAGCTTCCATCCGCATCGATGACCGCTGCCGTATTATACAATACGCCGGGCTGTTCTTTTTCGAATACAGGCACGATGATCACCATATTATATTTTCGGGCCAGCTCTGCAAGACGGTCGGTGGTGGGGCCGGGAACGGTCTCTGCTGCCGCGTACCATTTTTTATCCTGCCCGGGACAGAAATAAGGAGTATTGAAGATCTCCTGGAGACAGAGGATCTGCACGCCTTTTTTACCGGCTTCTTCGATCAGCGGCAAATGTTTTTGGAACATGGCTTCCGTGATCTCTCCGATCGTTCCTTCCCCTTCTGTCTTTGGAAGGCTCATTTGAATTAATCCTGACCTGATAATCGATGGCATAGAGAATAGTTTAGATGATTCCTTTGACTTTTTTTCTTTTTATAAATTGCCCGTTGCCTTTTTCCGCCAGGCATTTTCCCTGATCGATCGCCACTTCCCCCCGGAGCAGGACGGTCTTTACTTTACCCGTGAGTTCCCATCCTTCGTAGCCGGAATAGTCGACATTCATATGGTGTGTGGCGGCGGAAAGGGTATGCTTTTCCAATGGATCGAAAAGGACAAGATCCGCGTCGCTGCCAATGGCGATCGTTCCCTTCTTTGGGAAGAGACCGAATATCTTAGCTGCATTCGTGCAGGCGACCTCCACATATTTATTCAGCGTGATCCTGCCTTTGTGCACCCCTTCGCTGTACAGCAATTCCATCCTGTTCTCGATAGCCGGGTGGCCATTGGGAATTTTTGAGAAATCGTCCTTGCCCATCAGTTTCTGCTCCCACTTAAAAGGACAATGATCCGTAGCTACGACATTCACCAGGCCCTGGTTGATCCCGGCCCATAAGGTGGCCTGATCCTTCTTTTCCCGCAGGGGTGGGCTCATGACCCATTTCGCGCCTTCGAAATCCTTTTCATACAAAGAGGCGTCGAGGATCAGGTATTGGATGCAGGTTTCTACAAATAATTTCTGATCTCTTCTCGTGGCATTGCGGACGGCGTTCAGCGCCCCTTCACAGGTGAGGTGTACGATATAGCCCGGGCAGCCTGTATAGGCGGCCATGTCTGCAAAGCGGGACGATGCTTCCGCCTCGGTCACTTCCGGTTGTGAAAGATAATGATAGAGGGGCGATAGCTTCCCTTCAGCCCGATGCTTTGCGATTAAATAATCGATCATATCCCCATTCGTAGCGTGGACATTGATCAGTCCTCCGTGCTTCTTTACTTCCTGCATCAGGCCGACCATTTGCCGGTCGTCGATCATCAGGGCTCCTTTGTATGCCATGAAGGTCTTAAAAGAGGTGATGCCCTCTTCTTCTATGAGTTCCCGTATCTCTTTTTTCGTATCCTCGTTGAAATCCGTCACCGCCATATGGAAGCTATAGTCCCCCACGCAATTGCCCGTACTCCTGCTCTTCCATTCATCCAGGGCCGCGTGCAGCGAATGTCCCTGCCGCTGGAGTATAAAATCGATCACCGTCGTCGTACCTCCATAGAGGGCTGCTCTTGTCCCGGATTCGTAATTATCGCTGGAAAAAGTACCCATAAAAGGCATGTCGAGATGTACATGCGGGTCGATACCACCGGGAAAGATGAGTTGTCCACGGGCGTCGATCTCCTTTTCCGCAGTGGATGGAAGGTCTTTGCCAATGGCTGTGATCGTCGATCCATCAATCAATAGGTCAGCCATATAATCGTCTGTAGCCGTAATGATCCGGCCGTTCCTGATCAGGATGCTCATGATGGTATATTTATGGAGTGTTGATCCTTCTTTTTCATCAATAGGATATAGGTAATGCCGCTGATAAAAAATCCGACAAACCACGCATAGTTATATACCTGCGAGATCCATAGGGGCATGGATTGCGGGGAGAGGACATTTATATTGGTAAGGAACCCGGGAATATTTGGCAGGATGCCTATTGCCAAGGCGATCAGTGCTGCGGGGTTGACGCCTCTGTTATACGCATAGCTGCCATCGTGCTGATACAATTCTTTCAGGATTAAGATCTCTTTGCGGATAAAGTAATAATCCGCGATCATGATCCCGCCGAGGGGACCCAGCAGCCCGGAATAGGCGATCAACCATTTGAAGATATAACCGCTGGGATCGGCGATCAATTTCCAGGGCAGGATCAGGATCCCGATCAATCCGGTGATGTACCCACCTTTTTTAAAATCGATCTTCGAAGGGGACAGGTGGGCAAAATCATTGGCCGGGCTCACGATATTGGCCGCGATATTCGTTGCCAGTGTTGAAATGGCTACGGCGATCATGGCAATGCTTATTAAGAGTTTGCTGTTGAATTTTCCTGCCAGCGCCAGGGGGTCCCAGATCGTAGTCCCGTAAACGATCGTCGTGGCTGAGGTGACGACTACCCCGATAAAGGAGAACAGGGTCATGGAAGGAGGCAGACCGATGATCTGTCCCTTTACCTGTGCCCGCTGGCTCTTTGCATAACGGGTGAAGTCGGGAATATTGAGGGAGAGGGTGGCCCAGAAGCCGACCATGCCCGTGAGGGCCGGGAAGAAAAAATGAAAGAAATCGGTGTTGGTGGTAAATCGGGAGGGCTGCTGCAGGATGGGGCCTAATCCATGTGCTGCCTGAATAGCCCAGAAGAGTAAGGCCAGGGCAGCGACGGGTAAAAAGAAAGCTTTGAACACCAACAGCCTGCGGATGCTATCTACGCCCAGGTATACGACGAACATATTCAGGAGCCAGAAGAGCAGGAAGGTAATGGCCGGGCCTGTTTGTAATCCGACGTCAGCGAGGAATGTTTGGGGTAAAGCATCGATGGAAGGCAGCCAGAGCCGTGCTAACTGGTAGAGAGCAAACCCTCCGATCCATGTCTGGATGCCAAACCATCCGCAGGCGACGATCGCGCGTAAGAGAGCCGGGATATTGGCTCCTTTCACACCGAAACTGGCCCTTGCAAAGACGGGAAAGGGGATTCCGTATTTAGCGCCTGCACGACCGTTGAGGATCATGGGTACCAGTACGATGCTGTTACCGAGAAAGATCGTAAGGATCGACTGCCACCAGTTCATGCCACCCTGGATGAGAGAACTTGCCAGCATATAGGTTGGGATACAAAGGCTCATACTGATCCAGAGGGCAGCATAATTCCAGGTCCCCCATGTCCGCTTGTCGGCAGGGATCGGGGCCAGGTCTTTGCTGTACAACGAAGCGGGTGGCGCCAGCTCTTCGGTCAATATTCCAGTGGATAGGGTCTCTTCGGTGAACATGATTGGTTGAGTTTAATGCATTCAATTAACATATTCATCGGCAATGGCAATCGCCTGGCTAATGATCGCGAGCCCTTCATCCACCTGTTCCCGGGTGATGATCAACGGAGGAGCTATAAATACATAGTTCCATCGTACGAAAGTATACATGCCCAGTTCTTTCAAACGGGCCGCTACCTTATTCATGATCGTCATTTCTTCGGGCCTGGCGTTGTAAGGGGCCATGGGCTCTTTAGTGATCCTGTTTTTCACCAGTTCAAGACAACCTAACAGGCCCGTATTCCGAAAATCGCCGATACTGGGATGCCGCTGCCGCAACTCCTCTACTTTCTGATCGATATATTTTCCCATGCGGACTGCATTTTCCAGCAACTCTTCTTCCTCATAGATCTTCAGCATTTCCACTCCTGCGGCGCAGCATACGGGATGGGCCGAATAGGTAAGCCCCAGCCACAATACTTTATCATCGAAATGTGCGGCGATCTTCTCACTGACGATGAGGGCGCCTAAAGGAAGATAGCCGGAGGTGATGCCTTTTGCCGTGGCGATCATATCAGGTACGATCCCATGCAGGGTGCAGGCCCACCATTCGCCCGTTCTTCCAAATCCGCTCATGACCTCGTCGGCGATCAACAGGATCCCGTATTTGTCGCATAGGGCCCTTACTTTTTTTAAATAATCGGGGGGGTATTTTATACAGCCCGAAGTGCCGCTCTCTCCTTCCATGAGGATGGCGGCGATATTCCCAGGTCCTTCGAATTCGATCACTCTTTCAATATGACTTACGCATTCCCGGGAGCAGGTGCTGATCTCTTTATTCCAGGGACAGCGGTAGCAATAAGGATCTTCGACATGAACGATATTGGGTACCTGCTGGGAATCGTTATTGAGTTTCCTTGGATCTCCTCCTGCGGTCATGGCTCCATAGCTGGCCCCGTGAAAGGCCCGGTAGCGGGCAATGATCTTGGAACGGCCTGTATACAGCCGGGCCAGTTTGATCGCATTCTCGATGGCTTCCGCTCCGCCGGTGGTGAACAAGGTCTTGGTAAGATTACCGGGTGAGATCTCCGCCAGCTTTTTTCCCAGGTCACCGCGTGCTTTTGTTACACAACCCGGCGTCACATAGCTGACTTCCTTCATTTGCTCGATAACGGCCCGGGTGACGCGTTGATTGCCATGACCGATATTGACGTTCATCAGGCCGGAGGAGAAATCGATGTATTTTTTTCCGTCATAGTCGTAGAGATAAATGCCTTCCGCGCTTTTTACCACGATCGGAGTGACCCCTTTTTGTTTGCTCCAGGAGAAGAGGGTATGGTCGAGATTATCCTGGAGGATATTGCCCCCTTCGCCCCCTAAAGAGGGAATTTGTAGCTCACTGATAGTATTGTTGGACTCTTTCATTTCAATTCTTTTTGTTCGTTAATAGGTGTTCGCAATTAATACTCCCCTTTAGGGGGCGGGGGCTAACTCATCCAATTGACGCCCGCCTCGGGGTTCCATTTGATCGTACTCTTTTTTAATTTGGTCCAGAAGGCGATGGAGCTTTTCCCCGTGATATCTCCTACGCCGAATTTGCTTTCATTCCATCCGCCGAATGAAAAAGGCTCCCTTGGGACAGGGACTCCGACATTCACCCCGATCATACCCGCGCTGGCTCTTTCTATGACATACCGGGCAGCACCGCCATTTTGCGTAAAGACGGCGGCGCCATTACCATAGGGACTTGCATTTTCAATGGCCAGGGCTTCGTCCAGGGTATCGGTGCGCATGATGCTGATCACTGGCCCGAAGATCTCTTCTCTTGCTACGGCCATCTCCGGTCTGACATGATCGATCACGGTGGGACCGACATAAGTGCCTTTTTCTTTTCCTTTTACTACCGTATTCCTGCCATCTACGAGGATCCGGGCTCCCTGTTGTTCGGCTTCGGTGATATATCGTTCGATCCTTTTACGGGAATCTTCATTAATGACGGCGCCCAGGTTCTCTCCTGCGATGACCTTTCTTGCTTCCTGGCAGATCTTTTCGATGATGTGATCGACCTGTCCGACCCCTACCATGGCAGAGGCCGCCATACAACGCTGTCCGGCGCAGCCACTCATGGAGGCTGTAATATTTTGCGCGGTCATATCGGGCCTGGCATCGGGGAGGACGAGTAAATGATTTTTTGCTCCACCGAGAGCAAGACAGCGTTTGAGATTTTGCGTGGCGCGCCGGTAGACGATCTGGGCCACTTTTGTAGAACCTACAAAGGATACGGCTTCGATGCCCGGGTGATCGCAGATGGCATTCACCACTTCCTGGTCTCCTTGTACGACATTAAAAACGCCATCCGGCAGGCCGGCTTCTTTCAGCAGCGCAGCGAGCCTTCCTACGCTTAGCGGTACTTTTTCCGAGGGCTTGATGATCATGCAATTCCCCAGTACCAGGGCATTGGGGATGGTCCAGTTGGGCACCATCGTAGGAAAATTAAAGGGTACGATCGAGGCTACCACGCCCAGGGGCACTTCCTCGATGCGGCATTCGATACCCCGGCTGACCTCCAGGCTTTCTCCCGTCACCAGTTGCGGCATCGAGCAGGCAAATTCCGTTAACTCTATACATTTTTCTATTTCGGCAATGGATTCGCTGATGGTCTTACCATTCTCTTCGGTACCCAATGCGGCCAGTTCCTGCAGGTCGCGCTCCAGGAGAACTTTATAACGAAAGAACACCTGCACCCTTTCTTTGATAGGGGTCCGGCTCCAGGCCGGGAAGGCGGCTTTGGCTGCGGTGACGGCTGCATCGAGGTCCTTGCTGTTGGAGCAGGGAAGTTCGGCCAGCGGCGTTCCGTCCAATGGGGAATTGATCGTCAGCAGGCGGGTGGAACTGCTGTCGGTAAAGCTGCCGTTAATAAAGTTTCGGATTCTCTTGTATTTCATGGTGAATTTGGGATTTAGCGTTTGCGTACTCACCATAATTTAAGATATTTTTTGCAAAAAATGAGGTTCCGTCAAGCCGAAATGATGCTTTATTTTAAGGCACAGATCAAAGGCTGGAAGGATTGTAACCAAAAAATTTCTTAAAGGCAAAAGAAAAATGGGATAGGTTCTCAAAACCTGCCTCCAGGTAGGCATCGGAGGGGCTTTTGTTTTTTTCGACGATCAAAAAATGAGATTGTTCCAGTCGCTTCTCCAGCAGCCATCTTTGAGGGGCCATGCCAAAGATCTTTTGAAAATCCCTTTTAAAGGATGCCAGGCTTCTACCGGTGAGCCTGGCGAATTGGCCTATCGGTACATTGAATACGAAATTCTGGTTCATAAAGGCTTCCAGATCGATCTTGTAGGGTTCGTTCAGGTCGAATAAGAAATTTTTCAGTGAACCCTGCCGGCCTAAGAGCAGTTCAATGGCTTCTTTTGTTTTCAGTTCGGCCAGTGCTTTGGTCAATTGCCCGGGGCGATCGAAATAAGGCAGCAGGGAGTCAAAATATCCTTTTATGAACGGATCGGGAGACAGGACAAGCATGGGATCGCCTATATACGGGCTTTGCGGAGGAATGCTATTTTCAACGCTGTAACTCCGAAGCGAACCCTGATCCATGAAAATAGTGATAGATCTGCAAGGCTCCCCGTTCGGCAGAGGTATTTTAACGGCCCTCGCCAATTGATTGCGCCTGATCAATCCAAGGGTGCCGGCTTTGAAGACCTGCGTGCCCTGATTGGTATAAAAATGGATCTCGCCTGACAGGATACAGCTCAGGGCATGTTCTACCACGAGTTGACTACTTACCCGTCGATGCCCATCCGAACAGGAATAAAGAATATTATGGTGTAATTGATCCTTCGTCATATCAGGACTTTACTGTTTATTTTATTTGGCTCATAATGATCTTATCCACCATCCTATCCGAAAATATTTTTTTCATCAGCAGCGCCGGACGGGCCATATATCCTGCTGCATACCGCGCCTTTGGCCTTTTTGCTTCGATCGCTTTCCGGATCAATTCCGCGATAATGATCGGCGGCGGGTTTTTACCTTCAGTTCCTTTAAAGGCGGCTGCAAATTTATCGGCCATCGGTTGATACGCGGTATGGCCGGACACTTTTAACAAACTGTCGAAGGCGATACCACCCCATTCCGATCTTATGCCGCCCGGTTCAATGACGATCACGTCGATACCGAATGGTTTGACCTCATTGCGCAGGCTATCGCTCAATCCTTCCAGTGCAAATTTACTGGCGTGGTACCATCCGCCTAAGGGGGTGGCCATCTTCCCGCCGATCGAAGAAATATTGACGATCTTTCCTCCTTGCTGCTGACGCATAGCGGGTAATACCAATTGGATCAACCGTACGGCCCCGAATAAATTTACCTCCAACTGGTATTTTGCATCGGCCATGGGTACGTCTTCCACCGCACCATAGGATCCAAAACCTGCGTTGTTGACCAGGATATCGATCCTTCCTTCGTTCGCGATGATCTGCTCCACGCATTTTACCATCGAATCATCTTTTGTGACATCCAGTTGAAGGGTCTTTATCCCTCCCTCTTTGAGGTCGTTCATTTTGTCGATCCTGCGTGCGGCCCCGTAAACGGTATAGCCATTTTTTGCTAATAAGAGAGCGGTCTCTTTCCCCATACCTGCCGAAGCGCCCGTGATCAATACTACTTTGTTCATGATTATATGTTTTATGACAAGGCAAAGATCGGCCACGGATGAAAGGACGGGTTTGTTGGATAGCTCAAAGATACTTTGTTCAATGGCTCATAAAATTTTCTGTAAAAGGCGTTAATTTACTAAATTATTTAGTAAAAAAGTCGTATATTCGTATAAATGACTTAAGCGCCGTGCAGGAAACCGCTCAAAAATTTGAGATCGTCTTCCGGGATAGAACCGTTCCGGTGGAACAATTGTTAATAGGGAAGAACATTGCCTGGCTCGTACATTTACACGGCCAGCTCCCGTTGCTGCTTACCCGGGCCAGCGATGCGAATCATGTGCGGTTCTGGACCTGTGTGCCGGAAGGGAAGCAGGAGTTGGCGGAGGCGATTGGCCCGTTGATTGCAGAACAGATCAGAAAAACCTTATAACTTATACGATGTGCTATTATAATGGTATCAGAGTGACCCGGTCGGAATATATCCGGCTTAAGGACCTGGAGAAACTGCTCGCCAATTACAGTTTGCTGGATATTCCCCTGGTGGAAGGCCCTCTTTATAGCCAGGCCTATCCCGTGCTGAAAGCTGTAGCCGGAAAGGAAGATTTCGAGTTGGTGAATATGGAATGGGGTTTTTTGCCGGAGGCAACGAGCTGGCCTTTTATAAAGACCCGGGAGGAGGTAAAAAAATTCCGCTACGGCTATAAGGATGAGAAGGGCTGGCATAAAGGGTATATCACGTTGAATGCGACGGCGGAAAATCTCTTCGTCAATGAGTTTAAAAGAAAGTCGATGTATGCGGATGCTGCGATGAGCCGAAGATGCCTCGTGCCTTCGACGGGTTTTTGGGAATGGAGGCATGTGGTTCAGATCGGCAAGAAGGGACAGCCCTTGAAGGAACCCGCGAAATATCCCTATCATGTGTACCTGCCGGAGCATGCCGATCGTCCTTTCTATATGGCGGGGATTTACAATACCTGGACCGATGAAGAGACAGGCGAGCATGTGGACACTTTTGCCGTCATTACGACCGCGGCCAACAAACTCATGGAGCAGGTGCATAATGCGAAGAGAAGGATGCCCACCATCCTGGATGATGACCTGGCCTGGGAGTGGATGTTCGGTAAGCTGGACCCTGAAAGGATCAGCGAGATCGCGAAGACCCAATACCCCACCGAACGTATGGCCGCTTATCCCGTTGATAAGAAATTCAAGGAGGCCGTCGATCCCCGCGCCGCTGTGGAGTATGCGGAATTGAGCCTATTGGAATTAGCTTAGCCGGGTATGCTCCTGTTAATTCATGATCGTAGCCCCGAAGCCCGTACTACCAGCCCTTCCCCGAACCGATGCTTCACGCTGTCGATGGCCTCATAGAGCCGGATCGTTTCCTGCGTATCTTCGAAAAGATGCATCTGGTGAGTACCCGGCACGAGACTGGTGAAGCGTACCCCGATCAGCCGCACCAGCATCCGCCGTTCGTAGAGTTTCTCGAAAAGCTCCCGCGCCGTCTTGAAGAGTTGATGATCGCCATTGGTATATTCGATGCTTTTTTGCCGGGAGGCGGTGTCCATATTCGAATACCGGATCTTCACGCTTACACAGCCTGTCAGTTTGTTTTGTTCCCGCAGTTCGAAGGCGATCCTTTCCACCATCCGCACCAGTTGGCTATGCAGGAATGCGATGTCGATGGTATCCTGTTGAAAAGTCGTTTCGGTAGAGATCGACCGCTGCTCGCGGTAGGGCCGGACGGGGCTATCGTCGATACCCATCGATCTTCGGGACAGTTCTAACCCATTCTTTCCGAATTTCGCCGTCATCATTTCCTCCGGGATCTCCCTTAGCTCACGGATGGTGGAGATCCCCCTTTTCAGGAGATCCATCGCCGTCTCTTTTCCGATGCCCGGCATTTTAATGATGCTGAGCGGATCGAGGAAAGGCTGTTCATGCCCCGGCCTCACCTCTTTGCCGCCATCCGGCTTGATCTCGTTCGCGGCGATCTTGGAGATCAGTTTATTGATGGCGAGGCCGTAGGAGAGGGTCAGCCCACTTTCTTTCTTCAGACGCTGTTTGAGTCCTGCCGAGAAATGACTGCACCCAAAGAACTTATCCATGCCTGTGAGGTCGATATAGAACTCGTCGATGGACGCCTTCTCGAACAGGGGCACCGTATCCCGGATAATATCCGTTACTTCCGCCGATCTTTTCACATACTCTTCATAATCCCCTTCCAGGATAATGGCGCCGGGACAGAGCCGTCTTGCGATCTTCATGGGTAGGGCCGAATGGATCCCGAATTTCCTGGCTTCGTAACTGGCTGCCGCCACCACCCCCCGCCCGCCCATCCCCCCCACGATCACGGGCTTGCCGATCAGGCGGCTGTTCTTCAATCTTTCCACGGCTACGAAAAAACAGTCGAGATCGAAATGGGCGATTTGACGATGCAGATCCTGGGACATAATTACAGATTGGCGTATTGGCGCATTTTATAACCTACTTTCTCGATGCGGGATACCTGGAGGCTGAATTGATTGAAATCCGGTACGACCCTTCCCCAGAGCTTATAGAACCCATCCTGGCGAAGGGAATACTGTATGAGCGAATCGGGGAAATGCACCGTGTCCAGCCAGTCCAGCCGGGCATCGATAAAGGTGCCGAAGGCCATCGTATTCTCTTTTTTTGTCGGCACTTCCTTATGCGCGATATAATAACCCAGGGCTTTTATCTGCTTGCCTGCATGGGCCGGCATATCTTTCGCATATACATATAGGTCAGGGTCTTCATCCGCGAGCTCGAAGGGGTTGCACAGGGAGAAGCCCAGTAATTCTTTTTCGTCGTATAGATCATCCAGGGGATCATCATTCAAGGGAGGCAGGGTGAAGGACAAAGGTTTTTCGGCAAATAAGCCGCCCCGGGTATGGGTGCGGGCCTTGCTCAGCAGGTAGTCGGATTCCCAGCGAAGCTCTTTCTTGCTTTTTCCGGTAAAGCGCAGCGCCCCGATGCCTACCAGGATATCCAGTTGGGCCGCTCCGATATCGGTGCGTTCGATAAAATCCTGGAGGCTCGTATAAGGGCCCTGCTTGCCGCGCCCGGTAAGGATCTTCCCGGCGCTGTCCTGGCGGAGATCGCGGATATGGGTGAAGCCTGCATAGACCTCACGGCCCCGTATATTCGTCAGGTACATGCTTTGATTCACACAGGGCAGGTGCACCCTCGCGCCTTCCTTGAGCAATTGATAGAAATAGAGCTCAGTGGGGTAGAAGCCCCCGAAATTATTGATCACCCCTACCATGAATTCCAGCGGGTAATAGGCTTTCAGGTAGAGGTCCTGGAAGCTCTCTACGGCATAGCTGGCGGAATGCGCCTTGCAGAAGCTGTAGCCTGCAAAACTTTCCATCTGCCTCCAAACTTCCGCCACCAGCGACAGGGCATAGCCACGGGCGGTGCAGCTCGTGAAGAACCGCTCCCTGATCAGCGCGAACTTATTATTGTCCTTGTACTTTCCGCTCATGGCCCGGCGCAGGATATCCGATTCGCCCAAAGAGAGACCGCCGAAGAAATGCGCTACTTTGATGACATCTTCCTGGAAGACCATGATCTCCAGCGTATCTTTCAACAGTTCACTCAACTGCGGGTGCAGGGACACCCATTTTTTTCCATGGAAACGTTCGATGAATTCCCGTAACATCCCGCTGGAAGCCACTCCGGGCCGGATGATAGAACTGGCGATGACGAGGTTCTCATATCGATCGCAGTGCAGTTTGCCTAAGATGCTCCTCATGGCCGGCGACTCGATATAGAAACAGCCGATGGTATTCTTTTCCCGGATCTGCTTTTTCACCCGCGGATCTTGCTTGAACTGCTCTACTTCGCTGATGTCGATCTCTATGCCCCTGTTCTCCCTCACCAGCCGCACGGTCTCGCGGATATGACCCAGGCCTCTTTGCGAAAGCACGTCCAGTTTATCCAGGCCGATCTTTTCCGCGCTGTACATATCGATCTGGGCCGTTGCAAATCCTTTGGGCGGCATGAAGAGGGCTACGTATTCATAAACGGGCCGTTCTGTGATAAGGATGCCGCCCGAATGGATCCCGATATAATGCGGGAACTTGTGAATAAAAGGACTGTAGTGGAGGATATCCCAGATGACGGGATCTGTGATCCCACGGGCCAACGGAGAACTGTACAGACATCCCAGCTCTTCGCGGTTGAGTCCATACCTGCGTCCCATCCGTCGGATAATGTCTGGGTAATCGGGGAGACGGTTCTTCTTTCGGTAGTGCGCCACGACCTGGTCGAACTGCTGCAGGCATTGAGGGATTTTTTTCAACAGGCTCTTGTAGAGATGGTAAGTCTTTTGATCCACGAAGGGCAGGGTAGAGATCCCTGCGATCTCCGCCTCCGGCAGGCCGAAGACCTTTGCGAACTCCCTTACGACGGCCCTTGCCTTGAAAGTGGTGTAATTGCCCATCAGCGCTACATGCCCGGCCCCGTGTTTTTGAAAAACATATTCGATCATCTCGTCTCTTTCCAGCCAACTGAAGTCGAGATCGAAATCAGGGGGAGAGGTTCGTTCCGGGTTGAGGAAGCGTTCGAAGAAAAGATTGAGCCCGATGGGGTCTACCTCCGTGATCCGCAGGCAATAGGCCACCACGGAATTGGCGCCGCTGCCCCTGCCTACATGATAGAATCCCCGGCTGGCGGCTTCCCGTACCAGGTCCCAGGCAATGAGGAAATAAGCGCAATAACCCATCTGCTCGATCACCTTCAATTCGTTGTCAACCCGTTCGTGCGAATGTTCATAAGAGCGATACCTCCGCTCTCTCCCTTCGTAAGCCAGTTGACGCAACAGGCGGCGATCCTCTTCCACACTCGCGGTAAAAGACCGTTTGTTCTTGGGTCCTTTAAAATCCAGTTCGATCCGGCAGGCGTCGAGGAGTTCTTTTGTATTGGCAAGGACCCGGGGATAATATTGAAAACTATCTTCCAATTCGCGCGGTGTGGTAAAGACCTCTCTTGGATCGCAGACGGCCTCTGGCGGAAGTTTGGATAAGAGGACATTGTGCGCGATGGCTCGCAGCAGCCGGTGGATGTTATAGTAGACCCTGTTCTGCACCGTTACCGGTTGTATAGCGACGAAGGGCTGCAAACCCTCATCGCGTAGGCGGAATAATTTATTGACTTCCCATGGTCTTATGCCAATGCGCTCATTTACATGCAGTTCATGCGGCTGTTTTCCCCCCAGTGGATAAACGACGAATCCGTCGCCCGGATCTCTGAAAAAAGGCGAGTCGCCGGGGCCTTCCGGAAAGGGCTTCTTATCCCGGAAGTGCGTGGAAAGGAATTCATTGATCCAGGTAAAGCCCTGATGATTCGCCGCCAGGAGGGTATAAAGGATGAGGTCGCCATTGCGGATCTCAGTGCCGATAACCGGTTGGATGCCAGCCTCTTTACAATACAGGGCGAAATTCCAGGCTTCGCAGGTAGTGTTGATATTGGCCAGTACCAGCTCCCTGCAGCCGGCTTGCGCTGCGGAGGACACCAGTTCTTCCGTCGAAAAGGTACCGTATACCAAACTGAAATAGGACTTGCCCAGGAACATGATCTTTTCGTGTATAGTGCGTGAGTAAATACTAAATTAATTAGTACAAATATTGCTAAATAAATTAGTAATTTTACGGGTCGGGCAAGTGGCGGAATTGTGGAGAATTTTTTTGAAGGCATTTTTTGGCGAGGTTCTTTTTTTAATATGATCGATAACAGAGAAAGTGACATATACGGTATAAAAAGTAGAAGAATTGGGATTATTTCGGAGAAGAAATAGGGTCAAGAAAATGTAAATGTCGGAGTAATAAAAAGACAATTCGGGTATAGGAGAGGGATAGAATGGGGTTAAAAAATATACTATTGGTCTCCAAGAAAAGGACAATCTGGGACTAAGAAAAATCGACCTTAAAATATTTGAATTATAATTGTTTATTTTGAAATATGATTCGCGATGAAAGATATAACGGTATCAAATCAATGGTGGCTGACGGAACGATCAGCTACTTTACTGACATCTTTAAATACATTCCAAAGACGATCGTAGCAAAAGATCTTGGAAAGAAGGTAGACCGGTTTACTGAATCGATGAATCAAGTCAAGTTATTCTCCGTCGGCGATCTCTTTGCGATCGCAGAATTGTGTAAGATCACCGAAGGGCAAATATTAAAGCTGATTGAGAATGAGTATTTACGTAAGAAAAGAGTTTTGAAGATAGATAAGTGATCTGTGCGTATAATGGAAGTGGGGTTAAAATGGCCCTGAAAATGGGGCTGAAAAAGCCTAAAATCGAGGTTTTTAAAAGGGCATATAAAAGATTTAAAAAATTTAATTCTTCTTTACTTTGGTGTCTTATATACGATGGAAAATAAACGTTACGACGCTATTGAACCACTAGTAGCCAAGGGAAATATATCTTACTTGAGCGATATTTTTATTCATGTTCCTAAGACGGTTCTTGCGAATGATATCGGGAAAAAAGTAGAACGCTTCACAGAACTGATGAATAATATGGAGTCCTTTAAGCTTGGGGACCTGTATAAGATCGCCAGGCTTTGTAAGATCAGTAAAGATCAGGTATGTCACCTGGTCAACAATGAACATACGATAAACAATATAAATAGCTTTGATGATGAAATATCCTAGTTTTCCATAACCATCACCTATCCTAAGAGTAATCCTTTACCCGTCTGACCAAAAGATTAACAGACCTGTCGTCCCGGCCGCCTCACAGAATCGAGGTGGCCATTTTTTTGAGGTGGGGTGTGATTAAAATAATTTATCAAATTTCGCGATAGGGCAGAAAGTCTTAAAGGCATTCGGCCTATGCTGTATTTTTGCTTCATGAGACGCAAGAACGATCTGTTGTGGAAGGGGATGCTGGAAGAAATATTCGATGATCTGCTGCGTTTTATTTTTCCCGGGGCAGAGCAGGTATTTGACATGCAGCGTGGGTTCGAGTTTCTGGACAAGGAGTTAAGTGAAATGTATCCGGAGCCGGCTAAGGCAGCACGTACAAGGTTCGTAGATAAATTGGTGAAAGCATTCCGGAAGGATGGAAGCGAAGAATGGTTATTGATCCACGTAGAAGTGCAGGGACATATGGATCGGTTCTTCGCGGAACGCATGTTCCGTTATTATTACCGGATCTTCGATCGATACAGAAAGCCGGTAACGGCCTTGGCGATCTTTACCGGAGCAGATAGTAAGGCGATGCCTCAACGATATGAGCATAGTTTTATGGGAACAAGTCTCATCTACGGGTATAATACTTTTCGGATCATGGATTATAGCGACGAAGAGTTGTCTGCAAGCCCTAATCCCTTTGCCTTGGTCGTGCTGGCCGCCAAGGGGGCGCTATTGGCGGGGAAGATTCCGGAAAAAGAATTGCTGGAGCATAAATTATTGGTTGCCAAAGTTCTATTAGCTAACCATCATTTATCTAAAAGAAAGATCGCAGGTATCTTGACTTTTTTGAACAATTCTATCCTGTTTGAAGAACAGGAAACAAATAGTATCTTTGTACAACAGATTGATAAAATAACCGGTAAAAATAATGCAATGGGAATCTTTGAACAATTGGCGGAAATAAGGGTCGAGGAGATGCGAGAAAATATTGTCAAGAACCTTCTCGCCAGCACTGACTTCACACCCGAAAAAATTGCCTCCCTGGTAAATGTCAATACTGACTTTGTAATGGGTGTCAAAAAGAGTCTTTCGAAGAATTAATTCTGAAGAAGATCGGCATTCAGCCTCCGCATACAAAGCCCTATACCCACCCCCCCGACCCCCATCCACAATACAGCAATGATCTGCGATTGCGTTAACGTCCAGCCGAAAAGTTCGTAGTGCGGATTCACCCGGATGAACTCGATCAGGAATCGCTCCGCCCCGTTCAGCAGCGCAAAGATGAAGAACAGCAGGCCCGCCAGGGAGATCTTACGCCGCAGGATCCACAATAAGGCAAAGAGCAGCAGACAGACCACCGCCTCATAAAAAGAAGTGGGGTAGACAGGATCCACCAGTTCCGTGCAATAATGATCCCCGCAACCCGGTATATATACTCCCTGATGAACACTGTTATGCGGAAAGCGAAACTTCCACATCCATTCCGGCGCCCAACTCAACCAGGAAGGCCGCGGACGTTCGTTGACGATCCCCCAATCCCCATCTCCCGCCAGGTGGCACCCGATCCTCCCCATCCCATAAGCCAACATCATCCCGGGACTACCTATATCCGCCGCAACGGCGAGAGGGATCCCATGTTTCCGGGTAATATACAAATAGGCCAGGGCGCCAAAGATCAACGCTCCATAATAATTCAGCCCGTTAAATGTAAAAAGCCATCCTAAAGGATCCAGGGAAATGCCGGCGGTATTTTCAAATTTCGCAAACAGGATCGCACCTATGAATCCAAAGATCCCGCAATACAAGAGCAACCGATCCATGAGCTGATAGGGGTGTAACCTCTCCGTCACCTGCTCCGGTATCGCCAACTGCTGTCGCCGCCGATAAAAGAACACGGTCAATATCGTGATCGCCCCCGCCAGAAGCCCCCCCGCCAGACTTCCCCTGAACGAGAACAGAAAATCCTGCAGGCTGCCGATATAAAAAGCACGGTGCGACCACACAGTTCCCATCTTGGCCCCTGCTATAAATCCTCCCACCCCCGAAAGCCCCAGCAACCGAAGAGAGGCGGGCGCTCCTATCATACGGGTTTGCGGGAAGGGATGGATGATCTCCAACGCCTCCTTTCTTTTAAACTCGGAACGAAAGACGAGATAGGCAGCCCAAAAAGCCAGGGCCATACATGCTCCGAAGGTCTGGATCGGTAAGTTGACCCGGACACCGGTCAGGTATGCTATCAAATGGCTAAGGGTGGGAAACATATAAAGAAGAATAAATCATACTATAAGCCCGTACAAGCTAATTTATACAGCGGGAAAAGATGGTACTATTTTGACATGACTGTTTTTTGTGAAGGTAAAAAAATATATAAAAGAATTTGCTCAAACGATTTTTCTCTCTACATTTATTTCAGAGCGGCTGAAAAAAGTCGCCGGTTTCTCTACCAACTAACGATCTTTTTTATCATCACTAATTGCTGAAAATATGAGAAAGTACACAGCCCGGCCCATCCCGGAAGCCGAAGAAAACCTTAAGGGTTTTTTATTAATCAGAACCCCTTATCATCCTCCCATTTCATTTTTTAGAACAGGAATTTACCATTCGATCCCGCTTGAAAAAGGGAGGATCTAAGGATTCCAGTCTGTTCAAAAAGCTTTTTTTTCGACTTTATCCTACCCGTAACCTAGCTCAATTTTACCATTACTCTTCATTAAATAGTTCAGATAATGATAAAAAATACCTATTTCCCGCTGATCCTGCTGGTGTTGACGATCGCGGTCCCGGCCTGTAAGAAGACAGGGTTCCTCGACCAGACCGTGACTACCAGCCTGGATGAGACCACCACTTTCGCGGACAGCTCCAACGCCATGCAATTTCTTAATAATATCTATAGTAATATAGGATTTGCTACGGACCCGCGCCGGTTTAAAGGCGGTGGCTATTCGGCCGGCCTCGAAGCAGCCTGTGACGAAGCCGAAGGCCCGAATGCTTCCAGCACGAATGGGTTCATCCAGTTCGCTACCGGATCGGTAAATCCCAGTGTCGTTCCGAACGATGCCTGGGGAACCCCGTACAGTAATATCCGGGCTGTCAACCAATTCCTCAAACACCTCCCCGGCATACCCTTCAATAGTGCCCTCAAACTCCAGGTCAAGGCGGAAGCCCGATTCCTCCGGGCCTGGTATTATGCGATGATGCTCCAACACTATGGAGGGGTTCCCCTGATTGGCGACAGTATTTACAGCACGGCCACTCATATCGCCGCCAAACGCAATTCCTTTCGTAGCTGTGTGAATTATATCCTGTCGGAATGCGATGCCGCCGCCGCTGACTTACCCCCGAGCTGGTCGGGCAGCCAGTACGGAAGGATCAGCAAAGGAGCCTGCCTGGCACTGAAATCCCGGGTACTGCTCTTCGCCGCGAGCCCGCTCTTCAATAATGGCGGCATGGCCCATGGCGCCGCGCCCGGTCTCGATTCCATCGTCGCTTATCCGGACAATGACCCAACACGCTGGCAACTGGCGGCCGATGCGGCCAGGGCAGTGATCGCTCTGGGAGCTTTCCATCTGGTCATTGATTCCACTTCTTTACCGGGGGCCAAAGGATACGGGTTCCAGTATCTGTTCACCCAGCGCTACAACTCGGAATATATCCTGGCTCGTATGATGGATGCCAATAAATACCTGGAATCCTTATGGGATGTGCCTTCCCGCGGCGGATCGGGCGGCCCCTTCCCTTACCAGGAACTGGTGGACGCGTTCCCGATGAGCAATGGAAAAGATATCAGCGATCCCACATCGGGTTATGACCCCAACAATCCCTACCAGAACAGGGACCCCCGTCTCGATTATACGATCATGCACGATTCGACCTTCCGGGTGACCTTCGGCACCAATCAGCCTTCTCCCGTATTGCTCTATATCAATACCAACGTCACCCCTCCTGTGGCGGCGAGCGGCGATGCGGTGTATAAGGGCACGACCACCGGTCTGTATATATTTAAAATGATGGACCCCAACGTCATCAACAACAGCTTGAGCACCAGTCCCCGGGTATTGCCTCTGATACGGTATGCGGAGATCGCGCTGAATTTCGCGGAAGCTACCAACGAAGCGTCGGGTCCTACTTCGGAAGTCTATCAGTCCTTAGAGGCAATCCGGCAGAGGGCCGGATTAAGGCCCTACCAACTGCCTGCCGGGCTGACACAGGATCAGATGCGTACGGTCATACGGAATGAAAGAAGACTGGAACTGGCCTTTGAAGGATTTCGCTTCTTCGACACCCGCCGCTGGATGATCGCCGAGCAGACGGACAACCTGCAGATGCATGGTATGGAAGTGGACCGCGGCCCGGGCATCTCCTATAAACCTTTTAATGTCCGGACCCATCATTTTACGAAGGCGATGTACCTCTGGCCCCTGCCGCTGTCGGAGATCGCCAAATCACCCGAGCTATTACAAAACCCGTTATACTAACGGCGACCAACAACTGACAAACCGTCATTTTAGTACGCTCAAATTGTTTGTTTATGAAAAAAATACTTCTCTTCTTCGTCCTGGCGCTGATCACAGGGTTCTATGCCTGCAAGCCGGAACGCCTCATCGTACCTTCCGAGCCCGTCAAGAACGTCGCCGGAAGCTGGCAGATCATCAAGGCTACCCGTAACGGAACGGACCTGACAACGAGATTCGACTTCTCTCATTTCAGGGTCCAATTCTCCGACAGCAGCTATAGCATCGATAGCCTGGTGCCTTTTATCGTGAACAAAAATGGGAAATGGACTTTCGATAATCCCAACTATCCTTTCTTCCTCAGTTTTAAACCAACGGACAGTGCCGCCAAAACTTCGCAGCTCCTATATCCTGTGGTGAACGGACAACGCAATATCATCATTACGTTCAGCCCCGGGTGTTCGCTGAATTCCTATCAATACACCCTTCAGAAAGCCAACTAACCAATCATTTTCATTTGATATAAAATGAACAGCATGAAGCATAAATTATTTAAAAAGGATCGCAGCACCATTTGGAAGATCGTCGGCGGACTGATCCTTCTCATTATCGTGAGCTGTCAAATGACGATCGACAGCATCGTTCAGCCCGCCAGCGTCAACGGCGGGGATATCCTGTCGGTGACCCTGAACGTGAAGATCATTTCCAACCAGGATCAAACTTCTAGATTTATGGTGGCAGTGTTGGTACCCAAGGTCTGGAAGGCAAGTCAGCCCCAGAACACTACGATCACCTTCGTCAGCGATATCACCACCGGGCCGCAGCCGATGACGCTCATACCGACCGGAACCGCGGCGCCTAATGGCAACGGCCTGGACTGGCCTACCTACCTGAATAATAAGATCGGCAACGGGGGCAACCGGCTCAGCGATTATGAATGGGTGGCTTTTTATTCCAATTCGGCTTATACTGTCAACTCCAGTTCCAACTTCGGCGCCACCGTCAGCATTCAAATGAAGACCTCCCCGGACAACCTGTTGTTCAAGCTGGGTTATTGCATAGCCAATAGTTCGGACGGGCTTAGCAGTTCCGACCGTTACGGGGCATATCTGGCCCCTACTAATAGTTGTTTCCAGGTCATCGGAACAGGAGATCTCATCGACTTCTGTAATCCTCAATTGTCGACCATCGATCCCCGGAACTCCCTGGACAATGATATCATCACCGTCAATTTCGACGGCGGCGTCGCTTCCACAGACCTGGACAATGCCGCACAGGTGTACCTCTGCGCCACAGGGATCACTACAACAGGGGATATTCTGCCCGTTTGTGTTCAAACGGACAAGACGAAGATGACTAGCCTGGGACTCAACCGATGGCAGAAAGACATCTGGCCGAGAAGCCTGTTTAATCTCAATGCCAATCAGCACCTGGCACGCCTCGAGTATTATTTCACCGATGCCTCAGGCAATAAAAAAGTAGGTTATGGAAATGGGAGCGGCCCATTCACCTACACCTTTAAATGCCAGTAAAAATTCCTGCCAACCTTTAAATTATTGATATGTCTCACTCCACCAACTCTAAAAGCATGATAAAGTTCATCGGCCTCCTGCTGATGATACCGATCCTCTGCATAGCCCGGCCAGCCCTGGCTCAAACCCAGGGGACTCCGCTCGTCACGGGAATAGTCTTCGATGATTACGGGCATCCTCTCCAGGGAGCCATAGTCACCGTGAAGGGAAGCAAAGGGGGAAGTGTCTCGGACAGGGACGGCGCCTTTCGCATCGGGGCTTCCCCCGGCAGCACCCTCGTCTTCGAACATTCCTCCTTCAATGTGACGGAAGTGAAAGTAAAGGCAGGGCGGGAAGTGCTGGTAAGACTTTCGGAACGAGCACTTCATGAGCCCTATTACAAGACCCGGCATTCAACCCTGTCCGGCGATACCATCTATCTGCCATCCATGAAGCTAACGCCGATCAACACTCTTTACGGGAAGACCAACCCGGAAGCATTCCTGGGATCTATCTCTACCGTCGGGAGCCGGCAGTTGAGCACGACGCCTGCCCCTTCCTACCTGTATGCGCTGCCTGGCAGGCTGCCGGGATTGAATGTGTTGCAATCAAGTGGATTTCGTACCCCTTTGACGGGGGCGCTTACCAGCGTCGATATCTTCGTCGGGAACATTCCCAATAACACCAGCGGCGCCGGACCTACGGATAACACCGAGTTCAATGTCCAGCTAAGAGGGCATAATGCCAGCCAGGGACAAGCTCCCATTGCGATCATCGATGGCGTACAACGCGAGTTCTACTCCCTGGACCCTGAAAGCATCGAATCCGTCTCGGTATTAAAGGACGCCCTTTCCACCATCCTCCTGGGACAGAACAGTTCGAGAGGGGCGCTGCTGGTGACCACCAAACAGCCGGTAGCCGGTCCCCCACGCGTCTCATTCACGGCTGAAACAGGTTTTCAAAGCTCGCTGGCACTACCTTCTCCGCTGCCTGCTTACCAGTATGCCTACCTGCTAAACGAAGCCTTGTTGAACGATGGGAAGACGCCGGCCTATACAGCGGCGGATTTTAATGCCTACAAAAATCATACGGACCCCATCGGACATCCCGACGTGAACTGGTATAACACCATTTTGAAAAGTAGTTCTCCCCTGACCCGCTACAACCTGAATGTTACCGGAGGCGGCAGCCTGGCACGTTATGTCGTGGCCCTGAATTATATGGATCAGCAGGGGATCTTCACCACTTCAAAGACCAATACCTATAATACCAATGCCGATCTCAAACGATATACCATCAATTCGAAGATCGATATCGACGTTAATAAGGAATTCAACCTTGGCCTGCAATTATTCGGCAGGCTGCAGGACGGCAACCAGCCGGGAGCGGGTACGGGAACGATCTTGCAGGGCCTGTTGAGCACGCCCGGCAATGCCTACCCCGTTTACAACCCCGATCATTCCTACGGGGGAACGGCCAATTACAATCAGAACCTGCTGGCCCAGGTCATCAGCTCCGGCTATCAGGTGGATCACCTGCACGATGTGATGGCCAACCTCGATCTGAACTATAAACTGGACAAATGGGTGAAAGGATGGTGGATAAAGGCGAAAGGAAATGTATCGGTGCAGGAAGCCAGTGCTATGAATAGGAGCAAGCAGGCGTCCGTCTTCACCCAGGTGATCTCCAACTCGGGCGATACCAGCTACAACCATAATGGCACTACGATCAATCAATCCAATAACTTCACCACGACTTCCTGGGCAAGGTACCGTTTCGTACAGCTATCGACGGGATATACCCGCCAGTTCGGCGATCACGCGGTGAGCGGAACGCTCCTGTACGATCAGAAGAAAGTCATCCTGAATTACGATATCCCTTCGGCGCTTACCAACTTCGCCGGTAAAGCCTCCTATAATTATAAAGAAAAATATTTTGCGGAAGGCGCCGCCAGCTATAGTGGCTATGATCGTTACGCACCGGGACACCAGTACGGATTCTTTTATGCCGGCGGCCTGGGGTGGAACCTCGCCAAAGAACGCTTCCTGGAAAGCCAGTCTAACTGGCTTGATCAACTCAAGCTGCGCGTTACCTACGGAAGGACGGGCAATGGGAATATCGATAATTACGGCTATTTCACCTGGCGGCAGCATTATTCGGGGGTAGCGGGGACCTATGGCATCGGCAGCAATTACCCCAATGGGGGTGGTCTCGCCGAGCAGGGCAATCCGGGCAGCCAGGTATTGGCAACGGTGAACGCCAGCTGGGAAAAAGCGGACAAGCTGGACGCCGGTCTCGATGTTTCCCTCTTCCATAACAGCGTACAACTGACAGCCGATTATTACCATGAAAGATACTTCGATATCATGCAGCAAAGAGGTCGTAATATCTCCCTGATCGGGATTCAGTATCCCGCGGAGAATATCGGCGTCGACTTGTACGAGGGAGGAGAGCTTACCCTGACCTACCAGGATCATGTGGGCGATCTGAATTTTTTCGTCACGGGCAATGCCGCCCTACAGCAATCCAGGGTGATCTTCATGGATGAGCAATACCAAAAATATTCCTGGAATGTTCACACGGGCCATCCGGTCGGCCAACGTTATGGACTGATCGCCGACGGCTTGTTCCAGACAGCCGCCGATGCGGCCTCGGGGGCGACGATCCCGGGATACGCACTGCATGTAGGCGATATCAAATACAGGGACCTCAATCATGACGGGATCATCGATCAGTTCGATGTCACGGCTATCGGCAAACAAAAACCCATTTTATACTATGGCCTCACCGTCGGGGTCAGTTATAAAGGCATCGAGGCCAGCGTGCTGGTGCAGGGAGTGCAGAACCGGGAAGAGTACGTCAATAATAGTTACATCGACGCCGGCTTCAACGGGCAGAACAACGGTTATTCACAGGCGTATGTTCAGGCCTTGGGCAGGTGGATACCGGAATCTTCCGCAAACGCCACCTATCCCAGGCTGACGGCCGGCGGCAGTGGTTATAACTACAACCCGATATTTACTTCCAATTCCTTTTTCCTGCGGAATGGCAATTATCTCCGGATCAAGAATGTGGACATTGGCTATAATCTACCCTATAACTGGATGAAAAGAATAAAAGTAAGAGGCATCCGGGTGTTCGCCAACGCGCAGAATATTTTCACCCATGCCGCTTATAAAGGAGTGGACCCGGAAGTGTCGCTGCCGAATTATCCGATACAAAAAGTTATTAATACCGGCGTCACCATCAAATTATAGACTTTATAAATCACTCAATATGAAACATCTTTTCTGTACGCTGCTGTTCGCTGCCGGAATCCTGGCGCTGGGGCTGGAGTCTTGCCAGAAGTCCTATGAGAGCGTGCCTCTGGGGCAGCAGGTGACGCCGGACCTGGCTTTCGATCCTCGTGATTCCGCGGGTAAGAGTGCCATGACCTATTTACTGACTACCTACCAGCAGACCTTTTATAGCGGGCACAACCGCCTGGGCAATAACTACCTGGATGCCGCCTCGGGCGATGCCATCTCCTCTGCTTCCGGCATACCCGCCGTACAGGCGATCGCGACCGGGGCCTATACGGCCGCCTCTACGAATGGCGACGATGTGTGGGCCCGGGATTATGCGGCCATCCGCAATGCCACGGTCTTCATCGTGAATATCAACATCGTGCCGCTCGCGGAAAAATTGTCCAATGGACAATCGGCCCGTTCGGCTTATCGTTCGGAAGCGCGCTTCTTAAGGGCCTGGTCCTATTTCGACCTGCTAAAACGCTATGGCGGCATTCCCCTGATGGGAGATTCTATCCGCCAGATCACGGATAATGTACAATTGCCTCGTCGCTCCTTTGCCGATTGCGTGAACTATATCGTCAGCGAATGCGATAATATCAAGGATAGTCTTCGTACGGCCGCCATGGTGAATTCCACTACTTACGGCCGCATCACCCAGGGAGGCGCCATGGCCCTCAAATCCCAGGTATTGCTTTATGCGGCGAGCCCGCTCTTCAACGGAGGCAATATCGATGGCAGCAATCCCCTTACAGGTTATACCAACTATGATATGAATCGCTGGCAATTGGCTGCCAAAGCGGCGAAGGATATTATGGACCTGAACGTCTATGGCCTGCTGGACAATTTCAATGATGTGTTCGTCACCCAGGCATTAGGGGCAGGAACCAATAAGGAATCGATCTGCTGGATGCAGAATGGGGTGGGCAAGAGCGTAGAGTCCAGTAATGCTCCCGTCGGCTACACTTCAGCCGGTGGCAACGGGATCACCAGTCCTACCCAGAACCTGGTGGATGCTTTCACGACGGATTCGGGCTATGCCATCACGGATGCCGGATCGCACTACAATCAGAATGATCCTTATGCCAACCGGGATCCCCGTATGAACCTGACGATCTTTCACAATGGGTCTTTATGGCTTAACAGGGCCGTACAGACTTTCGACGGAGGCCTGGACAAGCCGGGAGGCGTGGTGCAGCAGACAAAAACGTCCTACTATATGCGCAAGTTCATGGGCGCGTACGAGAGCGTGAACAGTACGCCCCCGTCCTATCCGAACACCGTCCATGATTGGATCTATTTTCGTTATGCGGGCATCCTCCTCAACTATGCGGAAGCACTCAATGAATTTTCCGGTCCCTCCCCTGAAGTGTACAATCAATTGTATGCTTTACGAAAAAGAGCAGGCATCAAGACAGGGCCCGATAACACCTATGGAGTGCCGCAGGGTATGACGCAGGCCCAGATGCGTATCGCCATTCAGAACGAACGGCGGGTGGAGATGGCTTTCGAAGAGCAGCGGTATTGGGATATCCGGCGTTGGAAGATCGCGGCGCAGGTATATAATACCAATCCATTGATGGGCCTGGATATCCAGGTATCCAGCGGCGGGCAGACCTTTTATAATCTTGTTCCCGTCCTGAAGACCGTATTCCACGATCCCCAGATGTACCTGTATCCCATTCCATACAGCGAGGTGATTAAGAATAACCAGATGAAACAAAATCCACAATGGTAAAACGCATCGGTAACCCAACACTAACACACTTAATTTTTCAGATATGAAAAAGATCATTTTTCTCCTCCAGTTGGCAATCGTTCTTCTGCCGGGTGTCCTGAATGCCCAGCAAAGGGTGGTGACCGGGACGATCAAAGATGCGAACGGACCGCTGGCCGGGGCCAGTGTAGCGGAAAAGTTGCAGCCCGCAAATGCAGTGGCGGCAGATGAGCACGGGAAATTCAGGATCGTATTGCGGGGTACCTCCAATACCCTGATCGTCACTTACCTGAACTTCCAGCGGCAGGAAGTGAATCTTAAAAAACTGGCCGCTACGCAGGACCTGGAGGTAGTGCTTCAACAGTCTACGCAAGGTATGGAAGAGGCCATCGTCGTAGGTTTCGGGAAAAAGAAACGGATCACGAATACCGGGGCCGTGAGCTCTATCAATGCCGACGAGATCCGGGATGTGCCTACTTCCAGCGTACAGAATGCCCTGGCGGGAAAGCTGCCTGGCTTTTTCACCCAGCAACGTTCGGGTCAGCCCGGTAAGGATGCCTCGGATTATTTCATTCGCGGGGTAAGCTCGCTCAACCCGGGAGGCAACCAGCCGCTGATCGTCGTGGATGATATTGAATATACTTACGACCAACTCTCGCAGATCAACGTAAATGAGATAGAAAGCATTTCCATTTTGAAGGATGCTTCCACGACGGCTATCTACGGGATCAAGGGCGCTAACGGCGTACTCGTGGTTACCACCCGCCGGGGCCTGGCGGGCAAACCAAAATTCAATGTGCGGGGAGAAGTGGGCGGACAGGCTCCCGTGCGGACGCCTAAATTCCTGGATGCTTATCATACGGCCGTACTGGTGAACGAAGCGTATACCAATGACGGGATCAATCCTTTATTCTCACAGTCGGACCTGGACCTGTTCCAAAATGGTAAGGACCCTTATGGTCACCCGAATGTTAACTGGTATAAGGCGATCAACCGACCTTATTCCCTACAGGGGAACGCCAACCTGGATATTTCCGGGGGTACCCAGTCCATTAAATATTTTATTTCTGGCGGAGTCTTTACCCAGAATGGCGGAGTAAGGGATTTCTCCACCAACACCGATGGCGTCAACAGCAATTATTTTTACAAGCGATATAATATCCGGTCCAACCTGGATATACAGGCCACGAAAAATCTGAGCTTGCGCCTCGATGCGACCACCCGCTTCGGTGATATCAACCAGCCTTATAGCGTGAACGTGATCAGTAGTATCTATGATTTCTCGAGGGTCCACCCTTATTCCGCGCCCTTCCTGAATCCCAATGGCAGCTATGCCTATGCCTTCGATACGCAGAGCCAACTGCCGACCTTCAATGCCCTGCTGGCGACAATGGGGTATACACGCAACCGGCGCACGGACTTTAACGTCCTGTTGGGCTTTACGGAGAAACTGGATGATGTTGTCAAGGGGCTCTCCCTCGTGGGCAGGGTCGCCTATGCCAGCATAGAACAGAATACGCTCACGCTTTTTCGCGGCCTCCCGCCGACCTATCATTTTGACTCGAGGGACAATAGTTATCACCTGAATACGGGCGTCAGTTCAGGCGGATACACCTATAGTACTTACCGGACCCTGGGGAACGCCGACATTGACAATCAACGTACGAATATCCAGATATTCCTCAACTACGAACACATTTTCGGAACGGCCCATCATATCACTTCCCTCTTGTTATGGAACCAGGAAAGTTTCCGTGTAGACCAGGATGTTACCGGTCTGTTTCCCGTCACTGGCCAGGTGCCCCAAAAATACAGGGGTTACTCCATGAAGTTTGGCTATGACTACAAGCAGAAATACCTGCTGGATATCAATGCGGCCTATAACGGGTCCGACCGGTTCCAGGCGAAGAAGCGCAATGGCATCTTCCCGGCGATAGGACTGGGTTGGAACCTGGCGAAGGAAAACTTTTTCGCCAAGGCCCTGCCTGCCTTCAACCTGTTCAAGGTGAGGGCTACCTACGGGGTCGTTGGTTCCGATGTGGCATTGGGCAACCAATATTTGTACAACCAGGTCTATGCCCAGGGCGGCGGATATAGCTTCGGACAATCTCCCGGCTTTATCGGGACGATCTATGAAGGCGCATTGGGGAATAACAATGTGACCTGGGAAAAATCGAAGAAATTCGATGCAGGCCTTGATATCAACCTGTTTAACGATAAGATCTCCCTGTCGGCCGATTATTTTCACGAATACCGGTACGATCAATTAGTGACGCCGGGCAACATCCCCCTGATCCTGGGAGTAGGCGTATCTCCCAGCAATATAGGGATCACCGTCAACAGGGGATGGGAAGAGACTTTTACCTATCATGATAAAGTGGGAAATATCCTGTATAGCATAGGGCTGGTATGGTCCTATGCAAAGAATAAGATCCTGTTCGAAGCCGAGGCCGCGCCCCGCTATCCCTGGCTGGCCGAGACGGGTCATTCGATCAAGCAGCCTTTCGGCTATACCTACCTGGGATATTATAGCCAGGCGGATGTGGCCGACCCGAAGGTAGCCAAGCCCGTGGGCGCCGTGGCGATCCAGCCAGGCGACCTGAAATACAAGGATATTAACGGAGATGGTGTTATCGACCAGAGCGATATTTCGCCCATCGGACATCCCAACCTGCCTAATACGACCATCGGCTTGCCTATCAAGGTCAGCTATAAGGGATTCGACGCGAGTGTGCTGTTCCAGGGGGCCTTCGGGTATAGCCTGGGATTGACGGGCAATGCCATCGAGCCGTTCAAGGGACAGTTCCAGCCCATTCATGAATTGAGGTGGACGCCTGCAACGGCTGCTACCGCACAATTCCCCCGGTTGACCAGCAATCCGACGACGATCAATAGTCCCGGAGCTTATAACTCCAACTATTGGCTGATCAACGCGCATTATATCCGTATGAAGACGGTGGAGATCAGCTATATCATGCCGAGGAAATGGCTGCCCCTAAGGATCAATAACGGGCGGATCTATCTCAGCGCCTACAACCTGCTGACCTGGAGCAATGTCTCGAAAAAATACCAGCAGGATCCCGAAGTGGCTTCCAATACGGCCGGCGACGCTTACCTGGCGCA
>Ga0307516_10001787_pt1 | contig 29553 bp, 43 predicted proteins | sample 19_EM_MG_FD_203310 | JGI IMG/M metagenome (GOLD analysis project Ga0307516, IMG submission 203310) | Populus trichocarpa ectomycorrhiza microbial communities from riparian zone in the Pacific Northwest, United States - 19_EM | ecosystem: Host-associated > Plants > Roots > Unclassified | place... | reverse complement strand
GTAGCCAGTTTTTTCTGAAGTACCTCAACCATCCGAGCGGATGGTGCAAGCGGAGTGGCTTAGGCTCAGGCTTAGGACCCCCAGATACCTCGATAGATCCAAAGAAATCTCACCAATCGAGTTTCCGATTGACTGTTCCAGTGCATATTCGACGGTCTCAGCTTGCTTGGAAGTCGGCATACGTCTGACTAGACCAAGCTCCTCCACCATATTGTTGACTACATCACCAACCGTCGTGTGCGCCCCAAAGAACACGGTCCATTGAAATCCATCGTGTACTTCAGGGACACGTAAAAATACGAGAGATAGTGACAGCGGAAAATGCAAGGACACCAGGCGTAACGCAGGTTTCTCCTCGTGAACGGGTAACTTTGGGTCTGTTTCTTTCAGAAACGTTTTGATGGTAGTAATAGAAGGTATAATGCCTGTTTTTGATGATCAACAGGGTGGCAGCTGAAACATTAAATACCCACCATTGTCCAAAGCGTCAAGTTCAGCGGACTCCCATCGACGACCTGCTTTCTCCTTGCGTACTCGCTGGAGAGCCCAAGCAGAAGATGGCACATCGGAAGGAATGGTTGCCTTCACTGATTCGAGGCGAGTTAAGATGTCAACAAGGTTCTGAGCAGTTGCACTTGGCGATATGGCAGGATACTCTGTACTTCCATCCAGCAACAGAACTGGGACAACTATTGCATCGTCCGCCATTTCTCCGTCGGACCAACCCGACACTGTCGTTGGTGTTTACGAGTGTGTAATTCGCATGTATAGAACAGCGTCGTGGCCATTGCGTGCAGCTTTGCACTGGGAGTCCAAACAATGATGTCATTTGACTCGAACGAGGACCTCGACTTTGCTACCTCGCCCTGAAAATGCGGTGTTTCGATCACCCTACAGTAAGCTGCATATAACTGACCCATTGCTCAGATGCGCGCTTTTGTTTGGTTGTGAAATGTAGCGAAACAAGGTCAATGGGGTGTCCAGTGATTGCTAAAACGAGCACACAGGAGTCCCGGTGTGCTAATACAATTTTGAAGATTGACTACTAGAAGGGAGACTAAAGATGGAGTGCACAAGCTTTCCGACACGGGGAGCATGTCACAATAATTCGGAACAGTTAAACTCATCGTTGTTGACCAAGCCATGGGGTTGTACGTGGTATATATTAGGGACATGTAAGTATGACGAGGCAAGACGTGTAGTATGCGGGTGAATTGGTTACAATAGTGAACACATCATCTTCACTCTACATCCGCGATCTCGTGGATACCACAAGGTTTGCTTGTATTCTCGACACGTCGTCAGCTGAGAGTCCGCAGTAATTCTTCACGTACTCTTCTACTCCTCCGTATTTTCGATGGAGGAGTTCCAAAAAGGCCTGCATAGTCCCATACCTGTAACGAGTGCGTAGGTGGTCAGTGAAGCGAGCAACCCTCCCCCAAGAAGTATTCATACTGTGACGAGAGCATTCGCAATGCGGCGTTAGTGTTAGCGGAAAACATGGGCTCCTTGGAGAGTCGCCTGAGCACCTTCTCCCTCTCGGGTTCACGGCCGATGCGGGTGAGGGAGTAGTCATGACATGTGTAATGGTCATCTACGCCTGCAAGCTACATTGACAAGAAGTGGTCGCAATGAGAACAGAGAGCGTAGGACATACCTTGAGGAGGATAGCAGCCATGATGCCGGTCCGATCTTTGCCCGCTTCACATATGGTAAGGACATATACCAGTTCATCGGTACATAGCCGCACCCGTACAGTGAAAGAGAAATGGATCGTTTGGCTTGTCCCTGACGTGCCGGAGGATGATACCAAAGGCGTTGCCAGCGTGATCAAGTATTTGAGTATATAGCTTCATGAATGCCTGAAGCAAGTTATATGTGTGATCCAATACATGAATGCACAGCAGTTCACACCTCAGTTGTTCCGGTAGCATACAGCTCGAATTTTCTGTGAGCGGCATCAGACGTATGTGGTCAAGGTATGGCCGGGTTTGCTGTACATACGCACTTCGCAATACTCTCCGGACTGTAGTCTTCGGTTCTGAACACTGGGGCAGGTACTATTTGCACGCCTTCAATGGTAGGTACTGGAGCGCTGTACTTCTTCATCTCTGGATCCGATCTAAGATCAAATACAGTGGTTATGCGAAGTGCCCTCATTCTCTCCGCTCCTACGAAGGAAGTCTTTAGCATAGTCCTTGGATGCTTTTCTCGTGAATTCATTTGCACACCTTCCTCTGTTATGCTGGAGATTTCAGCTGCTCGGTAGGCATAGCCAGGCTTCGTGATGACGTTTGGAGTAGTTGAAGGGTATGATCCCAGGTCGCGGACATTGGATACGCCGGGGATGGATACAAATGGCGGTTTTGAGAGGATATCTGCAACGTAGGCGGGATCCAGGGCCTCCAGTTCGTCGCCCATCGCAGTCATTAAAGTGGGCTGAACCCACAGATGGCCCGCCACGATATGGGTGTCACGTGACAAGAATGATCTTGAGGGCAGGCAGTCTCGTGTCCACTTGTCGCGTCTTTGCAAGTTACCCTAGCGAATATTACTATGGACATGGACGGGTTATCTTCGCCTCCAGCACCACGGTCATCGCTGCCCCCAAGCAGTGCACCAGATCCAACCTTCTCATCGAACGGAACACCAAGATCAGCTCAAAGACGACCAGCACCAGATGCACTCGCATTTGGGGGCGATGAAGAGCAGGGCACACAGGATGCAGACGAACAAGGCGGCAGACGCAGAAGAAAAGCGAGAAATCAGCCCAATGGCGAGGTGCCAATGGTCCGCGATGCTGTCGGTGAAAGTGTCTGTGAAAGCTTTGAGACATTCTTAAGAACGTGAGTGAATACCCTGGCGTCCATCTTCGTGGGTTGACATAGTTTATTCAGCTTTACTGAGGAAGTCGCACTACCATCCACTCCTGCATCCGATGGTGGTCTACCGGAAATCACGGATGGCGAAATCATTTATGTCCAGCAGATTCACACCATGCGTGAATACGAGCTCATTACGCTATACGTGGACTATGGTCACCTCCTTCAAAAGGACGATGTCCTGGCAGATGCCATCCAAAAACAATATTACCGATTTCTACCGTACCTGCGGCGCGCAGTGCACAATCTCATTGCGGAATATGAACCTGAATACCTCAAGGTCAATCCAACCGCTGCTGCAACAGATTCCGTGAACCTTCAAACCCGCGAATTCAGTATCGCCTTCTACCACCTACCCCTGGTGTCGGGAATCCGTGACCTACGCACAGATAAGATTGGCACTTTGATGGGTATCAGTGGCACCGTAACACGAACTAGTGAAGTTAGACCCGAGTTGCTATACGGCAGTTTCATCTGTGAAGTCTGCGGTGGCCTAGTAAACGAAATCGAACAACAATTCAAATATACCGAGGTATGATTTCCAACGTCGACTATCGCCCTATACTAACCGAGTTTGCAACATCCAGCCCAGTTTGTGCCCAAATCCAACTTGCGGAAACCGTATTGCATGGCAGCTACAAATCGATTCCTCCAAATTTACCGACTGGCAGAAAGTTCGTATCCAAGAAAACCCTTCGGAGATCCCAACGGGGTCGATGCCACGTTCTCTGGACGTTATCCTGCGCGGTGAACTCGTAGAACGCGCGAAAGCAGGAGACAAGTGTGTGTTTACCGGCACGTTCATTGTCGTTCCGGACGTTGGCCAATTGAGCTTGCCGGGAGGGGAAAAGCCTACACTTACACGAGAGACTAGCAGAGCAAATACCGCCAATGGGGGAATCACCAGTGGTGTCACCGGATTGAAGAGTCTGGGTGTTCGGGATCTGCAGTACAAGACTGCATTCTTGGCCTGCATGGTACACAATGCTGATGGCACGGTAAGCGCGTTAGAAATTAGTCGACGTTTATATTGACATGCGATAGGGAGGTACCAACATCCGGGGCGAAGAGGGAGGCGAGGAGGACGGACAGGCTTTCCTCAGATCACTGACTGAACCGGAATTTGATGAACTCAAGAGCATGATTGACTCAGATCATATCTATTCGCGTCTCGTTGAAAGTATTGCACCAACCGTGTACGGTCACGAAATAGTGAAAAAGGGGTTGTTGCTGCAGTTGATGGGAGGCGTCCACAAGCAAACTACCGAAGGCATGCACCTTCGTGGTGATATCAACATCTGTATTGTGGGCGACCCTTCGACATCCAAATCACAATTTCTCAAGTTCGTTCGTCCCCAGTTTTATATCGTATTAGCACTGAGTTCCATCCAGATATATCTGCTCCTTCCTGCCCCGCGCTGTGTATACGTCTGGAAAGGCATCTTCTGCTGCTGGTTTAACCGCGGCAGTTGTCAAGGACGAAGAGACCGGTGACTTCACAATCGAGGCTGGTGCACTTATGCTTGCGGACAACGGGATCTGTGCCATCGACGAATTCGATAAGATGGATATCTCCGATCAAGTGGCTATCCACGAAGCAATGGAACAGCAAACCATCTCCATCGCCAAAGCGGGGATCCACGCAACTCTCAATGCACGAACATCAATCCTGGCGGCCGCCAATCCAATTGGAGGACGATATGATCGAAAGAAGACCTTGCGGGCAAACGTTGCAATGAGCGCGCCAATCATGAGTCGTTTTGATTTGTTCTTTGTCGTACTCGACGAGTGCGATGAAAAGACGGATTTGAATATTGCCAAGCATATTGTTAATGTACACCGCTTTCAGGACGAGGCTATCAATCCAGAATTCAGTACTGAAGCACTTCAACGTTACATTCGATATGCAAGGACCTTCAACCCAAAGGTAATGTTTACGAACGCTGCAGAAAAATCGATACTCACATAGCACCAGCTTACCCCTGAAGCAGCTGATGTCCTTGTGGAAAAGTATCGCATACTGCGACAAGACGATGCCTCCGGCGGCTCGCGAAACTCTTATCGCATCACTGTTCGACAACTCGAAAGTATGATTCGTCTCAGTGAAGCCATTGCTCGCGCAAATTGTACCTCCGAAATTACACCTGTGTTCGTGCGCGAGGCATACAGTCTCCTACGTCAATCCATCATCCATGTCGAACAGGACGATATTGACTTTGACGAGGAGGAGCTGGAGGGAGAGCGAGACAGGAACGACAACCAAGCCCAGAATGCCCAGGACAGTCAAGATGTGGAAATGTCGGAAGCAACTGATCAAATGGATGAGAGTTCTCTGAGCGTGAACCGAGTCGCAACCAGTAGTGGTGCTGGCCCATCCTCGACTTCTCGAGCGGGCAGCATGATCCCCGAAGCATCTTCTGCTGGCGCTCCACCTAAACGGCGTATGGTGATCACGCATGACAAGTACATGACGCTGCAAAGCTTGATCGTCCTCCATCTCTCCGCGACAGAGCGAGAGACCGGAAGAGGAATTGATAGGGACGAGCTGATCGATTGGTACCTCGAACTGAGGGAATCCGAATTACAAGACGTCGAGGAGTTGGAGTACGAGAAAGAGTTGATCACCAAGGTGCTCAGAAAACTTGTAAAGGTGGGGACGCTCCTTACATATCTCTCGAGCACTGATCCTCAAAGGGATACAGGACAACTACTTGATAGAAGTCCATGGAGACGTGCAAGAGTCGTTGCCAGAGTCTGGGGTCGACTCGAGTGTTCCCTCACTACCGCAAGATGGAGAAAATATGCGTGTGTATTACATGGTTCATCCTTCGGTGGATACAGAGAGTTCTTCATACCCTTGATAACGCATACCTTGGTTCTTGGTTCGTCTGTATACCGCGTGTATGTACTACATAATATGCAAAGCCTGACGGTTATGGCTCGTTTGGGCCGCATTGGGTGATTGCCAGCTTCAGGCCCCTTGGGATGCTGTAGCGGCGAATGACGGAAATGCTTTCAAGACACTAGTATTTAAAGATAGCACATCCTCTGGTCAGAACTCTGAAGGTGTCAGATGTTCGACTGTATAACTGAATCGTGCTTTGCATGAGTGCCGAGAAAACAGTCTTTGCGCTGCTGGAAATTCCGATATGGCCTCAGCCTCTTCCGTTGTTTTTACTACCCTAAGCACAAGCAAGTGACACGTCAACGATGAACATAACTATACAAGATTATTGTAGTATATGGTAAAGCACGTATATCAGCTTGCAAGCCGCCATACGACAAGAACAGTATCAACGAACAACATTTATGCGTTACAACGAAGGCGAATCGTCCCTGGAGGCCAGGAGGCCAATATAACCACGTCCTTACTTCCGGGCCCCCAATCCCAACGTCCGCCGCTGCCGCTGTTGCATGGCAAGCGCGCCACCTAGCGCACTCGTGGAGGATATCGTCGGTTGTGCCGGTTGCCCCATCGACGAGCCCAACAGCCCATTCTGCTTGGCCCGTGGATTAAGCGGGGACAGTGCAGGACGCACAGTCACAGGTGGAGCAACCTCGCCAGTGACGCGGCGGCGCATAGGAGGTCGGTTGATGTCCGCAAGACCGACCCCAAGTCCCGACCGCGGCCCAGACTCGGTAGATCTGCTGTCGTGGCTTCCAAACGAACTCCCGAATGCCAAAAGATCCGCACCGAGAGCTTGTCGGCGTGATTTTTCATGTTTGTTTTGGACCGCTCGGAAGTGGCTGAGGAGTTCTTGCCATTTGATCTCCTCCCGACCGATCTTGGTTCGAGCAGCAAGAGGGACAGTGCTGGACATAGTATATATCAAGTTTGCTCCTGGCTGATCAAAGGAGATACACACGGTTTAGGAGCTATATGAAGGAAACCGGCGGAGTTGACTGCATTCAGTCGGTTGCGCAGCGATACAAAGGCACTACTTTGTGGGAGGAGCATGAGCAACCCATAAAGGCACTTGAATAGGTAGGGGTATCGATCAGGCTCAAGGAGTTGCAGGCGAAGGTCTTGCCAGGTCCATGTCAACAGTACATAGAAATGAAGATGGCGCCTACGCACAAGTAAACACCGGTGACTCGATTAGCTGGACAAGCTTGTCGATTTGTACCAACATCGCAACCGTGATCTCTAAGTCCGCGCTAACAGAAAAGTCAAGCACGACTGGACGTCGATCGCCATAAACACGTACAATATGGAAAGTAGGTTCGATGCATGTTCGTAAGCTTGTGCCAGGAGACATAGCGAGAAGACTGATACAGCGTTGTGACACCACGACCGATACAGTGTCACGAACAGGGCTTGTCCGTCTTGCTGAACCAAAGCCTCGAATGGGCCGACAAAGGATCAAATGAGGGAGCGCACTCACACGTATTTCCAGACTTTTCAGCCTCCTCCTGAACTCCACGAGTTCAGGCGAGGTAATAAGAATCGTATTCAGCTTCTGAACGATCTCACTCGCAAATTCCAGGTCCTGTCGACGTTGTCAAGTTTACAGCTTTATTATGAAGATGGGATTGCACACCTCCTCTGTCTCCAAGATTTCTGCAAACGTTCTATATATACGTTCTGTGTTCAGGTTAAGGCATAGCTGCCGGATGATAAGGCTCCCGCGTGCTTCAAGTAGTTTTCGATCTGTACTGAACAACTCGAGGAGGTTCATCATAAAACCCTTGAAGTAGCCCTCCTCCGAGCTGGAAGATATTTGTGCAAGTAGCTGTAAATCATGTTTGATGACTTCTTCTGAGGGGTCCGACAGCGTCTTGAGCAGGGCTGGGAATGTACCGTCGTCCATGACAAGTATCTAGGGACAGTCCCAAACTTCGTTGGTCCTTAAATCGGCGCGAAGTAATATGAATCAATACCTTCTTCGGTGCTTTCTGATGAAGCATGATAAGCCACTTGAGAGCCGCCACCCGAGTTTGTTCGTGCTCGCTTAGAAACTGGATCGTCAGTTCGTTTACGGTAGCTTGATAGTCAAACAAGTCCTGGTCTTCTTCCTCCACCGGTGACGGTGGCACCGCAGCCGTCGCAGAAGGCGCTGTAATTAGGCTATTTGAAGCCATGCGGGACTCTGGTCGACTAGAAGCATCTGATGTCGATGGCTGTGAGGTGCCTGTTCGCGGCCGTTGCGGTAGGGGTATGGTGATCTTGTCTGAAGTAGATGGTAATAGTTGACCATCGGGTGGAGCTTCTGGCGGCGGATTTGCGTCACCGGCAAGTGCAACGGATACGGTAGGTTGTCGGGAAGGGAGGGCTGTGGCTGTAGGCGTAGGTGAACCAGCGGGCGGGCGACTCGATGATTGCCACGGCGGAATTTCAACTGGTGACGACAAGTCCTGGATAACCTTGGTGAGCAGCTTATTCGTTCTGATAGCAGCAGATTGGATCATTGGAACATGGTGGGCCAGGTTCGGCAATATGGCGGGGATGAAGCGTGGGGTAAAGGGTACCATGACTTCTTGTGCGAAACCGAGGAACTCTGCTAGCCATTGCAGGGAAGTTGATTGCTGAATCTCATCGTCTAATGGAGTATTTAAATTGCATCGCAACTCAAGCGAAGCGGTAACGTACGTAGGCCATCTAATTGCTGGATGAGAATCTCAACGATAGCAGCATAGTCTATCCGGACTCCTTGACCAGGAACCCAAGCTATTCCAGATAAGCCAAATTAGATAGCAGAGAAACATAGACTCCCCACCTCCTGTACCCCGATCGACATTATAATCGACCTTGTGTTCCTTGTCTTGGTCAGAGATAACCGCAGCATGTTCCCCGTTTGGTTGAATTTCATCGGACTGATAAATGTCTTCCATGTTGGTAAGCTCCTCTCGTCGCCGTCGAATCTCGCTAATGTCACGAATTTCCCGAAGGAAGTCAGCGAGAAGGTTCTCCGTCGCGACCCGAACATCTTCTGTTGGGTCTGACAGGTATTTCCTAGAAGTTGCGGCTGGATCAGCCACAAATAAGGAGATTCGTCCCACTCACTCACAAAAGGCCGTCCAAAAATTCGGGCAAGTATGAAATGAGTTCCAACTCAGGGACCGAGTCTAGCACCGTAATCCATGAAACAAGATAACTCCTTGTAAACGGACTGATGACATAAATCCGCTCTCTGAGAAGGGGGATAAACCGCGCGAGGGAGAATGCCTTCCTTTGGGAGAATGCTGCAGGGTGGTCGGAGGGGAATGGGACCAGTATGCTTTGGTCCTGAGGGTCGGAACGGTCACGAACTTTTTCAGTTTCTGGATACTGCGGAACATAGACAGAAGCAGTCTCCGCGACGATGTCCTTCAATAGGCGGTCCAAGAGTTCCGCGCCATTCTTGACAGATATCTCTGAATCTGCAGCGAGCTGAACAACGATTTAGGCAACTGCGCAGACCACGAACATGGTGGGAAATCACCTTGCTGAGAGCATCGAATATAGGGTTGAAATAGACGAGTACCTCACCCTTGGATACCTTGGCAATATTGTATAGACACTCAGCCGAAAAGTATCTGATTCTGTTCTCCGGGTCGGTGAAGCACGTAAGGACAGGTTCGATGAATTTGTCCATGTACGGCGCAACGTCAACTCCAAGCGCGATAGCGGTACCGGCGAGGCCAATTAAACCACCATTTCGTATGTGCAAAGGGTTCGAGATATTACTGAACATGTCAACCAGCTGGTCGATGATTTGGTTGATTCGACGGTCGTCTTTCTGTTGGTGGCATTCTCGGACCTGTCTACACGAGCGTCGTGAGTGGTGCACATACGCAAGTGTGAGGAGTGACCAGCTACTTCTCGAGGTCAAGAGCTGCAGCTTTTCGCTTCTCGTATATCTTGTCAACCAGCTGCTTTGCCACCGAAGCCTCTGGCAGATATCAGGTGTTCAGCCGGGCCATTAGCACTGGGTGTGCATAGTTACTCACCCATGGTCGTAAGTCGGCGTTGCTGAAGACCCGGCCTGGAAACCAGACACGCTATGTTAATACCCCAGTGACCTAGTCCCAAATACAATTTTGTCTATATACACACATAACAATTTCAAAAATTATCGGCTTCTGATAGGCACAAGTTCACCTCTCCAGAATTGTAGCTGATACAAATACACGGAGTCGTTGTACACGATTCTGCATGCATACTACACGTTATATTGATCGATGCCTGTGTCGAATGGGAGAGAAACAGGGCAAGTAGGCTCCATAACTTGTGTGAATATTTAAATGCCATTGAAGATGTGTATGTCTTGTGATATAGGAATATGGTGGAAGGTAGTAGGTGTAGTTCTTGTCACCACGATTCTAGGAGGGTAATTTGTGCTTGCGTCCAGACCTTGTTTAGCCCGAACTGCTAGTGCCGAGACTAAGGCATGGTTTATCACACGAAGCTGTTAAATAAAATAAGAGCACTGGCACCATGGCATTCGATGGAAGAGTCAGGCGTTCCCTTCTGCACTTATTGTTGTAAACGAGGTTAGCGTCAGGACAAACGAGTCTCAGCTCGAAAAAGTTTGCCTCGATACTTTTGAGTAATCAAGAGTATGTTGTTCCGCCGACAGTCGCAAATGCAAGCAGTAATTTCAGCACGACATTGGTGTTCAAGACAAGAAAGGAATGTTTCGAGACTCACAGTTGCTATAATGTGGTGTCAAGAAAAGCTCCAGTGAGAACTCAACCACTATCCCACTTTCGTCGTCCTTTGCCAGTCAAGCAAAGCGATCCACGCGGCATTGCATAGTGGTATAGATGATCTACATACAAATAACAGCGGTGGATTCCCTGTCTTTTTGCGGTGCGGCTAGAGCTTGGCCGTCCAGTGGATTTTCAGGGCTGGCAGCTGTGCGCAAAATGCGGTTCTATACGCAAATCGGATCCAAGGGTTGTCCCAGTTCACCAGAGACTTGGGGGCACGGAAACGGGACTTCTAGAGATTGGCTACTTGAAAGCTCAGGTACAAGCAAATGGGATGGTCATCATGCTTATCTAATGATACCAAGTCTATCAGGCTGTTGTGATGGGAGGCTTCTGGGCGACATTTGATTCCTGACCTCTTCCATCTCTGCTGGTCTAGCGACCTGCGCAGGATTTACCTTTACATTTCTTGTTCCGATATCTGTGCCTCTGTCAAGGATCACAATTATTCCATTTTGTACACACTGCCGCAATAGACCAACTCCTCTGTGCTTGCCTTGGCTGCAACACATTAACATTTGTCGTATCTTCTGAACAAAGTCATGGTCCATGAGTTTCCTCATAGGTGAGTGGTCTTCCAATCATTCGCTGTTGGTATACCAGTCGCCTTACTGACAAACGCCACAGAATGAACCCTTCTTATCTCCGTAGGGCGCCATCGGACTGCGTCTCCCCCGACCCTGCAAATACGCTCACTGATCGCCTTAACAAGCTGCTCAACTCCTCTGGTACTGGTTATGTTCTTAGCCTTTGCCCAGGACAACAGTATCCTATCACCGCGCCTCTGCTCTTTGCTGCACCCAGCCAAGAGATCAGCACGGCTGGCTATCCTACTGGGAATGACAGAGCGACTCTGATTGTCTCTGGCCCTGTTTTTTCCAATGGCACCGGCCACACCACTGCTGTGGATGGGACTTGTCACAATTGCAACGGCGTCACCCTCCGCAACGTGCAGGTGAGGCTATGCTGCTCTAGGCCTGTCTGTATTCTCACAGAGGTTCCTGACAATGCGACAGATCAATGGCACGAGGCTTGGCGGTCCCCCTATCAATGGGGGCGGCAATATTGAAATGGGTGGCGGAAACTCGAACCAGCTCATCGAATATGTCCATTCATATGACCCGCGCGGTTGGTCGTGTCTCCATATAGCAGAGGGAACCCTCAACTGCAATAATGCTACCGTCCAGAATAACGACATTGGACCAGCCGGTTCAGACCTGTTCCAACAATGGGCGGACGGTATTTCGTTTTCCTGTCGCAATGGTCTGGTTAGGAATAACATGATCAACAACCCAACGGATGGTGGCATTGTACTCTTTGGTGCACCTGGTACACGTGTGGAAAATAATACAATTTGGGTAGAATCGGTGCGCCCAGCTACGTATATTTATTCGGCGCCTACTAATAATAACATTGACACGCAGAATACATTGCTCGGGGGTATCAACATGGTGGATTACAATCCATTCAGTGGCAATTACACTGGAGTTATTGTTACAAACAACACGATCGCGGGCGGATTTGCCGATGGATCTCCTACAGGGTCCCAGGTCAAGGGTACGAACAACGAAGATGTCATCATCAAGTATGTCTATCCCGTCTGTGGTGGTCAGTCAGTCGGCTCATTTCCCTCAGAATTGGTATCGCTATTGGCCCACGCACTTGGTTCGGAAATCAGTATGGGAAAAATGTCAGCACCGGAGGGACAGTCCTGAACAACCAGCTTACTGGCGCGTTCAGCTATGGTATTGCAATGTCCTCGGCAAAGAACTTTATTGTGGAAAATAACGTTCTGATCGGGAACACTTCCTTCATTGGTGCTCGAGGTCCAAACTGTACAGCAGATGACCCCACGCCGCCTCCCAGCGCCTTCGTTATCGACTTGAACACCACAACGCAATCAACGACACAGTTGGACTTTGTATCTGTTTCGGATGGTGACAGTTTGACTTGTGTAATGCCACCCACAGACGGAGACTACTGGCCATTTGGGGGAAAACCTACCCCGCCGGAGTCATCCCCCTCGGCGACAGCGACATCGGCGCCATCGTCTCATTCTAATACAGGGGCAATTGTTGGCATCATATTGGGTGCCATTGCCGCGGTCCTCATTATCGCTGTGATAGCATGGTATATTCGGAAATGGGCTATCAAACGGGCCGAAGCTAGGAAAATCATGAACACGACGAGACAACACTCGGGAAATGATCGGATAAAGGAACAGTTCTAATTATTTTGGACCATGTTGTGCATACGAGATATCCATACCCTACTTACTTCCCATAGACTTTCACTTAGACGAGCTTCCATCGCTACTGCATTTGTTACTTATTGTACATACATTCCACCCATGTCATGAGTCAATTACGTAACTCACATATGACTAAGCACGATGTGGCACGGCAAATGTTTGTCAGGGCCTACTTTCAAGGGTTTCGACTTGTGTACACCCGGTTCACATCATCTTTATTTCTCCATCTCCCTTGTCACCATCAAAATGACGACAGAGACAAGGTAACGAGTGTGATGCTCTTGGTTAGTATCCTCTACTAATAACGAGTTGAAACACGCACAGCTACCTCGGTGTCACACCGCCGATTTCAACGGCTGAGTCGACCGACAGGGAAAAGGAGGTCACGGCGACCTTGATGGAGGAACTACGAAAGCAGGGCACATTTGAAAGCGTCGATGAAGCCCGGACGAGGTAGGATCTGTTGTCAATATATACATCACCACCGGAATGGAGATCCAAATCTCTTCGTCAGCAGTCACCACTCGCTGCTAGAGGGCATTCCTCGGACAGACAATGATGATCATTCCATCTCAGTCCCTTTTCAAATACGTATACCGTGGATTAAGTACTGAGACGACTGAATTTTCTACAGGGAAATGGTCCTTGGGCGCGTCGCGGCATTAGTGAAAAAGTTTGTATACGAGGTCTCTCTCAAACACGGGCTGTCTGAAACAGCCGCAAATGCTGCCGGTGGAAAAATCTTTACGTTCGGCTCGTATCGACTGGGCGTCCATGGACCCGGGTCTGATATTGATACGCTATGCGTGGTCCCAAAGCATGTGTCCCGTGAGGATTTCTTTGAGGTATTCGAGGACATGTTGCGCAATATGGAGGGTGCAACGGAGGTGTCGGTGAGTTGGGTTGCTACACACATCTAAACTTTGCGATGACCGTTGTGGCATTATAGGGTGTTCCTGATGCGTACGTCCCCATCATCAAGACAAAGCTCTGTGGTATCCCTTTGGATTTCTTGATGGCCCGTCTGGCTCTATCATCGATACCCGATGACCTTTCGCTGAAAGACGACAATCTTCTTCGCAACTTGGACGAGCGATGTGTCCGGAGTCTTAACGGTAGAGTCTTATTACGTGTATGAGGCTTACTTGGTGAAGCTAAGCGGGAAAATAGGTTCGCGAGTGAACGATGAGATCTTGCGCTTGGTCCCAAATGTCCAGGTTTATCGCGATTCATTGCGCTGCATTAAGTTATGGGCTCAGCGTATGTATCCGTCTTTCGTGTGGCAGACCTAATGTCTTACCCATCGACAGGCAGAGCTATTTACTCCAACGTCAATGGCTTCTTTGGTGGTGTAGCCTGGGCAATCCTTGTGGCACGAATATGTCAGTTATACCCGAATGCCATTGCCGGGGCTATAGTCAGCAGATTTTTCATTATTATGTACCAATGGTGAGTGTTCTGCAATAATCTTCGCAGAGTTGACTGCACGAAAGAGCAGGTCATGGCCCCAGCCCGTTCTGTTGAAGCAGATCGAAGATGGTCCTTTACCTGTGCGGGTGTGGAATCCAAAGGTGCATATCTCTTCCAGTCCGCAGTTAGGCGTTTTTCTCAGCCAATCCATTAGTTATACACTGCAGATAAGGCCCACAGAACACCTATCATCACTCCTGCCTATCCTGCTATGTGTGCTACTCACAACGTTACAGCTTCGACGCAAATGATTGTCACAGAGGAGTTCAAGAAAGGTATTCTAATCTGCAGTAGTGTTTGACTTGTCGCAGTACTAAGCACCTCAAGGTTCCGCCATTGTCGACAGAATCATCGTCGGTACCGCGGATTGGGCAGAATTATTCGCCAAGCATGATTTCTTCCACAAGTATCGTTATTACTTGCAAATTGTCGCGTCTACAGATGATCCGATACTACAAATCAAATGGTAAGAAGCAGATCTTTTGGATGGATGTTTTGTTGTCATATCTCTTCCAGGGCTGGAACAGTTGAATCTCGAATAAGACAACTCGTCATGAAGCTCGAATTTGTGGAGTCCCTTATCCTCGCACACCCATTTATCAAGGGTTTCGATCAAGTTTCTCACTGTGTGTCAGAAGACGAGGTCAGCCAAGTAGCGGAAGGACAGATCTCAGAAGTTATCGCCAAGAGGACCAAAACAGACATAGAAAACATCACAACCGCCAAAACCGTTTATTCAACAGCGTTTTATATCGGGCTTCTCATCCAGCCAAAGCCAAGTGCGCCTGCTTCCGTTGCATTAGCATTGACACCTATTTTTACACTGTCCAAAGCCGGTTCTACTGGGCCTCGGAGACTAGATATTTCATATCCCACTACAGAGTTCACGAAACTCGTAAAGCTGTGGGAGAAGTATGATGAGAACACGATGGGTATCGTTGTACGGCATATCAAGTGGTAGGACCATAGTCATAACTCCTAGGCATCCCACTCTCACTGGACCTCGCCCGTAGCACTAGCCTTCCAGAATATGTCTTTGATGAGTCAGAGCGACAACCGAAGCCGAGCCTCAAGCGACCGAAGTCCAGCAAAGTGCGTTTCCACTCTCTGACCATCACGGTTCACTGTTACTATTGATTGCCACTCACCACGTAACATGAAGGGACAAGGCAAGCCGGGCAATGCCTCACCTGATGGGCCGAATAAGAAGAGACGGTTTGTATTCTGCTTCTCGCCGTGAATTCCCACTGATCCTGCAGATGCGGGCTGCTATCAGGTTGGAAACATCTCAAGCGGAAGATGAGAGTACAATACCTGGCTTGTCTATAGTGCCATCGCAAACTCACGAACGCCGGACCCAATTTGTGTCAACCGTGATGTCTCCTCAGCATTCATTTGGTGAAAATGTTGCGGTCGCCGCGGGAGCCATTGCTCAATGAAAATCTACGCCACATATCGCATCCAAGCCATGAGATGCTTCAAGACACCGACAACATCGTGACTATCTCTATCTGCGGTTGGACCACGCTCAAGACCATCGCCTGAACAACGCGTTGTGGACATGCTATTCTCTCCCGCTATGCAATGGCACACTTTCACTGGTTTAATTTATGTCATTTTCTACAGGGTCCAAGACACAGCATTGCGGAAACGGGCGTGCACCATCCCCGTGAAGTGGGATAACGTAGGTACTTGTACGTTCTTGGAAAGGTCATACAAGATTGTCGTCCCGACTTTTGTCCCCCATTCTTCAGCCTGTCGTTTTTGCTTCCTCTTCTCTCTCGTACACTTTGCTAATTCCCTTCCTGAGACTCTTTTGGTGTTCCAGATTTCCGTAATTGAAGACACCCACCTTGTAACTTAGAAATCAACTATAAAATATTCTGCGGTAGTGAGAAACTGAAGTGGCTTTGGATTGCGAAAGTCGAAAAAGTAACTAAGGACAAGGATGTGCATGCAGTTTCATTCGTAGACTATCCGCCTTATCATACGTCTGCCGCTATCGATCACTTACTCGCTCCCCCGAGCAATCCGAAGTAGGGAGGGGAGGGAGTCGAGAGCGTCGATGCCTGCCTGGTTGGCGAAGCGGCTGGTCACGTTCGTTCTGCGGCGAGCTCGCATCTCGCACAGCCATGATGAGTTTAGGACCAAGTGCATCAAAGTCGAGGAAAGCGCCTAGTTTGAAATCATCCGATTTCCATAGACGCTGGTAGATAAAGGACTCGGTGTACTGTGAGGTTACCGAGGAGGTAGGGGAGGGTGAAGTGTATGGCGTGCAGATCCAGAATCGAAGTCTGTGTGATGCACCAGTGGGTACTGAGACTGCGGGTATTGAACTAACAAGTGGTATATATCAGACGGTATCGCATGTCTCAAGATGGCGGTTTGTTCTCACTAGATCATGAAGGAGACTGTATGTGGATCGCAGTCCAGTCTGAGATGATATCCATCGAACAGAGTGCGACCCACGCCTCCTGCTTCGTATTCAAGAGATAATGCATAGATGCCGGCCTCGACCAAACGCCACCTATTGCGGAAACCACTTATGTAGTACGACACAGGGAAGATTACCAAAACCATACCTGATGATAAAGCTGACGTGGGCGCGACCAAGAACAGCTTGGTATATATACATGTCTTGGGTGGCATTTTGCATGACTGCAAATGAAGCATCACCCATAGAACGGAAGTCTGGATCACGGGCGATCCATAGGTCATCGTCACCGAATAAGCGGTGGCAGATGTTTGCTGATCGCAGCCATACACGAAGTTGATACAGACAGCCAGTTGGTAAGGAAGAGCGCGGAGGGAAAGCGCTGTGAGAATTGTACTGAATTGAGCGTGGCAAAGACCATGGAGGGTATATGGGCTCACAATACCGAAAATTCAAGCTGCCGAAGGTCGAGTGAGAGCTTCAGTGAGATTGGCTTGCACAATGCGCGCTCGATAGGGCCAGCTTTTAGTGTGAGGGTGAAGCTGTAGTGGCCTTGACGGTCTGCATCTGGTTCGATCCTGTTTAAAGTCGGCTAGTGAGTAAAGTTGTCCAAGCCTCAGAGGGACACGTTCTACAGAATAATTATCTGAGCAGGAGCATCCCCAAGACGGAGAGAATAAGAGTAGGTCCGAGTTTCTTGTAGCAGTTCCATGTTGAGGAACGACTGGTTTGGGCTGGAGGTTGGCACCATGAGCAGATATAGACAGGGGAAGATAAGAAAGATCACATAGAGGATGCGGGTGCATCTGGAGGCGGTCCAGTAGGGTAGCTATCGCCGTGAGTGAGTGGGAGATCAGATAATAGTGCATCCATTAAGTGCGTAATCAATCAGAAAAGAAGGAGCGGAATCCGAAGCAGTGGAAGTGGCTTACCGATTGCTTCTCACTGGACTCAAAGTAGTACTCTGTTTGCTCACTGCTTCGTAGACGGGGAGAATTGGTTCTTCGTCGTCTCGTCCAGCTGTAGAGCTGGCAGCATCCTGTCGGATAATCTGCCAAATACCGGGGCGGAATCTGTGAGCCAGGGCTGATATCTGACGGGAGATAATGTAGAGTTCCTATACGGTGGAATGGGCGTTGGATTGGATGTCACGAACAGTGGTGGTGGACGTATGGTGGTGGTGTTGAGCAGAGGTATCAGTCCACTCACCGTGGTCGTTCACATGCACACTGTCGCTGATGCACTGCACGCTCTCCAATGCAGCTGGTCCGTGCCTAGACTGTGATCCTTGGCGAGGCTGTGGACGGAAACGACTCCTGGCATGACGTCGAAAGCGCTGCACCCCCGAAAAGGAAAGCTATGATCGTCTGTTCTCGTCCATGCCAGTGGCGGCAGCTTCAAATCAGAGGACTGCGAGGAATTCACCGCCAGTGCGAGGACAAGAGATGGCCAGGGTGGGACGTCGTTGTCGGCATCGAGGTGCATGCTCAGATAAAATCACGGCGGAAACTGTTTTCAGGTCCGAGACTCCATTTGCAGTCCACAGAGGCGGTTAACTCTGCTGATACCTAGACGCGTGGACATCCCATCCAAACGAAATACCCAACTCCGCAGTCTCCAGCTTCGATGCTGCACTTCCCGGAACGTTACCTGTGAGCAACAGTCTCTGCTAGTCATCGTGTCTGAGACGAAGGACAGACCTTGAACCCTAAATGCGTAGAACTCGCAATCCGCACCGCGCTATCTTTAAATGCTCAAGTACAGCCGCGTTCTGCTTTCGATCGAAAACACTACTTTTACCCAGACCTCCCCGCAGGCTATCAAATCACACAACGATATGGTGAGGAAGCCTGGTACTCTGGTTTCGGAAATCCCTCAAATGTCTGCCAGCACCATTGGCGAGAGGGGGGTACTTGAAGCTGCCTCGTGGCGGTGTCCATGTCGGTATCACACAACTACAACTAGAACAAGTACGTAGAGCCCCCGTTGCGCATATATGCACTGCTGACAGGTTTCTTTTACAATAGGACACTGCCAAGTCGACATTCGATGCCCGTCGACGGCTTTCACTTATTGACCTCAACCGTGCCGGTTCTGGCTTGATGGAGATTGTTTCAGATCCCGACATGAGGTGTGTCCATCTCCAATCTTCCCACAACATCGCATTCATCTTCAGTTAGGTCACCAGAAGAGGCCGGGGATTACGTTCGGACCCTACAAACATTGTTGCGCGCAGTAGGATCCAGTGATGGTAGCATGGAACTTGTATGTGACCCATGTATGCGCCACTACTTACAGGAGTGGTTTACTCTTGAGCTTCCCAGGGCTCGCTACGATGTGACGTCAACGTCTCAGTTAACAGACACGGACATCCTCCGGGGACGCGGTGCGAAATCAAAAACCTCAACAGCGTTAAGTTCATCATGGTGGCCATAAGTCAGCACAATCTTATTCCATTCATGAAAACAAGCCATTGACAACGCTTCCTAGCATCCGAGGTGTTTCGCCACATCAAACTCCTGGAGGACGGCCAAGCGGTCGCCCAGGAGACACGAGGGTTCGACGAAGACAAGGCGCAGACATTCAGATTACGCAGAAAAGAGGATTCACCGGATTATAGGTACATGCCGGATCCCAATCTTCCGCCACTCCTTCTTTCCCAGGTGCGTATTATCATGTCTGTCGCAGACCCATATATATGCTCACCTCCTTGAAGGAATACATAGAGCAAGTTCGGAACTCCATGCCAGAACTCCCCGATGCAACACGTGCCCGCCTTCTCTCTATGGGCCTATCAGAGCGTGATGCAGACGTGCTCATGACAATCGATGCGGGTCGTGAGGTCGGATTCGACGGTGAACTAGGGAAGGGAGCTATTACTTATTTCAATAACCTCGTTCAAGGACGGGATCCCAAGATAGTGGTCAACTGGTGCGCTCCTCATTTTCACCACCTTGAGAATGAGGCTTAGCGCATGTCACACAGGATGACGCACGAACTTCTCGGTCAGCTAACCATGCGGAAGGAGACTTTCATCAATAATCCCGTATCAGTCGAACAGATGGGCGAACTTATTGATATGGTGCAAAGTGATAGGCTAACAGGTGGGCCAATTGAGATTGTATTCCTGTGTATTGTTAATCTCGTTGATGAACAGGCACTTCCGGAAAGGCGCTCTTGCGCCATATGGTGATCAACAAATCATCCGAGACCCCATCAGAGCTGGCCAAAGAACTGGGCTTGTCAGCCCTTTCGCAAGATGATTTTTGCTTGGTCTCACAGTGGTGTTTAGAAGCCATCAAAATTTTACCCCAGCAGGCTGAGGCCGTAAGGGAGGGAAACCTGCCTGTTTTGAACAAGCTTGTTGGGAAAGTTATGAAGCTGAGTAAAGGTCGGGCAAATGCAGAGAATGTCCGGACATTATTATTAGAGTTGTTAAGGGCATAGTTGAACTGAAGCAGAAGTAAGAAGACAGAGAACCTCGGGGAAATAGTATCAAATCTCGAACGTGAACAAAGGGACAAGCTAATGTTTCTGCGAACATTGAAATGCTGTATGGGCTTTACAAGTCATTCAACGCCCGAAGCATCACTGGCAGTGTTGCCGGTGAGCACGTATCAAAGACCTAGGCACTCTCTTCATCAAATCATGACATTCATTGCAACAAAGTATTGCAATGGCAACTTATCAGAATGTTGATGTTACTATTATGTGTTTGTTTTTTATGGTCTGTGACACTAATACAGTCCATCTACATACCTGGATGTTCCCAATCTGGTACGAATCACCATCCTTCGTCCAAGAGTTAGAATACAATCACTGCAGGACAGTTTCACCTTGCGAACCCAACTGGTCTAACATGGCCACTTCTATCTTCGTCCTAAGTCCTCTCCACTTCGTTCCAGCTTCTACCTTTCGGGTAGTCTCGGACGAAATCTCAGTCAGAATTTTTGCTACCCAGTTGGCATCCGTCAGGGGAGTCAGGTCGTTTCGTTTAGGCAACTGCTAGAGATGGACTTGGTGAACCAACACACACACCCAGCTACCAATGCACCTACCCGCTTCACCCGATCGTACGGCGCCTCCCACCCACTCACCTGGCGCACGACGAGAGGAGGGCTGGACAAGAAGGAATGGTATACCCTAGTGTCGTGTGTCCGAAAGAGTACATTATCCACTCGCAGCGTGAACCGTGCAAGGATAAGGAAACACGTCGGCATAACACGCTATTCATAACGTGAGATACTTGCTGCGATATGGGAACAGGGAATCAGACTGACTATTCTGACGAGCAGGTTGGACGAGCCGTTGTCATGTAGTTCATCTTCATACAGCGGTATTTCGGCGTAGAATAGAATAGGATCTGGACGGGTAAGTTCGGCAAGGGGGATTTCGTGTGTGCAGTTATCTGCATCAGCGTCCTTCCAGGGTCCAGATTCCACTCCTCCATCGGGGTGGTGACCGGAGTAGACGGTGGTATACGTCCAATCATATGGTTTAGCTACAACCGTAGTGGGCAGCGGTAGACTAGTGCCCGGCTCTGTGCTGGTGATGTGTGCTCAGATGGATGATCATCTGGAGCAAGTCCGTCTATGATCCTCACCGGCTCTTCAGCCAGGCGTCCGCGTATCCGACCTTGACGCCGCCATCGCCCTCCTCGAGTTCGCCGCACTTGACGCCCGTTAACGCGCCTTTAGCATCAAACCTCATCCGCCACGCCGATGTCCGGTGTTCCAATCTCAGATAATTATTTCCGAATGTCATCTCTGGCAACGAGAACCCCAGGGTGGCCTGCAGCGCATCGCACTCAGTGGCGTTAGAGATCGGATTGGTGGATGCTGTGATGATCCAGTCATAGATCTCTATCGTGCGTGAGTTGGGCGACTCGGATAGTTTGTGCTGGGGTACTGCGACTGCTGTAGACATGGCTGGTTCCAGGAAATACCCTGCAGAAAGTCCTGCGGGTCGAGTTGGTGCGGCCAGCTTCAAGATAAGATGTGAAATGATAATTATCTAATATTTCGAGTATAAAATATGTAAGTAGTTAACTGACTTTGGAAACATTTCACGGAGAGTCGAATGACGATGGACGAATCGCGCTCGTCAACGCCAGAGGCACCCCCGCAGGACTTGTGGTCCTCGATCCTAGATTCAGTGTCTTCAACGAGGTCAACACCGTCCAAGCAAGTTCTTATTCTCGGTCAGCCATCGACCGGCAAGTCGCTCCTTGCCTCTGTGTTCCTCCAGAAACCCGTATCGGACGAAACCAACGAGGAATCGCGGACTGATTTTGCGCTCGGATATGACTGGGTGAATGTAAGAGATGATGGTGATGAAGGTGCGTGTGTCGGCTCCCAGACAGTGGCAAGATGTTAGATGGAGCAGTGTTGCAGATACCCTTGCACGGTTATCCGTCTACACCGTCCCTTCGGGTGCGAAGTCTTACACCTCCCTACTTCCCCATTTTTTATCCCCCAAGTCCACTTTGCCTCACACGGCTGTGGTGATTGTACTGGACTGGACGCGTCCGTGGACGTTCGTTGATGAGCTGGAGGTATGGCTGAGGTGGGTCGAACAATGGGCCAAGGGGGACGGATCTCGTGAGGTCGAAATTGTCAGAGAAGAGAACCGCGAACGACGTGCGTATGTTCGTCTTCCATATGTGTGGGTGCCAACTTATGCGAGTGTAGTACAAACACATCTACTTCATTATACGGAACCTTCTGCGGATGTATTACTCTCTGCTTCGAATCTGACGTCAAATACCGTTCTTCCACTCGGTCCTGGAACCTTCACACATAACTCGGCGGGCGTTCCGATTGTCGTCGTGTGCACAAAGGCAGATTTGATAGATGAGGGCAACAACCTCGTTGGCCAAGCCACTTCGGGGATGGGGGGAATGGTCAAAGGGAAGGGCGATGAATGGGAGGAGCGGACGGACAGTATCATGCAAGTTCTCAGGACGATATGCTTGAAATGTGAGCACACCTCTGTTGTCTTGCTCTTCCAACTTCTTGCCGATCCATCTACGCAGATGGCGCAGCACTCTTTTATACAACGCCACAGCCGAGTACATTACAAATCCTACGACAATATACCCTACACCTCCTTTTTATCCCTCCTGCACCACCGCCTGGCGTTGCTGCAGGAATGGAAGCACCCGCGCCGATACGGAATCCATTTGTCTTCCATCACAGGCCAAACACGCTAGACCGAGATCGGATCGTGATTCCTGCCGGATGGGACAGTTGGGGAAAGATTTCTGTTTTACGGGAAGGCTTTGAGGCAAAGACGTGGGGCGAGGCTTGGGATGCTGATCTTGAGGCGGATGCTGAGGAGGCCAACGGTGCCAAGAGGCTGTACCGGACTTTGGTTGCCGACCAGGGCGTCAAGGCAAGTACGTTTCCTGGTTGTCTAGCACACTGCCTAAGTCCACAATGTAGCCACCTCCGTTACCGCCCTTCAATGCGCCGATGGCCGAACAAGCCTTTCTTGCCAAGCATTACGATGAAAATGCCAAGAAGCCTGATCGGGATCCCCGAGGCGCGTTTCGCAATCCCACTGAGAGTGCTTCTGCAGGGATTGTTGGGCCGATGGGAAGCAGCAGTTTCAGCCTTCCTCATGTTGAACGGGCGCTGTCTGAGATGGAAGCCGGCATGGGTGGTAGCAGTGCACTGAATGCCAGTGTTAATGGGGATACTGCGCGGAAGCTGTCGCGGGGAGGGACACGACCAACCTCTGGGTTATCGGTTGGCGCAACCACAGCTGGTCGCACGTCTACGCCACCAACACTGGCAACATCAACGGGCGGTACAGGTGGACAGACACAACACGAGGTGCTACAAAACTTCTTCCAAAGTCTATTAAGCTCGAAAGACCGCGCTGGACAAAGCGCAGCAGCTTCGCGGACTGCAGCAGCGACACAGCTTCCAAAGACGAATGGAAACGCGAGTGACGATGCGAGCTGATTTATGATTTCTTTTGTTTTGTTTTTGTTTTTATTTTTGCCCAAATTCTAGCTTTTGTCCTTTTTATTTATTGTTTGGTGAGTGACAAACAAGGAACAAACAAGGGCATTCTTATTACCCCCCATCAACAAACGGACGAGTCCCACTGCGACAAAACGCCAGCAGCGGTCAAGACAGTCTGCTAAGCTGACCAGCACCCATCGCTGACAACGGAAAATCACCAACATGGGGAAATGGTGCACCGCGTATCTTATCGCCACGCACAACGCAAATTAACGCCTGCTGCCTCCTGTTCTAGCACTGCCGGGTACTACGATAATGTTTTGGGTGCAAAAATGAGGAGCTTAGTGTACGCCGTTCTGCTGTCTTTGGAACAAGGCTCCCATGCTCAATTGTAATGCCCGTTGATGTCTAGCTCTGGCGCAATTAAGCGTGCTAGGCTCGAAAATGAGCCTATGATAAGCTATGAAGACTTCGTCGAGGATCTTGACCGCGGCGACTCCTTCACGACATCCCTCATCGAGATTCTGGTAAAGGTACGCCATCCGTCCAATGCTGCAAGGGCCCCCTTTTTGTTGAACAGTAGCCCGTTGCATATAGGAGCTCGCAGAGCGACGACTCCGCCAAAATACCACAGACCGTGGGCTCATAGCAGATCGCACTGCGCGATCTCTGCGGAGACTTTCGAGCCCCCAATCATTTTACCGCGATCGCGGGCCACGACGCGGAACGGCTGGGCTTCAGCCCTCGGTCCCCCCAGCCTACTTTTCGCAACCGCCAGACGAACTGGAGATGGACGAGGATGAGGACGAGTTGGTCTCGTACGGTACCTTCGTACCCATGGCGGAGGGTGCTCGACTAAATTCGGATTTATATGATGCATATCGCTCTCATCACAGTCTGTCGAATTCCTCCATATATTCTATGTTAGACTCGTCTCACACTATTTCCTCATTACCAGCCACGTCTTCCGACCCATCTTCGAATGACAGGGTGTTACCGCCCCTAATTGATACTCCGCCACCCCAGCGGACAAACATGTGGCTCCCTCCACCGAGCGGGCTGCTGCAGACGTCACTAACACGACAGAATTCGATCCGAAGACCAGCAAGGAGCCGGACGGCGGATTTTAACGATTTCACTTCTCACAGGCGTAACTGGGCGCGCCAACTTACAGCCGATGAAGAGACAATGCTCCGCTCAGAAAACTCTACTGCCACCGTCCCAGCTCCACCAGCTGATGGGACACCTTCTGGTCCTCGGTCGGATGATGCATTACCGCCACTCACCTATCGCAGCACCCCATCGTCACAGCCGAGACGATTCTTTCCGTTCAACCGGTCGAGGCGTATCGAGACCATTCCCGCCATTCCCACTCCTAGACCGGCCACGAGTACATCCGAAGACTGGTTGTTCCCTCTGCCATCGTGGAGCGGTTCATCTGAGGGAACGGATGGCGCGGGTGGAGAAGAGGACAGTGGTATTGATGAGCGTTCGCAAGCGCCGCGTCTTCGTCGAGGCGGGCTACGGGCGCCAGAGTCCATGCTGTCGCGACATAGACAATCCTGGTTGGGTTTACCGCAACTGGACGAGTCAACTGGTGCCGTAGGGGCGTCCGAGGGTAGTGAAAATGTACCACCAGTGGAAACCCCGGAACCTGTGATTCCGAGACCTGTATCGGCGGAACCCGCCGCAACACCACGAGTTGTTCCCGCGGTGCATTCCATTTCCACCTCATAGACTTTTGTATATATGGGCAGCTCTGTAGTTTACATGTCCTGCTTTCATTGGATACATTGGCTTTCCGATACATGGCCGGTTGACCAAAACCGTCAGAGGATAAAACTTCAGCACCGATACCATTTCGATTTCGTAAATGACATGAACTCCGTCAAGCAGCAGCCTCAACCTGACTTCCCTGTTCATTCTGAACAGCCTGTACAACTTCGCCCGGATCTCCCCGCCTCTGGGCATTTGCAACGACCTCGATGACGCTCGCAAGCCCTGCTTTCCAGGTAAGAAGGCGCTTCTCAAGAGCCTCCCATTGCTCGCGCTCAAATTTGCGCGCAGAGGAACGCGATACGCGAAGCGATTGTGTCGTCTGAGAGAGCTTGCCAGAGACCAGTCCGGCACGAATCACTGACACATTTCGCCCTGAATGAGAAGCAAGACATATATCAGTAAGAAAGAGCCCACCGTCGATAGACCATTTCTCGACCTCCGATGGGTCGATCTGCAATGTCGTGGCTATTTGCGAGTACGGCAGGTCACGGCCGATGTAATCAAAGGCGAGGGACGAGAATGCAAGTAGCCGAACTTTGTGCTCCAGTTGTGATCGATCGAGCTCTATGTACGTGGTATCATCAAAATTTGGATTGCACCAAGACTGTAATGGATACTCACGGTAGGTTTCGAGCACGGCTGCGTGGCTATCTGCGAAGGACTGTACCTCTGCCAGTCCATTGTTGAGGAATATCTGAAGTAGTGGGAAGAGCTCGTGATCTTTTGCGGCTATTACGGCTTCGACTTTGCATAGTGGCTCGAAATCGAGGATAGATGGTTGTCGAAGAGCAGCAGCGATGGCATCGGCAGCTACCGACTGACGGAGTTCAGAGGACGATGGAAGGGACTGTGCGTAAGCTAATCTAAATTCGTAAGCTGCCTCACTTTTGGAGGCGGTGAGTAGGCAAGATCCAAAAGAAATAGTGGGGATGGACATACGGTTGACCGGACTGAACAAGAATATCGACAATAAACTTGAGGAACTCGCATTTTTCTTCTTCAGAGACGTTTATCTCTTTCAACGAATGTTCAATATTTGATCTCGAGAGTGGTACGACCTCGAGTTGGCCATTGGACACTGCAAGCTGCAGGAGAGTGGTATATATGGGCAGACGAAGGGCAGACGTCCTTGGTGTTGCGTTGAACAGGTTTGATAATCTATGACGAAGTTATTAACCCAGAAGAACATAAACTGTGGGCCTACATACACGCGATATTTTACAGATGATTGTTCTGAAGGTGATGCAGAAAGCACACTCAGCAAGGATGTCACACGCTGTCTTGCTTCTGGGGAAGTGTCGGGGTAGAGAATAAGCAGATGCGAGAAGAGCAAATTGAAGAACCCCTCGATTTCTGTGAAGGTCGTTGATGTGAACAATATAACGACCACGTAGTTGTCGGCGAATGACATACCTTGTTCCGTTCCCTGCCCAACGCCCTTCGTGTTACCTAGCACAAGTTCAAGCGCCGCTCTCCGTCTATCCAGATCCATCTCTTCCGACTTGTCCTCTGTCACTTCGCCCACCATGTCCTTGAAAGATTGCAATACAGAAGCACGCTCATCGTCGGGTCTGCCACGAGTGGAATATTCCACCAGTTCTCGGATCTGCGAGGGATCAGATGTGCGCACGAGACAGAAATAACAGGATTCTTTGGTGTACCTGCTCCTCAAACGTCCCCTCTGCGAATACGGAGACAGAATCTGTCGCGAACATTTTTTAGTGTGCTGATACATTTCTTCGCCCATGCGATCAAACATAATGTGCATCAACATGCACAAACAAGCACTATTCTTCTCATGATCACTCCCAACGTTTGATGGAAAGATTCTTCCGCCGTGATGAACGGGTCCAACATGCGGGAACCTGATAACTTTCCGTCCAGAGTAGTACTGTTCTTGGTGTCTGCTATGGTCAATTTCAATCGGGAAAAACTCCTCTATGGTCAGTTCTAATTTCCGCAACCATACTCACCTTAGGTGTGAAGGACTGACAATCCGAGTGCCCTCGGCCATGTTCGAACGCCGCAATACACCGCTGTTCTGTCATGCGAAGGTTCTGGCTGTGTCCGATAGTTACCAGGAGACCGAAATATCTAGGAAGCTCCTTCTGAACCCTGATAAGTACCATGGGACGGACTAGTCTGCATCCGTTGGACACAACCCATCATGCAGGGCAACCGCGAGATCCACATCCTGGATATTCGTCCACAAGATGAGTCCCGCAAACTCGCAGACCAGATTGTCCAGGGCTTAGATGCTCCGTTCAATAAGAAAATCTTTCCGATGGTGGTCTTGTGGGACGAAGTTGGCCTGGTTCTTTATGACAAGTTCGTCACGGAATCACCAGGCTACTACCCATTTGGCGCCGAGCTGGAGATCTTTCAAAAACACGGAGATGAGATCATACAGGCAATGCATGATCATACAGACGGTGCCGTTGTCCCTGATGAAGCTATCGTCGAACTTGGTGCCGGGTGAGTGACGTCGATGCTCGCCGTCCTGGATTTATTTGGATGGTCAGAAAATGCTACTCGAGCTCTTGGCCATTTTCTCCATTTGCACCGTTTTACATAGTAAGATTGACTGACCCTGACCTCTACACACGCCACGCAGATCTCTTCGAAAGACATCACACCTTTTGCGTGCTTTGTCCGATGTGGTTCCCACAGCTTTGCCCGTTCCCCCTGTTACATATTTCGCACTCGACCTTGACTGCAACGAGCTCAGGCGGACCCTTAACGAAATTCACAATTCTAGTATCGGACCTTCTCTTTCTGGAAAAGTGGAGACTAAGGGCTTATGGGGTACCTTTGAAAGTGGCTTCGAGTTCATCGGAGCAAGGGGGTTGGATATCTCCGGAAAGGGAGATGAGGATGAATCTACACCGCGGGCTGCCTTCAGGACTGGCTCTACGTCGGCCACTTCCCTGGGCCAACCACCTGTCCATTTCCTCTTCCTCGGTGGAACCATTGGATCATTTCACCGCGGAGAAGATGCACAGTTTCTTCGTACTCTTCCTCTGCGATCCGGGGGCACGTTACTTCTTGGTCTGAGTCATGATAACAAACCTGAGGAACTCGAAGCTGCATACAATGATCCCAAGGGCTATAATAAGGTATTTGCCTTGAATGGACTCAGTGTTGCTGGGAAGGCCTTTGGGAACCCAAATCTATTTGACCGTAACAATTGGGATTCTTTCAAGCGTTACGACCAAGATAAACGTATGCCAAGCCAATCGCAGCGGAAGTTCATGTTCACATTCCTTGTTCTTATACACAGGTTGCATTGAAGGTTTCTACAAGTGCCTCCGATCGCACGAGGTCGATCTTCCTGGATACAGCCGATCTGTTCAATTCTTAGAGGGGGAGCTTGTCCGAGTCACACTTTCTACGAAGGTAAGACTGGCACTCTCGTTGGTGTTCTTCTAATCTGGGGTCATTTCTAAAACAGTATTCTGAGAGGGATACTTCAACGCTATTCACTGATGCACAGCTACAGCCCATCCAGCACTGGACCGATAGCACCAATCGCCATTCGCTCTGGCTCCTCGAGCGTTCGCAGATCGTTGCAGAGCACAGCTCATCGGCGTAAACCATGTTACTGCCCGTGGTTTATGAATGTTTAATTACCCTGTACTTTTATCAAGTCCTTCCTCGCGCCGGTTCTTTGCCTATGTATTTGTTGTATCACCACTGCTTTATGCTTTTCAAATGTCCCTCTGTAACGCTAATATATTTTTGTGTGCTGATGATTTCTTCGCCGAAACTATCAAATATAATCGTTCCACTGAAATTAGACACCATACATATATACTGTTGTTTCACACAAAGCTTCAGAAAGTAGTATACAGCTCTCAGACAGCTCTGGACACTTTCACCACTCCCTCCAAGACATGTGTGAGGCCTGAGCTCCCCTTCAAGTGATCAATGAATCATATTGCAGCGGTCTTTTTGCCACTGCAGCATTTCTGTGGGGGGGGGGGGGGGGGGGGGGGGGGGGGGGGGGGGGGGGGGGGGGGGGGGGGGGGGGGGGGGGGGGGGGGGGGGGGGGGGGAGGGGGGGAGTGGGGGGTGA
>Ga0307516_10001786_pt1 | contig 29553 bp, 26 predicted proteins | sample 19_EM_MG_FD_203310 | JGI IMG/M metagenome (GOLD analysis project Ga0307516, IMG submission 203310) | Populus trichocarpa ectomycorrhiza microbial communities from riparian zone in the Pacific Northwest, United States - 19_EM | ecosystem: Host-associated > Plants > Roots > Unclassified | place... | reverse complement strand
TGACCTCGACCTTCTTCTCGGTCAGCTGGCCTTCGAGCTGCAGCAGGAACTTGTCGACCACGCGCAGGATGATCTCCTCGTCGATCGCGCGGAAGTTGACGATCGCGTCGAGGCGATTGCGGAACTCCGGCGTGAACATGCGCTTGATGTCGCCCATCTCGTCGCCCTGCTGGCGCGAGTTGGTGAAACCGATCGTCGACTTGTTCATCGTCTCGGCGCCCGCGTTGGTGGTCATCACGATGATCACGTTGCGGAAGTCGGCCTTGCGCCCGTTGTTGTCGGTCAGCGTGCCGTGGTCCATCACCTGCAGCAGCACGTTGAAGACGTCCGGATGCGCCTTCTCGATCTCGTCGAGCAGCAGGACGCAATGCGGCTTCTTGGTGATCTGCTCGGTCATCAGGCCGCCCTGGTCGAAGCCGACGTAGCCCGGCGGCGCGCCGATCAGGCGACTGACGGCGTGGCGCTCCATGTACTCCGACATGTCGAAGCGGATCAGGTCGATGCCCAGGATGAACGCGAGCTGCTTGGCGACCTCGGTCTTGCCGACGCCGGTTGGGCCCGAGAACAGGAACGAGCCGATGGGCTTGTCGGGCTTGCCGAGGCCGGAGCGCGCCATCTTGATCGCGGCCGCGAGGGCGTCGATGGCCGGATCCTGGCCGAACACCACGCTCTTCAGGTCACGGTCGATCGTACGCAGCTTGTCGCGGTCATCCGACGTGACGCTGGCGGGCGGGATGCGGGCGATCTTGGCCACGATGTCTTCCACCTCGGCGCGCGTGATCGTCTTCTTCTGGCGGCTCTTGGGCAGGATGCGCTGGGCGGCACCCGCCTCGTCGATGACGTCGATCGCCTTGTCGGGCAGGTGACGGTCATTGATGTACTTGGCCGACAGCTCCGCCGCGGCCTGCAGGGCGCCGATGGCGTACTTGACGCTGTGGTGCTCCTCGAAGCGCGACTTGAGACCCTTCAGGATCTCGACGGTCTGCTCCACGGTCGGCTCGTTGACGTCGACCTTCTGGAACCGCCGCGACAGCGCCGCATCCTTCTCGAAGATGCCGCGGTACTCGGTGAACGTGGTCGCGCCGATGCACTTCATCGAGCCGTTGGACAGCGCCGGCTTGAGCAGGTTGCTCGCGTCCAGCGTGCCGCCCGATGCGGCGCCCGCGCCGATCAGCGTGTGGATCTCGTCGATGAACAGCACGGCACGCGGCTGCTCCTTGAGCTGCTTCAGCACGCCCTTCAGGCGCTGCTCGAAGTCGCCGCGGTACTTGGTGCCGGCCAGCAGCGCGCCCATGTCCAGCGAGTAGACGACCGCGTCGGCCAGCACGTCGGGCACGTCGTTCTGCGTGATGCGCCAGGCCAGGCCTTCGGCGATCGCCGTCTTGCCGACGCCGGCCTCGCCGACCAGCAGCGGATTGTTCTTGCGCCGGCGGCACAGGATCTGGATGACGCGCTCGACCTCGTGCTCGCGGCCGATCAGCGGATCGATCTTGCCGTCGCGCGCCAGCTGGTTCAGGTTCTGGGTGAACTGATCCAGCGGCGAGCCCTTGCCTTCGCCGCCCTCGTCCTTCTCGGCCTGTTCGCCGCCGGTCTCGCCACTCGACTTCGGCGGCTCCGGCGGATCGGACTTCTTGATGCCGTGCGCGATGTAGTTGACGACGTCCAGGCGCGTGACACCCTGCTGGTGCAGGTAGTACACGGCATGCGAATCCTTCTCGCCGAAGATCGCCACGAGCACGTTGGCGCCCGTGACTTCCTTCTTGCCGCCGCCCGTGGACTGCACGTGCATGATCGCGCGCTGGATCACCCGCTGGAAACCCAGCGTGGGCTGCGTGTCGACCTCTTCGGAGCCACCCACGGTGGGGGTGTTCTCGCGGATGAAGGTCGAGAGGCTCTTCCTCAGGTCCTCGATGTTGGCTGCGCAGGCGCGCAGCACTTCGGCGGCAGACGGGTTGTCCAGCAACGCGAGCAACAGGTGCTCGACGGTGATGAATTCATGCCGCTGCTGCCGCGCCTCGACAAACGCCATGTGCAGGCTGACTTCCAGTTCTTGCGCAATCATGCGGCCTCCATAATGCATTGAAGCGGGTGTCCGTAGCGACGTGCGGCGGCCAGCACCAACTCGACCTTCGTGGCGGCAATGTCCTTGGTGAACAAGCCGCACACGCCACGCCCTTCATGGTGGATCTTCAACATGATCTGCGTGGAGGTTTCGAGGTCCAACTTGAAATATTCCTGCAGCACCATGACGACGAATTCCATCGGAGTGAAGTCGTCATTGAGCAGCACCACCTGATACATGCGGGGCGGCTTGGTACGTGCAGCCTTGCGTTCGGCCACCACGGAGCCCTGGCCAGAGTCGGGAAGACTCGGCTTGGGCAACACGGGCGGCGGCGGTGGAGGGTTTTCCTCGGGCATGAATTGATTCTATAGACTCGCGCACGTCCGGGCACGATGGGACACATCGTCGCCCTGACAGGGTCAAGAGCATTGCCGGATAAGCTTTGCTCAGAGCACGCATTTCGGGGCGACGACCATCATTTCAAGACGAGCGTACTGGACAACTTTTCCACGCAGCCGCTCCGCCCGGCTGCGCCAGGTTGGCAGGACACGAAAGCGTTTTCGCATGGCCCCAAGGTAGCACGTCGCGCGCACCCGTTGTGTCACTGTTGCACTGACCTGACGACCAATTTCGGAACTGCGGGCCGATCCGTCCCGCCGCGCGCCGCCGAATCGACCCCGCCTCAGCCGGCCAGCCGGGCCTGGAGCTCGGCCACCTGGCCGCGAAGGTACTCGTTCTCGGCCGTCAGCTGGGCCACGCGATCCTGGAGCGCCTGCACTTGCGGCGACGCCCCCTCGGCGCCCTCTTCCCTGGGCGGCTTGCGGTTCGCGTCGCGCGCCCGCTTGGCGGCCTGCTTCAGTTCATCCTTGCCGGCGCTGGCCGCGGCCACCTGCTCCTCGACCGGCAGGTCGGCCACCGCGGCGGCGGCGTTGAGCGAGATGGTGCCGGCGCGCACCGCCGCCACCAGCTCGGGCGCGGCCTGCTTCTGGATCTTCTCGATCATCGTCACCTGCCCGGCCGTCAGGCGGGCGGCCTTGGCCACCGCCTCGCGCGACTTCAGCGGCGGCTCGGCCGCCATCGCCGGGACGCCGTCGATCGGCCCGACCGGCTCGGCCTCGCCCAGCACCTCGGCGCGCATGTGCGCATCCTTGGCCGCGGCCTTGGCGGCCGCCTGGCGCTCCGCGACGATCTCCTTCTTGCGCAACGCGAGCACGCCGCGCTGGAAGTCGGACACGCTGCGCCGGCCCAGGTGCTGGTCGATCATCCACAGGTGCACGTCCTCGAGCGTGCGAAAGCGCGTGTTCTGCACCGTGTTGAACGGCAGGCCGTGCTTCTGGCAAAGGCCGTAGCGGTTGTGCCCGTCGACGAGGATGTCGCCCCACAGCACCAGCGCGTCGCGGCAGCCTTCGGCCAGCAGGCTGCGCTCCAGCGCGTCGTGTTCGTCGGGCGTCAACGGGTCGATGTAGGTCTTCAGGTCTTCTTGGACGACGATGTTCACGGTGCGCGGGATCAGGATTCGGGGACGAAGACGCGAAGGCCCGCGCGGGGCGGGCCTGTCGGTCGGGGGCAGGCGGCCATTCTAATGGCGCTCAGGCTCCTGGCGCTCCACGAGCACGGCGCCCGCGATCCGGCGGCGCTGCAGCCGCAGCACGCCCGCGCCCCAGCCCAGCGCCAGCAGCACGATCCCGACGCCCAGCGCGTGGGTGAATGCGCCGATGCGCTGCGCGTGCGCGAGCTGGTGCAGGGAGTCGAACAGGTAGATCCAGTCGTGGAAGCTGTCGTTGCCCGTCCCGCCGCCCAGCAGCATGAGCTGCGGCTCCAGCGCGTCGTACATATAGGGCGCGACGTCCAGCACCGAGACGCCGAACAGCCACAGCCCGAAGGCCGCGCCGAACGGATCGCGGTTCTTCCACAACAGCGCGCCGCCCAGCAGCGCGGGCATCACCAACTGGCCCAGCGTGCCACCCAGCACGCCCATCCACTCGCCGAACGCATGAAAGATCACATGCCCGGCCTCGTGGAAGATCAGCAGCGGCGCGTGGATGAACGAATTCATGATCTCGCCCTCGCGATAGTCGAGCCAGCAAAGGCGCAGGCCCCAGAGGGCGAACACGGCCAGCAGCGCGACGCGCCCCTTGAAGGCGGTCGCGTCGACCCGCTCCGGCACCTGCCACAGCCAGGAGCCCAGGCCGTCGGCCTCGCCGGCGCTGCTGTAGAAGACCGGTTCCGCGCGCGGCGGAGGTGCCAGGCCGGCCCGGGCCAGGATCACGCCGCAGGCGGGACATTCGGCCGGAAACGACTGGTCGGCGGGCAGCGGCGAGTGGGTGCACTTGGGGCAGCGGTCATGCATGAGCTCAGTCTAGGGCCTCGCGGCCCTTGCGCAGGCGGCCCGCCTCAATGGCTCGCCTTGCCCGACGGCTTCGCCAGCATGTCGGCATGCCGGTGGATCAGCGTCCAGTCGCCATTGTCTTTCTGGAAGATCTCGGTCACCCGCAGATCCATGAGCACCGGCTCCGGCTTGCCCTTGACCTGCACGTGTGCGTGCTGGATGCCCACCCAATAGGCCAGGTCGCCGCTCTCCTGGGCGTGCATCACCTCCAGCCGGCTGTCGCCGCCCGGCGCGAAGTGCCCGGCCCCCTCGCGGTCGGCCTTCCATACCTCGGCGGCGCCGCGGACGTGGCCGCCACCCGGACCGAAGAAGGTCGCCGGTGCGTGCTTCGCGACGATCTCGTGCAGCGGTGCGGCGTCGCCGTTGACGTAGGCGAGCGCGATGTCGGCACGCGATTTCATGAATTGGCTGAAGTCCGAATGCGCTTGCTTCATGGTCTTCCCCGGGGTCGGTTGAAACCAGGGAGGCGGCAAGCGTCGCGCCTGAAACCTGCGTGGCAGGACGATGGCGACGCAAGATTCAATACTGTGCCTCCTTTTATTTCAATGACTTGCAGATGTTTTTGAAAGTCATTTCTCGCTTCGGTGACCGACTTGATGTGGTCGATGCGCCCCAGAAACGAAAAACCCCAGATGAATCAACGATCTGGGGTTTTTTCTTCAAGTTGATTCGACGTCTTTTGACGCCATGCGATCACATGTGATCGATCATCACCTGCCCGAAGCCCGAGCACGACACCTGCGTCGCGCCGTCCATCAGGCGCGCGAAGTCGTACGTGACCTTCTTGCTCAGCACCGACCGCTCCATGGACGCGATGACGAGGTCGGCCGCTTCGGTCCAGCCCATGTGGCGCAGCATCATCTCGGCCGACAGGATCTCGGAGCCCGGGTTGACGTAGTCCTTGCCGGCGTACTTCGGCGCGGTGCCGTGCGTGGCCTCGAACATGGCGACGGTGTCGGACATGTTGCCGCCCGGGGCGATGCCGATGCCGCCGACCTGGGCGGCGAGCGCGTCGGAGATGTAGTCGCCGTTGAGGTTGAGCGTGGCGATGACCGAGTATTCGGCCGGGCGCAGGATGATCTGCTGCAGGAAGGCGTCGGCGATCGAGTCCTTGACGATGATGTCCCGGCCCGTCTTCGGGTTCTTGAACTTCACCCACGGGCCGCCGTCGATCAGTTGCGCGCCGAATTCCTTTTGCGCCAGCGCGTAGCCCCAGTCGCGGAAGCCACCTTCGGTGTACTTCATGATGTTGCCCTTGTGCACCAGCGTGACCGAGGGCTTGTCGTTGTCGATCGCGTATTGCAGCGCCTTGCGCACCAGGCGCTCCGTGCCCTCGATCGAAACGGGCTTGATGCCGATGCCCGAGGTGTCGGGGAAACGGATCTTGCTGACGCCCATCTCGTCCTGCAGGAACTTGATCAGCTTCCTGGCCTTGTCGCTCTCGGCCTCGAACTCGATGCCGGCGTAGATGTCTTCCGAGTTCTCGCGGAAGATCACCATGTCGACCTTCTCGGGTGCCTTCACCGGCGACGGCACGCCCTTGAAGTAGCGCACCGGGCGCAGGCAGACGTACAGGTCGAGTTGCTGGCGCAGTGCCACGTTCAACGAGCGGATGCCGCCGCCCACGGGCGTGGTCAGCGGGCCCTTGATGGAGACGATGTAGTCCTTGACGATCTGCAGCGTCTCGTCCGGCAGCCAGACGTCGGGGCCGTAGACCCGGGTCGACTTCTCGCCCGCGTAGATCTCCATCCAATGGATCTGGCGCTTGCCGCCATAGGCCTTGGCAACGGCGGCGTCGACCACCTTGAGCATGACCGGCGTGATGTCAGCGCCCGTGCCGTCACCCTCGATGAACGGGATGATCGGGTGGTCGGGTACGTTCAGGGAGAAGTCGGCGTTGACCGTGATCTTCTGCCCGCCCACCGGGACGGTGACATGTTCGCTCATTGAGTCTGGCTCCGCTTTGCTCTGGTTGGCAGGGAGGCCGGGGAGGCCCCTCTGCAAAAAATAAATTCTAGTTCACAAAAATCTGTCAACCGCTCGACAGGGGGAAGCGTTTGAGGGCTGCTACGCCCTGACGGGCAAGCAATTCCAACTTATTTAAGGTACCTTAAAATGACCAAGCTCCTGGCCGCCCTGATCGTTTCCACCTTCGCCGTTGGCGCTTTCGCTGCTGATGCCGCTTCGGCTCCGGCTTCGGCCGCCCACAAGGCGAAGGCTGAGCACGCTGCGAAGAAGGCTCCGGCCGCTTCGGCCGCTGCTTCGAAGTAATCTTCGAATCTCTTTGAATCGCACCGGTTCGCCGGCGCGATTCGATCAGTGAGAACGCCCGGCCTCGTGCCGGGCGTTTTCATTGGTGGGTGCATTCCTGGCGTGAAGTGCTTCACGGGTGGCGCCGCCAAACGCCCGACAAGGCGTCAGCCCTCGGCGCCCGCCGGCTTCGCGACGTGGCTCACCGCATGGCCCGCGCGCTCGTATTCGCGCCAGCGCAGGCGGCCCGCCTCGCGCTGCTCGGGATCGAGGCCGACGATGGCGATCAGCCGATCGAACGCGCCGACGTCCGTCACGGCGTGACCGGCCAGCGTCACGCCGATCCGGCAGTCCGCCGGCGCCGCGGCGTCGCCCTTGACCAGCACGATCGGGGACAGCGCCACCCGCCCGGCGTCGGCGCCATCGCGCGGCAGCACGACGTGCGGCACGAACTCGAGCGCCTCGAACGTCCACAGCGCCTGGTCCAGGCGATCCAGCAGCGCCGGCTCGCCCAGCACGGCCACGCGGGCACCTGAACGGTAGGCCTTGCGCAGCAACCGGCACGCGTAATCCAGCGGATTCGCGATGCCGGTGTGGAAGGCGACGTCGGTCAAGGCAGGCGCAGTGTCACTTGGCGCGCGACATGACGAAGTGCGTCAGCAGCGGCACCGGACGCCCGGTGGCGCCCTTGGCCGCCCCCGAACGGTGCGCCGTGCCGGCGATGTCCAGGTGGGCCCACGGGAACTTGGCCGTGTAGCGCTGAAGGAACTTGGCCGCGGTGATGGAGCCGCCGGCGCGACCGCCGATGTTGGCCATGTCGGCGAAATTGCTCTTGAGAAGCTCGTCGTACTCGTCGTCCAGCGGCATGCGCCAGGCCGGGTCGAGGCCGGCGGCCGAGGCGGCCAGCAGGTCGGCGGCGAGCGTCTCGTCCGGCGAGAACAGGCCGCTGTTGTGATGGCCCAGCGCGATCACGATGGCGCCGGTCAGCGTGGCGATGTCGACGACGGCGGCCGGCTTGAAGCGCTCGGCATAGGTCAGTGCGTCGCAAAGAATGAGCCGGCCTTCGGCGTCCGTATTCAGGATCTCGATGGTCTGGCCGGACATGCTGGTGACGACGTCGCCCGGCTTCGTGGCCTTGCCCGAGGGCATGTTGTCGCAGGTCGGGATCAGGCCGACCAGGTTGACCTTGAGCTTCAATTCGGCGACCGAGCGCAGCGTGCCCAGCACGCTGGCGGCGCCGCACATGTCGAACTTCATCTCGTCCATCTCGGGGCCCGGCTTCAGCGAGATGCCGCCCGTGTCGAACGTGATGCCCTTGCCCACCAGCACCACCGGCGCGTCCTTCTTGGCGCCGCCCTTGTACTGCATGACGATGAACTTGGGCGGCTCCTCTGAGCCGCGCGCCACCGACAGGAACGAGCCCATCCCCAGCTTCTCGCAGGCCTTGCGATCGAGCACCTCGACCTCGAGCCCGTGCGTCTTGACCATGGCCAGCGCCTGCTCGCCCAGGAAGGTGGGCGTGGCGAAGTTGGCCGGCAGGTTCGCGCACTCGCGCGCGAGGTTCATGCCGGAGACGATCGCGGCACCGACGCCCAGGCCCGTCTTCGCGGTCGTCACGGCGGCCTTGGGCACGACGTAGGACACCTTGGACAGCACCGGCGCGGGCGCCGCGCTCGGCTTGGTCTTCGTGTAGTGATAGGTGGCATCGCCGACGGCGATCGCCAGCGCCTCGGCGTGCGCCGCGGTGGATTCGCCGCCGATCACGGCCACGTGCCTGGCCGGGCCGGCCTTGACGCTGGACAGCGCCGACGCGACCGCCGCCTTGAAGGCCTTGGCCGAGGTGTCGCGCGCGACCGCCAGCACGACACGGCCGGCCTTCACGCCCGCCACGCGCGGCAGGTAGACCGAGCGGCCCGCCTTGCGCTCCAGGTCGCCGCCCTTGAGCGCGTCAGCCAGCGCCGCATCGACGCCGCCGCCGAACTTGGGCAGGTCGCCGGCGGCCGGCAGGACAACGATCAGGGCATCGGCGGTGATGCCCGCGACGCCCGCTTCGGGAAGAGCCAGGGTTTGGAAGTCCATGGTGGGGAGTTTCAGTTCGATTGGAGATAATCGAGCGATGTTATTCGATTCGACCGTCCGCAAGGAGTTGGCGCGCAGCTTTGGTGCGACGCTGATGGTGATCCTCACCATCTTCATGACCAACCTCGTCATCCGCACGCTCGGCCTGGCCGCCAACGGGGCCGTCGCCGCACAGGACGTCGTCTTCATCTTCACGTTGCTCGCGCTGCAGACGCTGCCCACGATCCTGTCGCTGTCGCTGTTCATCGGCGTCATCCTCACGCTCGGGCGCATGTATCGCGAGAGCGAGATGGCGATCTGGTTCTCGAGCGGGATCGGCCTCGCGCGATTCATCCGCCCGGTGGTCGCGACGAGCTGGCCGGTGATCATCCTGATCGGCATCCTGATGCTGTTCGTCTGGCCCTGGAGCTACAGCCAGTACAACGACCTGCGCGCGCGCTTCGAGCAGCGCGCCGACGTGCTGCGCGCCTCCCCGGGCCAATTCCAGTCCTCCGGCGACGGCCACCGCGTCTTCTTCGTCGAGAAGGCCGCCAGCGGGGCGACCGGGGGCGGCCGCAACGTGTTCATCATGAGCGATGCGGGCACCCGCGAATCGGTGGCGGTGTCGCAGTCGGGCAAGATCGAGAACATCGGCACGGATCGCTTTCTCGTCCTCGACTCGGGCCACATGGAACAGAACGACAAGACGTCGGGCGAGCACACGCACGTCGAGTTCAAGAACTACCGCGTGCACGCCGGCAGCAGCACCGGCCCGACCAACAGCTCGCCTTCGCCGCGCGCGGTCGACACCGCCGACCTGGTGCTGGGGGGTGGCGCGGCCTACATGGGCGAGCTCACCTGGCGCCTCGGCCTGATCCTGGGCGCGACCAACCTGCTGTTCATGGGCATCAGCCTGTCGGCGGCCAATCCGCGGCGCGCGAGCAACTGGGGCCTGCTGTTCGCGGCCCTGGCATTCGTCATCTACTACAACCTGCTCAACCTCACGCAGGCCTGGGTCGGCAGCGGACACGTCAACATCGTCGTCGCCCTCGTCGGCCTGCACGGCGCGGCGTTCCTGCTGGGGCTGGGCCTGATCTGGTGGCGCGAGCATGCGACCGTGATCCATCCGATGAAGCTGCTGCTGCGCCGGGGCGCCGCATGAAGACCGTCCGCAACCTGCTGTACCGCGACGTGCTGTGGTCGGTCTTCTTCGTGACCATCTTCTTCGTCGCGCTGTTCTTCTTCATCGACTTCGTCGACGAGATGAGCCGCGTCGGCCGCAACGGCTATCCGATGGCCGCCGCCGCCCTCGCGACGCTGCTCGCGCAGCCGGGCCACGTCTACGAGCTGTTCCCGATCGCCGTGCTGATCGGCACGATCTACTCGATGGCGCGCCTGGCGCAGTCGTCGGAGTTCACCATCCTGCGCACCGCCGGCCTGGGGCCGGGGCGCGCGTTGAGCCTGCTGGGCGTGATCGGGCTGCTGTTCGGCGTGCTCACCTTCGGCCTCGGCGAGTACGTGACGCCGCACAGCGAGCAGGCCGCCGCCTTCCTCAAGGCGCGCTTCGGCATGGGGCTGGCGATCGGGCGCACGGGGGCGTGGCTCAAGGAGCGGCGCGCCGAACCGGACGGCGAGCGCAGCATCACGGTCAACGTGCGCGGCGTCGGCCGCGACGGCGAGCTCACCGGCGTGCGGATCTTCGAGATGGACGCCAGCGGTCGCGAGGTACGCAGCCTGGTGGCCGGGCACGCCATCGTGCCGCGCACGCGCTCGATCCAGGAGTGGACGTTGCAGGACGTCACCGAGACGAACTGGATCCCCGCCACGCCCACCAGCGAGCCGCGCGTCGACGAGAAGAAGCTGGCGCAGCTGGCGTGGCCCACCAAGCTCAACGCCTCCGTCGCCGCGGCGGCCCTGCTGCCTCCGCAAAGCATGGGCGCGGTCGACCTTTGGCGCTACAGCACCCACCTGGCCGAACAGGAACAGTCGACGCAGACCTACCGCCAGCTGTTCTGGAAGCGCGTGCTCTACCCGTTCGCCTGCCTCGTGATGGTGGCGCTCGCCCTGCCCTTCGCCTACCTGCACGCACGCGCCGGCGGCGTCAGCGTGAAGGTGTTCGGCGGCATCATGCTGGGCATCAGCTTCGTGCTGCTGAACAACGTCGTGGGCCACCTGGGCCTGCTCCACGAGTGGACGCCCTGGATCGCCGCGTCGGTGCCCAGCGTCGTGTACTTGCTGATGTCCATGTCCGCGTTCGCGTGGCTCGTGAGGTATAGATGACTGCTCGCGGATTGATCCTGCTGGCCCACGGTGCGCGCGATCCCGCGTGGGCGACCCCGTTCGAGGCCGTGGTCGAGCGCGTGCGCGACCGCGCGCCGGAGACGCACGTGCGACTGGCCTTTCTCGAGTTGATGGCGCCCCGGCTGGAAGAGGCCGGCACCGAGCTGGCGGCCCTCGGGTGCCTGCGCATCGACGTCGTGCCGGCGTTCCTGGGCATGGGCGGCCACGTGCGGCGCGACGTGCCCGCGCAGCTCGAGCAATTGCGCCAGGCGCACCCCGGCATCGCCTGGACGCTGCACGAGGCCCTGGGCGAAACCCCGCACGTGATCTCCGCCCTCGCCGACGCCACCATCGATCTCGCCGAGCTGGGCTTCGCCTCCGGCCACAGCCCCCTGGACGGGATCGGCACATGAACCTGCACCAGTTCCGTTTCGTGCAGGAGGCCGTGCGCCGCAACCTGAACCTGACCGAGACCGCGAAGGCGCTGTTCACCTCCCAGCCGGGCATCTCCAAGGCCATCCTCGAGCTCGAGGAGGAGCTGGGCATCGACCTGTTCGTACGCCATGGCAAGCGCCTGCGCCGAGTCACCGAGCCCGGCCAGGAAGTGCTCAAGGCGATCGACGTGATCCTGCGCGAGGTCGCCAACATGAAGCGCATCGGCGAGGAGTATTCGAAGCAGGACGCCGGCACCCTGTCGATCGCCGCCACCCACACGCAGGCCCGCTACGTGTTGCCGGAACCGGTCGCGCAGTTGCGGCGGCGCTTTCCGAAGGTGCAGGTGAGCCTGCACCAGGGCTCGCCGGCCCAGGTCGTGCAGATGCTGCTGGACGGCACCGCCGACATCGGCCTGGCCACCGAATCGCTGTCCGAGCCCGAGGACCTGGTCTCGCTGCCGTGCTACGAGTGGGAGCACGTGATCGTGATGCGTGCCGACGACCCGCTGGCGGAGACCGAGAAGATCACGCTGGAACAACTGGCCAACGAGACGCTGATCTCCTATCACCCGTCGTTCACCGGCCGCAGGCGAATCGACGCCGCGTTCGCGCAGCGCCGCCTCAAGCCCAACATCGCGCTCGAGGCGATCGACTCCGACGTCATCAAGACCTACGTCAAGTCGGGCCTGGGCGTGGGCATCGTCGCCGAGATGGCCGTGCGCGACGATCCGCCCGGCGGCGAACTGGTGCACCGGCCGGCCGGCCACCTTTTCGGCAGCAACGTCACGCGCGTCGCGTTCCGCCGTGGCGCCTACCTGCGCGGATACGTCCTCACCTTCGCCGAACTGCTGTCCGACCGCCTGACGCGCCCGCTGCTGCTGCGCGCGCTCGGCGGCGCGGGAGACAACTATGACCTCTGACCTCGTCGGCGAAAGCCGCCTGCCCACCGTGGGCACCACCATCTTCACCGTGATGTCGGCGCTGGCCGTCAAGACGGGCGCGATCAACCTCGGCCAGGGTTTTCCGGATTTCGATTGCGATCCGACCCTCGTCGACGCCGTCGCCGCCGCGATGCGCGCCGGCCACAACCAGTACCCGCCGATGACGGGCGTGCCGGCGCTGCGCCAGGCCGTCGCCGACAAGATCGCGCTCACGACGGGGCGGCGCTACGACGCCGACTCGGAAATCACGATCACCGCCGGCGCCACGCAAGGCATCCTGTCGGCCGTGCTCGCGCTGGTGCACCCGGACGACGACGTGATCGTGCTGGAGCCCTGCTACGACAGCTACGGCCCGTCGATCACGCTGGCCGGCGGCAACGCGATCCGCGTGCCGCTCGTGCCGGGCACCTGGCGCCCCGACTTCGATGCGCTCGCCAAGGCCCTGACGCCGCGAACGCGGCTGGTGATCATCAACACGCCGCACAACCCCAGCGGCACCGTGTGGACGGCCGACGAACTGGCCCGCTTCGCGGCGCTGCTGGCGCCCACGCGGGCGCTGGTGCTGTCCGACGAGGTCTACGAGCACATGGTGTTCGACGGCGTCGCGCACGCCAGCGTCTCGTGCCTGCCCGAGCTGGCCGAGCGCAGCATCGTCGTGTCGAGCTTCGGCAAGACCTTCCACGTAACCGGCTGGAAGGTGGGCTACGTCGCCGCGCCGGCCGCGCTGATGCGCGAGTTCCGCAAGGTGCACCAGTTCAACGTGTTCACCGTCAACTCGCCGATGCAGCACGGCCTGGCCGCGTTCCTGGCCGACGCGTCGCGCTGGCGGTCGCTGGCGCCGTTCTACCAGGCCAAGCGCGACCGCTTCCGCGCCGGGCTCGCGACGACATCGCTGAAGCTGCTGCCCTGCGAGGGCACCTATTTCCAGTGCGTCGACTACTCCGCCCTGTCCGACAAGACCGACCTGGGCTATTGCGAGGAGCTCGCCACCGAGGTGGGAGTGGCCGCGATCCCGATGTCGGCGTTCTACGACCAGGCGCCCGACATGCGCGTGATCCGCTTCTGTTTCGCGAAGAAGGAAGCGACGCTGGACGAGGCGCTGCGGCGCCTGCAGGCGCTGCAAGCCTGAGCCTGCGGCTCAGCGCTTGGTCGGCAGCTCGGAGTCGGGCGGGTCGCCCTCACGCCAGCCGTGCGGCGGCGTCCTCGGCTTGGTGGGGGCCACCGGCGCGAGGCTCAACTCGTCGAGCGTGGCATGCACCTCGCCGCCCTGCGGCAGCTCCAGGTCGACGCGACCGCCCCCATGGCCGGGATCGAAACCGGTCAGCTCGAAGCTGCTGAGCATGCCGGCGCGGGTGTCGCCCTCGACGTCGGGCGAATCCAGGTCGAGGCCGGCGTCTTCCAACGGCAGCGCGAGATCGTTGACCTCGCGCGCGCTCGGGTAGGCCGACAACGTCGCGGTCGGACCGGAATCGTCAAGCGGCAGCAGGACGTCGACCGCCGTCTCACCGTGACCGCCGCCGTGCTGCCACAGGTCGCGCGCCAGCGAGTACAGCACCAGCACGTCGCGGTAGGCCGGCAGGTCGAACAGCTCGCTGGTGTCGTCACGCTTGAACAGCAACGCCTCGAGGACGGCCATGGCGTCGATCGGCGAGGGCCAGGCGCTCTCGAGCAGCGCGATGGTCTCGGGGTAGTCTTCCAGCGATCGCCCGGCGCTCGGCCCGGTGTCCCAATCGGGCGCGTACGCATTGAAGCGGCGATTGAAGCGGGCGCGGGTGCGTTCGTAGGCGCTGCGGTCGCCCTGGCGGCGGTAGATCTCCAGCAGCTTGGTGTACGGCAGCGGACTCTGGCCGCCCGCGCTGCGCAGGTGCGACATCAGCAGGTCGACGGCGGCATCTTCCTGGCCCAGCGCGATGAAGAAGTCGGCCTGCTGCTCGAGATCGAGCAGCTCTTCGACCGATAGCTCGCGCGGCCCGGCTTCCTTCGCCATGGCAGCGGCCATCGCCTGGCGGTCGAGCGGCCGCGTGGCGGAATGATCGGCCACGACGTGCACCGCGTAGGTGTCGTCGAGTTCCTGCGGCTCGGCGAAGCCAGCGTCGATCGGCGCCCGCGCAGGCACGCGATCGCGCAGTTCGGGCACGGGGGCGGGCGTGTCCGGCGCCACTTCGGCGACCGGCTCGGAGGACGGCGGCGACGGGGACGACGGCCCCAGTTGCGACTGGTTGAACCAGTCGCTGTGCGCAATCCGGTTGCGCTGTCGCATTTGCCACGCCAGCGCGGCGATGGCGGCCACGGCGATCGCCAGCAGGCCGGCGAGCCACGGCAACCAGTCGCTGCGCGACTGCGCATCGGCGAGTTCGGCCTTCAGCCTGTTGGCCAGGTCCTGCTGCGCCTGGCGCTCCTGCTTGATCGACAGGATGCTTTGTTCGAGCGCTCGCAGCGCGCGGGCGTCGGGGTCGTCGAACTCCGACAGGCCGATCGTGGCGCCGGAGGCGGTCGAAGGAGGCGGAATGACCGGCTCCTCCATGTCGAGTTTCAGGTGCGGCACGCCGGCGTCGAGCACCAGGCGGGCGGCATCGGCGGGCGGCGGCGGCGACGCCCGCGGCCCCGGCTTGCGGGCGCTCCCCGCATCGACGACGTGGCGCGCGGACGGAGCCGCAGCCGGCGGTGCATTGAGTTCGTTGGCCAGCGCCATCGTCGGGCCCTTGCGGACGACGTGCGGCCGCCCGCCGCCCCCCGCGTGCCGCGCATCGGCGCTGGCGTTGGCGACGCCCGATGCGAGAGACGGGGAAGGCGTCGAACCGCCCGACGCCGTGGCAGTCTTTCCGGCCGCGGCGTTCTGCGCCGCGCCCAGCGGAGCCACCTGCGGCAGTTGGGCCGCCGTGGTACCGAGCGTCGGCGGATCGGCGAAGACCGAGAATCGACGCGTGAAACGACGCTCGCAGCCGGCACTGAGGGCGACCTCGATGATCGGTTCCTGCACCGGCGCCGAGGCCGTGATTCTCACGATCCAGGTGTTATCGGCAGACCCGCGCTCGAGATCGGTACGAACCGAGTTCGGCTGAAGTTGTGCCTCGCCGTAATAAACCTGGGTCGACATGCAATCGAGGCCGAATCGTTCGCCCGGGTCGACGCTGACGGGTACCGTGAAAGTGAACGCCTGGCCAAGTACCGCGTCGGATACCGCGCGACCGAAACCAAGCGCCCAGACCTGCTGGGATGCCAATGCGGTTGCGGCGAAAATGACGTGCGCGGTAAAGTGTTTTTTCATTCCTGTGGACGCCACAGATAACCCCGATAGACTCTATCACGATTGCTTACAGAAACTGTCGCGGGAACATCCGGTGAGAATGATGCGCACGCATGACATATGGTTCAGCTCACAATCTGCCGAATATCTCCGATTTCGCCAGTTTCCGAATCTTTTTCCAAGGCTGCTTCGATGCCCAGTGAACTCCTGACTTCTCGCGAGGGGTCGACGCTGATTCTCACCCTCAGCGATCCCGCCACTCGCAACACATTGTCACCCCAGGTTTACTCGGCAGGAGTCGAGGCGTTGAACGTGGCCGAATCCGACGATTCCGTCCGGGCCGTGATCCTGCGTGGCGACGGCGAACATTTCTGCGCCGGCGGCGACCTGAATCGAATCATCGGTTTGCGCAAGACGGGCCCGCAGGCGCAATCGGAATCGATCGCCCTTTTCCATCAATTGATCGAATCCCTGCGGGCATTTCCGAAACCCACGATCGCCGCCGTGGAGGGTTTCGCGGCGGGCGGGGGAATGTCGCTGGCACTGGCCTGCGACCTGCTGGTGGCGGCCGCGGACGCCAAGTTCGTGATGTCGTACGGCAAGGTCGGACTGACGCCGGACGGCGGCGGCTCCTGGCACGTGGCGCGCATGCTGCCACGCCCGGTGGCGCTCGAGATGCTGTGGCTGGCCGCGCCGATGAAGCCCGAGCGCCTGCAGGCGCTGGGCCTTGTCAACCGCGTGACAGACAAGGGACAGGCGTTGGTCGAAGCTCTGGCCCTGGCCGAACGGCTCGCGGCGATGGCTCCCAACGCCGTGGCCGGCGCCAAGGAATTGGTTGCCCGCGCGGCGTTGTCGCCGCTCGCCGAACATCTCGAGGCGGAGCGTCGGCAATTCATCGTCAATCTGTTTCATGACAATGGCGACGAGGGTTTGAAGGCCTTCTTCGAGAAGCGCCCGCCGATATTTCGCTGACCTTTTCAAAGTCGGCGGCCTTCAACAGAAATACAACGGAAAACCCCTTGCCCGCCGACCCCCCTGCTTCATATCCGCCGCCGAATGCCCGTCCGCCGGTCCGCCGCCGTCTTTACCTGATGCGCCACGGCTCGGTCGACTATTTCAAGGCCGACGGCACGCCGGTGCCGCCGAACGCCGTGCCGCTCAACGAGGCGGGTCGGGCCCAGGCCGACGCCGCCGGTGCGCTGTTCGCCAGTACCGGCGTGCGCTTCGACCGCGTGCTGGTGAGCGGCCTGGCGCGCACCGTGGAGACCGCCCGGCGCGTGCTGGCCGCCGCCGGCCAGGACGTGGCGATCGCCAGCGATCCGCGCCTGGAGGAGATCCGCTCCGGCCGCCTGGATGCGATCGCCCCCGAGCAGTTGCGCGCCGCGTTCACCGGCGTCTTCAGCGCCGCGGCCAACGTCGAGTCGCTGCAATTCCTCGGCGGCGAAACGGTCGGCGCGATGATGGATCGGTGCCTGCCAGCCTTCGACGAGTTGCTGGCCGACCCGGCATGGACGTGCGCGCTGTGCGTGCTGCATGGCGGCATCAACCGCGCGCTGCTGGGCCACGCGCTCACCGGCGGCCGCCTGTTCCTGGGCCGGCTGGAGCAGGCGCCGGCCTGCATCAACGTGCTGGACGTCGGCGCGGGCGACATCGTCGTGCGCGGCACCAACCTGGCGCCGACCCAGTGGCTGCACGAACGCGAGCGGTACACGACGATGGAGAAGTTGTTGGCGCAGTACCTGCGCGCGGGTGACATTCCTGTTTGAAGCGACAATTGCTGCATTGCAAGGACCCGCGCTCTGCGGGCCCGCAGCTGTCGCTTCAGGGACAAGGAATGAACAACCCGATTCTTACAATCGACGAACAGAACAACATCGACGCGGGCCCATGGTTCTCCACCCTTTCCGAAGAGCTGCGTGCCGCGATCCTGTCGCGTGCCGTGGTGCGTCGGCTGCCGGATGGCGCGTCGCTCGCATCGCGCGGCGCGCCGGCCGAAGACTGGTGCGGCGTGGCCAAGGGCGCGGTGCGTGTCAGTTCGGTGTCGATGTCGGGCAAGCAGGTGTCGCTCACGTACGTGGAGCCGGGCACCTGGTTCGGCGACATCTCGCTGTTCGACGGCCTGCCACGCACGCACGACGCCGATGCGCACGGCGCCACGACCTTGCTGTCGGTGCGCAAGGCCGACTTCAAGGATCTCCTGGCGCAGCACGTCGAACTCTACGACGCGCTCCTGCGCCTGAACTGCCGCCGGCTGCGCATCATGTTCAACCTCGTCGAGGACCTGAACACGCGACCGCTGTCGGCACGCCTGGCCAAGAACATCCTGATGCTCGCCAAGGCCTATGGCATCGCCCAGGGCGACGAGATGCGCATCGGCCTGCAGCTGGCGCAGGAAGACCTCGCGCAACTGGTGGGCGCGTCGCGCCAGCGCGTCAACCAGGAGCTCAAGGAGCTTGAGCGCGAAGGCGCGCTGCGCATCGAGCCCACGCGACTGGTGGTCCTGTCGCGAGACAAGCTCGTGCAGGCCGCCGAACGCTGAACCGCATCGGACCTGTCTCCGGTGCGTTGAACGACAACAACGATCGAGACAATTCCGATGAACCAGACCGAACAGAACACCGGCACCCGCCCGGTCGCCGACAGCCACCGTTTCGACACCGGCGCGCTCGAGACCTTTCTCGCCGCCAGGCTGCCCGGCTTCGCCGGCCCGCTGGCCGTCGAGCAGTTCAAGGGCGGCCAGTCCAACCCGACCTACAAGCTCGTGACGCCCGCGCGCTCGTACGTGATGCGCTCGAAGCCCGGCCCGGTCGCGAAGCTCCTGCCATCCGCGCACGCCGTCGAACGCGAATACCGCGTGATGGACGCGCTGGCCGCCACCGACGTGCCGGTGGCCAGGATGCTCCTGCTGTGCGAGGACGAATCGGTGATCGGCCGCGCGTTCTACGTGATGGAGTTCGTCGAGGGCCGCGTGCTGTGGGACCAGGGCCTGCCCGGCGCGGCTCCGGCCGAGCGCGGCGCGATCTATGACGAGATGAACCGCGTCATCGCGGCGATGCACAACGTGGACGTGCACAAGGTCGGCCTGGCCGACTACGGCAAGCCCGGCAACTTCTTCGCGCGCCAGATCGGCCGCTGGACCAAGCAATACCAGGCCTCGATCACCGAGCCGATCGAGGCAATGGATCGCCTGATCGAGTGGCTGCCCGCGCACATGCCGGCGAGCGCGATGGACGAGTCGCAGGTATCCGTCGTGCACGGCGACTACCGCATGGACAACCTGATCTTCCATCCCACCGAGCCACGCGTGCTCGCGGTACTGGACTGGGAGCTGTCCACGCTGGGCCACCCGCTGGGCGACTTCAGCTACCACTGCATGGCCTGGCACATTCCACCGGGCACCTTCCGCGGCATCGCCGGCCTGGACCATGCGGCACTCGGCATCCCGTCCGAGCGCGACTACGTGCGCCGCTACTGCGAGCGCACCGGCCGCGCCGACCCCGACGCGCTGCTGGCCGACTGGAACTTCTACCTCGCCTACAACCTGTTCCGCCTGGCCGCCATCCTGCAAGGCATCGCCCGCCGCGTCGTCGACGGCACCGCCGCCAGCGCACAGGCGCGCGCCACGGGTGCGGGCGCCCGACCACTCGCCGAACTCGCTTGGCAATTCGCCCGGAAAGCCTGACATGGATTTCAGCTACTCGCCCCGAACCGTCGAACTGCAAGGCCGCCTGCTGGCCTTCATCGCCGAACATGTCCTGCCCGCCGAGCCGCGCTACTTCGCGGAGATCGAGGCCAACACCGTCGCCGGCAAGCGCTGGACACCGCTGCAGCTGATCGAGGAGTTGAAGGTCAAGGCCCGCGCCGCGGGCCTGTGGAACCTGTTCCTCCCGGACAGCGAACGCGGTGCCGGTCTCTCGAACCAGGACTACGCGCCGCTGGCCGAGATCATGGGCCGCACGCCCTGGGCCAGCGAGGTCTTCAACTGCTCGGCGCCCGACACCGGCAACATGGAGGTGCTGGTGCGCTACGGGACGCCCGAGCACCAGAAGCGCTGGCTCGAACCCTTGCTCGACGGCCGCATCCGCAGCGCGTTCGCGATGACCGAGCCCGCGGTCGCATCGTCGGACGCGACCAACATCCAGGCCAGCATCGCGCGCGACGGCGACGAGTACGTGCTCAATGGACGCAAGTGGTGGACCTCGGGCGCCGGCGATCCGCGCTGTGCCGTCTACATCTTCATGGGCAAGACGGATCCGGATGCGCCGCCGCACTCGCAGCAGTCGATGATCCTGGTGCCGGCCGACGCACCCGGCGTGAAGGTGCTGCGCCCGCTCACCGTGTTCGGCTACGACGACGCGCCGCACGGCCACATGGAGGTCGCGTTCGACGACGTGCGCGTGCCGGTGTCCAACATCCTGCTCGGCGAAGGCCGCGGCTTCGAGATCGCCCAGGGCCGTCTCGGCCCGGGCCGCATCCACCACTGCATGCGCCTGATCGGCCTGGCCGAGCGCGCGCTGGAACTGATGTGCGACCGCGCCGCCGCGCGCGTGGCGTTCGGCAAGCCGCTGTCGCACCAGACGGTCACGCAGGAGCGCATCGCCGAGGCGCGCTGCCAGATCGACATGGCGCGGCTGCTCACGCTCAAGGCCGCCTGGATGATGGACGTCGCCGGCAACAAGACCGCCAAGGCGGAAATCGCGATGATCAAGGTCGTGGCGCCCAACATGGCCTGCCGCGTGATCGACTGGGCGATGCAGGTGTTCGGCGCGATGGGCATGTCCGAGGACGCCCCGCTGGCCTACTTCTATACGGTGGCCCGTACCCTGCGCTTCGCCGACGGACCGGACGAGGTGCATCGCAACTCGATCGCGAAGATCGAGCTGGGCAAACGGGTCAAGCGCTCTTCCTGAGCGCTTCCTCCACCGCCCGGCCGACGGCCACGCAGGTCTCCAGCACCTGCACGCGCGGCACCGACGCCGACTGGCGGATCACCACCTGCCCGCGCGCCAGGCGCAGGATGAACGGTTCGGCCGACACGGCTTCGATCGGCATCGCGTCGGCGCGCTGCTTGAGTGCCGTCGCGATCCCGCCGACCAGCCAGCGCGACACCCACGCCGTGTCGTTGCTGATCGCGCCGTAGCGGTCGCGCAGCGGCACCCCCATCTGGTTCGGGCTGAGCTTGGCGTGCATCGCGAGCCAGCGCATCTCTTCGGGCGTCTCTTCGTCGAGCCGCGTCTTCACGCTGTCGGTGAACTGCGCGTAGACCTCGTGGTCGAGGCGCGCGAGCAGCGGCCGGTCGAGGACGAGGGCCTGCACGTCCGAGTTCTGCGCCACCTCGAAGCGGATGCGGAACTCGTGGCTGCTCATGAAGCTGCGTTGCGCAGGGCCCCATTCGATGCGCCAGCCGGCATGCCGCGGGTTGTGGTCCATGGCCCAGCCGTCATGCGCGATCGTGCGCTTGAGCGTCCAATGGTTGTCGCGGGCCCATGCGTCGAATTCCGCCCAGGCGGGTAGTGACCCTCCCCAGGTAAACCATCGTCGCACGGCGTCCAGCATGATGTTGTATTGTTCGTCACCGACCTGCCCCTCAGGGCGGCCCTTGGAGGCTACCTGCCATGATCGAAGTGTATTCGTGGGCCACGCCGAACGGCCACAAGGTCCACATCATGCTTGAAGAATGCGGCTTGCCGTATCACGTGACGGCGGTGGACATCGGGGCGGGAGACCAGTTCAAGCCCGACTTCCTCAAGATCAGCCCGAACAACAAGATCCCCGCCATCGTCGACTCCGACGGACCCGACGGCAAGCCGATCAGCCTGTTCGAATCCGGCGCGATCCTGCTGTACCTGGCCGGCAAGACGGGACGCTTCCTGCCCGCGTCGGTGTCAGAGCGCTACGAGATGCTGCAGTGGCTCATGTTCCAGATGGGCGGCGTCGGCCCGATGCTGGGCCAGGCGCACCACTTCCGCATCTACGCGCCCGCGAAGATCGCGTACGCGGTCGATCGCTACACCAACGAGACGCGGCGTCTCTACGGCGTGATGGACAAGCGCCTGGCCAAGTCGCGCTACATCGGCGGCAAGGACTACGGCATCGCCGACATGGCCATCTTCCCGTGGCTGCGCTCGTGGAAGAACCAGGGCATCTCCTGGGCCGAGTTCCCGCACCTGAAGGGCTGGTTCGACGAGATCGCCGCCCGGCCCGCCGTGATCCGCGGCGTGGACGTGCTCACCGGCCAGAGACGACCGCTCGACGACGATCCGAAGGCGCGCGAGATGCTGTTCGGGCAGACGCAGTACGCGCGGCACTGAGTGTTCTGTCCCGCATATAGCTGCGACAAGTAAAACGCGCGCGAAAAGGGTCAGGACTAGGCGCAAACCGCAGCCGTACCGGGGTTGTACGGCGAGGATTTGCAACGACGGACTGGGCCTTTTGGAGCCGTTTTTCCGCAGCTATATGTGGGACAGAACACTTGCCCCGATAGAATCGCGGGCTGCACGAGACTGCCCATAGCTCAACTGGATAGAGCAACGCCCTTCTAAGGCGTAGGTTCCAGGTTCGATCCCTGGTGGGCAGGCCATCCCTGCGCCATCCGCGCCATGCATTCCGCAGCTCGGCACGCCCATTCCCTCGTCCGACCCGCGACGCGTGACCGCGGCGGGCTTGTCGCCATGCGTCCTCTCCCACCATCCGCTTCGACCGCCGCATGAGCGACCACGATCCCCACCCCGCCCGTTGCGCCATCAGCTGGAGCGCCGGCAAGGACTCCTGGCTGGCGCTGATGCGCGTGCGCGAGCAAGGCCTCGCCGTCACGACCTTCGTCACGATGTGCGACGCGGACGGCGCCAGCAAGTCCCACGCGTTGCCGCCCGACCTGGTCGACGCGCAGGTGCGCGCGCTGGGCGGCACGCCGGTCTCCGTGCGCGTCGCGCCCGGCGAGTACGCGACGCGTTTCGACGCCGCGCTGCGCGACCTCGCGGCCGCGGGGCACACGCACATGGTCTTCGGCGACATCGACCTGCAGGCCCACCGCGACTGGCTCGCGCCCGCGTGCGAGCGCGCCGGCCTCGTGCCGCTGTTTCCGTTGTGGGGCGAGTCGCGTGCCGCGCTCGCGCGCGAGCTCGTCACGCGAGGCGTGCGGGCGCGCATCGTGTGCGTGGACACGCGCTGGCTGGACGCCTCGTTCTGCGGCGTGGCCTACGACGCCGATTTCCTCGCACGCCTGCCCGCGGGCGTGTGCCCATGCGGCGAGGACGGCGAGTTCCACACCTTCGTCACCGGCGGGCCGGGATTCGCCGAGGCGCTGCAAGTCGTCGAGGGCCCGCAGCGCCGCGTCGCTTCGCTGCCACCGTTCACGGCGACCGAGTTCGTGTTCCAGGTGCTCTGGCCAGGCGCCCCGCCATGACCCGCTTCGTGATGGTCTGGGGCACGTCCAGCGGCGCCGGCAAGAGCTGGCTCGCGACGGCGCTGTGCCGCTCCGCGGCGCGCCGCGGCACGCTGGTCAAGCCGTTCAAGGCCCAGAACATGAGCAACAACGCGCGCGTGGTCGCGGGCCTCGACGGGCTGGGCGCGGAGATCGGCGCGGCGCAGTATTTCCAGGCGCTGGCGGCCGGCGTCGAGCCCGGCGTCGACATGAACCCCGTGCTGCTCAAGCCCGAGCGCGACACCGCGTCGCAGGTGGTCGTGCACGGGCGCGTCGATGCGGCGCTCGGTCGCATCGGTTGGCGCGAGCGCAGCGCCACGCTGGCCGTGGCCGCGCGCGAGAGCCTCGAGCGCCTCGCCGGTACCTGCGACCTGGTGATCATCGAGGGCGCCGGCTCGCCGGCCGAGATCAACCTCGCGCCGCAGGACTACGTGAACCTCGGCGCCGCCCGCCAGGCGCGCGAGCTGGGCGATCTGCACAGCCTGCTCGTGACGGACATCGATCGCGGCGGCGCGTTCGCCCACCTGTTCGGCACCTGGTCGCTGCTGCCCGACGACCTGCGCGGCTCGCTGGAAGGCTTCGTCCTGAACCGGTTCCGCGGCGACGCCGCGTTGCTGGAGCCCGGCCCGAGCGACCTGCAGCGCCTGACCGGCGTACCGCTCGCGGGCGTGATCCCGATGGTGCGCGAGCACGGCCTGCCCGACGAGGATGGCCTGTTCGACGCCGGCAACCCGAACGCGGCGAAGGCCGGCCGGCTGCGCATCGCCGTGCTGTGCCCGCCGCACATCAGCAACCTCGACGAATTCGAGCCGCTGCGCCGCATGCCCGGCGTGCAGCTCGCCTGGGTGCGTTCCGAAGCCGAGCTGCACGGCGCCGACTGGATCGTGCTGCCGGGCTCGAAGCAGGTCAGCGGCGATCTCGCGTGGCTGCGGCGCCAAGGGCTGGACGGCGCGATCGCGCGCCACGCCGCCGCCGGCGGGCCGGTGCTGGGCATCTGCGGCGGCCTGCAGATCCTCGGCGAGGCACTGGTCGACCCCGACGGCCACGACGGCGAACCCGGCTTCAACGGCCCTGGCCTCGGCCTGCTGCCGCTGGTGACACGCTACGAGCACGACAAGCGTGTGCGCCGCACGACGCTGCGCTTCGCGCAGACGACGGGCGCGTGGGCACCCTGGGCCGGCGTGGAGGCCAGCGGCTACGAGATCCACTGCGGCGTCACCGTGCCCCACCCCGACCTGCCCGCCCCACAGATGGCGTTGCGCGACGACCGCGGCGAGACGATCGGCTGGCAACACGGCAACGTGCTGGGCGTCTACGCACACGGCCTGTTCGAGTCGCCCGCGCTGCTGCGCGCGATGTGGGGCGCGACCGCGCCGGCGCTGGAAGACAGCTTCGATCTGCTCGCCGATCTCGTCGACGAACACCTCGACAACCACCTCCTGGATCGCTTGCTCGCGCGGGGCAGGTAGAATCCCCAACTTCGGGGCGTAGCGCAGCTTGGTAGCGCATCTGGTTTGGGACCAGAGGGTCGCACGTTCGAATCGTGTCGCCCCGACCACACACTTCAAGGCCTGACGGCGCACCGCCGTCCAGCGCATTGCGCAAATGTCGAGGGCCACGATCGGCCTGCAGCTCGCGATGCCCGGCATCCTGCCGGGCCCGCCAGCGAAGAATCGTTTGCGTCGAGCCCTCGGGCGCCGTTCAGCCCGCCGCGCGCACCGCGATGCGCCGTTCGCCCACCGCCACCTCGTCGCCCGCGCGCACCTTTCGGCCGCGCCGCAGGTCTGCCTCGCCGTTGACGAGCACCCCGCCTTGCTGGATCAGGATCTTGGCCTCGCCGCCGCTGCTGGCCAGGCCGGAGGCCTTCAGCAGTGCGTCCAGCGTGATGTGGTCGCCGCGCAGGTCGAACGCGATGGGATCCATGAAATTCTCTGCCGTCGGGAAAAGGATCAGCAGGGTAACGCCTTTCCCGTCGCACAAAGAAAAGAGCCCGGCACAGGGCCGGGCTGAGACCGGCGACCAAAGAGGAGGGAGGGAGGAGGTGCGCCGCCGGAAACCACAGTTTCGACGCGCTCGCCGGTCGTGCGTGTAGGACAACGGCGCGCCATCGTGCCCGGACACATTTGTTGCGTCGCGGCCGAGCTAACCCTTCTGCTTCGCCAGCGCGGCTTCGCGCAGCGCCGTGAGCGTGGTGCGGGAGGTGCTGACGTCCTCGGGCAGCAGCAAGTGCAGCAGCGTCGGGCCAGCGGCGCGCATCGCGCGGGCGAAGGCCGGCTCGAACTGCGCCGTCGTGTCGACCCGTTCCGCGTGCCAGCCGTAGGCCTTGGCGAGTTGCACGAAGTCCGGGTTGGTCAACGCGGTGCCGCTGACGCGCGCCGGGTAGTCGCGCTCCTGGTGCATCCGGATCGTGCCGTAGGTCCCGTTGTCGACCACCACCACGACCAGCTTGCCGGCGCCCCGCCCCGCGCCGTGCGCGGTGGCCGTCGCGAGCTCCTGGCCCGTCATCAGGAAATCGCCGTCGCCGGCGATCGCGATGGCCGTCCGGTCGGGAAACAACAGGTTCGCGCCGATCGCGGCGGGGACGCCGTAGCCCATCGCGCTGGCGGTCGGTGCCAGCTGTGTCCGCCCTTCGCGTTGCAGGCTGGTGTAGCGATGGAAGCGGTGCAACCAGCCGGCGTAGTTGCCGGCGCCGTTGGTGTAGATGGCGCCGGCCGGGGCCAAGGCCTCGATCGTCTTGACCACCACGGCCAGGTCCATCGGCTCGACGGGCGTCGCCTCCAGGTTGGCGAGGTACTCGGCGTGTGCCTGCGTGCCGGCGGCCGGCGAGCGCGGCGCCGGCGGGTCGACATCCTGGAGCGCGCAGCCGACCGCCGCCATGGTGCACTGCAGCGCAATCGTCGGCTGGTAGACGCGGCCCAGTTCCTCGGCGCCTGCGTGGATGTGCACCAGCGGTTGTCGCGGCGTCGGCGCCTCCAGCAATGTGTAACCACCCGTGGTCATTTCGCCCAGGCGAACCCCGACGGCGAGGATCAGGTCCGACTCGCGGATGCGTTGCGCCAGCTTCGGGTTGAGGCCGATGCCCACGTCGCCGGCGTACAGGCGGTGGTGGTTGTCGAACACATCCTGGAAGCGGAACGCGCAGCCCACGGGGATCTCCCAATCCTCGGCGAAGCGCTCGAAATCGCACGCCGAATCGGCCGTCCACCCACTGCCGCCGACGATCGCGAACGGTCGCTCCGACTTGATCAGCAGTTGGCGGAACTGCTCGATCACCTGAGGATCGGGATAGGCCTGCACGGGCACGACATGCGCCAGGGCCGGCGCGGCCGTCGGCGCCGACAGCATGTCCTCCGGCAGCGCCAGGACCACCGGCCCCGGACGACCCTGCATCGCGGTGCGAAAGGCGCGCGCCACATACTCCGGCAGGCGATCGGGCGCATGAACCTCGCCCACCCACTTGGCCAGTCCCAGCGTGCCGGGGCCGAACATCTGGCGGTAGTCGATCTCCTGGAACGCCTCGCGATCGCGCTGGTCGGCGGCCACCTGGCCCACCAGCAGGATCATCGGCGTCGAATCCTGGAAGGCCACGTGCACGCCGATGCTCGCATTGGTGGCGCCCGGCCCCCGCGTGACGAAGCAGACCCCCGGACGACCGGTGAGCTTGCCATGGGCCTCGGCCATGAACGCGGCGCCGCCTTCGTGGCGACAGGCCACGAAGCGGATGCGTTTCGCGTGCTCGTGGAAGCCGTCCAGCGCCGCCAGGAAGCTCTCGCCCGGCACGCCGAAGACCGTGTCGACGCCCTGGGCGATCAGGGCCTCCACGAGGACGTGGCCGGCGAGGCGCGGCGAGGCCGCGGGTGCGGAGGAAGACATGGCGGGCACCGGAAAGATCGTGAAGAGAATCGCGATGGTAGCCGGGTGCACGCGGATGCAGGCAGGGTCACGAACCGCGTTCGGGAATGGCACTTGCCACTCGTGGCTGAAGCCCGATAAATCAAAAATGCATTCGCGACAAGGAAGTCACATCCTTAAACAACTTGAATCCAGCCGCGAATGACTCTCCGAGTAAGCTCATCCTCCATGTCGCGTCCGTCCGTCATCCCCTTCCCGGCCCCCCTGCGAAAGCTGCGAGCGCAGCTTGCGCCGTTGGTGTTGCCAAGCAAGGAACGATCCGGTCCGGCTTCGATGTTCGACTCTGCCGGAGCCTCCGGCGTCACCGTCGAGGTCCCGGAAAGCGAGCAAGGCGCGTTGGCGCTTCATGCTCACCTGGCCTCGTCGCCTGAAGTCAGCGCCATGCTGGTGATCGATCCCGCCGGCATGTGGGCCCACGGCATGATGCAGACGCTGTCCGACGCCACCGGCTCGCCGGTCGATCGCCTGCGCGTCCACTCGCGTGGCGGCCTGCAGATCCGCGCCGTCGTCGACGAAACTCTGTTGCCAGCGGGCAACGGCCCGCACCGCCTCGTGCGTTGCCTTCACGGCGACGCCAAGGCGGTCGATCGCCGCGCGATCTTCGGCGCGCTGCTGTCCCACACCCAGATCTGCTCCGTGCTGGTGGGGCCGATGCCCAGCCACGAAGCGGTGACGCTGATCGAGGAAATGCACCGCCTGGCGCAGCTCCCGTTCGCCAGCGCCGTGCGCTGGCTGTTCTACCTCGGCCAGGAGCACCGCGGCCTGGAAGACATGATCGAGTCCCGCGACTGGCCCGTGCGCCCGACGCTGCTGCACGCACGTCCGCTGACGCGCTCGGTGACCAACGTCTGGAACCAGCTGTACGAGGCCTGGATCGGAGTCTGACCTGATCCCGCCCGTGGTGCCCCTGACGCACGGGTACCTTTCGGCCTTGGGCTACGATGGCGAGCCGCCCTCCAGGCGGATGCAGCCATGACACAAGCCACGTACGAATACCCTCTCCAGGACGCCACCGGCGCCACCTGCACTGCCAACGCGTGGGCCAAGGTGATGCCCACCCCCAGCATCGACGAACGCGCCAGGCTCAAGGCCCGCGCCAAGGAACTGCTGAAGCAGCACGACGCCACCCTCGTCGCCCACTACTACGTCGATGGCGACCTCCAGGACCTGGCCCTCGAGACCGGCGGCTGCGTCGCCGACTCGCTCGAGATGGCCCGCTTCGGCCGCGACGCGCCGCAGAAGACGCTGGTGGTCGCCGGGGTGCGCTTCATGGGCGAAACCTCCAAGATCCTGTCGCCGCACAAGCGCGTGCTGATGCCCGACCTGGACGCCACCTGCTCGCTGGACCTCGGCTGCCCGGCCGACGACTTCGCGACCTTCTGCGACGCGCATCCCGACCGCACCGTGGTCGTCTACGCCAACACCAGCGCCGCCGTGAAGGCGCGCGCCGACTGGATGGTGACGAGCTCGTGCGCGCTCGCGGTGGTCAACCACCTGAAGGCGCAGGGCAAGAAGATCCTGTGGGCGCCCGACCGCCACCTGGGCCGCTACATCCAGGACGAGACCGGCGCCGACATGCTGCTGTGGAACGGCGCGTGCATCGTCCACGACGAGTTCAAGGGCCTGGAGCTCGAGCTGCTCAAGGAGCGCCATCCCGACGCGATGATCCTGGTCCATCCGGAGTCGCCCAAGAGCGTCGTGCAGATGGCCGACGTCGTCGGCTCGACGTCGCAGATGCTCAACGCCGTGATCAACGGCAAGGCGCAGGAGTACATCGTCGCCACCGACAACGGCATCCTGCACCGCATGCGCCAGCTGGCCCCCGGCAAGACGCTGATCGAGGCGCCGACCGCCGGCAACTCGGCCACCTGCAAGAGCTGCGCACACTGCCCGTGGATGGCGATGAACAGCCTGCAAGGCCTGATCGATTGCCTGGAGAACGGCACCGGCGCCATCGAGGTGGACGAGCCGGTGCGCGTCGAAGCGCTGGGCTGCATCGAGCGCATGCTGGACTTCGTCGCCGCCAATCCGGCCGCCATCACGCAGCCGGCGAAGGACAACACGGCGCCGGGCCTCGTGCCGGGTATCGGCGCCGCCTGACCACAACAAGCCGGGACGGGCCATGGGCCCGGCGCGCCGGCACCGGAGACAAACGATGTTCGATCACGACGAGACCCTGGCCGAGGCCCGCGCACGCAACGTGCGCGACGCGCTGTTCGAGGACATCGGCCGCCAGGACTGGACCGGCCGCCTGATCCCCGCCGGCAAGCGCGTTCGCGCGGTCGTGCGGGTGCGCGAGAGCGCGATCCTGTGCGGGCGCGACTGGTTCTGCTCGTGCCTGTCCGCGCTGGATCCGACCAACCGCATCGACTGGCAGTACGGCGAAGGCGCGACGATGTCCGCCGACACCGACGTCTGCCACATCGAGGCGAACGCGCGCGCGTTGCTGTCGGCCGAGCGTCCGGCGCTGAACTTCCTGCAGCTGCTGTCCGGCACCGCCACCGTCACGCGCCGCCACGTGGAGGCGATCGAGGGCGCGGCCACCAGCCCGCGCGGC
>Ga0307516_10001785_pt1 | contig 29562 bp, 30 predicted proteins | sample 19_EM_MG_FD_203310 | JGI IMG/M metagenome (GOLD analysis project Ga0307516, IMG submission 203310) | Populus trichocarpa ectomycorrhiza microbial communities from riparian zone in the Pacific Northwest, United States - 19_EM | ecosystem: Host-associated > Plants > Roots > Unclassified | place... | reverse complement strand
AACTGTGTATATAAGGAGGGCTGTCTCCCGTGTTTTGTCTTCTTCTTCTCTTCATGCAACCTCTTGTATTCTATTCGGAATATCAACCTCGTCTCCATTTCCTCCGTTTCCTCCGTTTCCGTATCTCTGTATCGGCAACGCTCGTCTAGCGCCACCCGTCTCTGTCCGACACATCCGTCCGAAGCTGTCCGTCTCTCTGTTTGACACGTCCGTCTGACGTTGTCCGTTCCTGTCCGACACGTCTGTCCGACGCTGTCCGTCTCCCTGTCCGACACGTCCGTCTGACGTTGTCCGTTCCTGTCCCACACGTCTGTCTGACGCTGTCCGTCTCTCTGTCCGACACGTCCGTCCGACGCTGTCCGTCTTTCTGGTCCGACACGTCCATCTGACACTGTCCGTCTCTGTCTCCCGTTTCTGTTCCCGTTCCCGTTCCCATTCCATTCCCGTTCCCCCCCCACTTCCACACCCGCTCCCGCTTGCGTCACCAGAACTCACTCGAGTACCTTGGAGAACCGCCGCCGTTACACGTCCGGATGCATGGTGCCATGGCGAACTGCGTCCGAGTTAAGCAGGTTGCGTCCGAAGCGTCCAGAGCGTCCAGTGCATCCGGATGCTCAGGACGCAATTTTTTTTTTTCCTGATGAACCCCGGCCGCGGCGCCTAGGAGCCCATTGCGCGAGATTCGTGACAACCAAGGATGATATCCATAGTTGGCGAAAAACGGGGTTATTCTTGTGGTTCAGGTTTGGGTGTTATTGTAGCAGAACGCAGCCATTGGCAAGCGCTTTTGCCGGTCGTCCTGCTGGTAGTTACAGTACGCCCTCAGATATTGCTCGTGGGTAGCATTGGCCCTTTCCGTTTGCCCATCCGTTTGTTGGTGGAAGGCTGTCCTAAGCTTGCATGATATCCCGAGTGCTTCCATTACTTGTTTCCCAAAGTCGGAGGTAAATAGGGATCCCCTATCTGACACAATATTGTCCGATAGTCCGTGGGGTCTGACGGCTTGTGGTAGGAAGTGATCTGCTAGGTCTTCGGGTTTCAGGGTGCCATGGCAGGCGAAGAAGTGTCCCATTTTTGTGAGGCGATCGATTATTACACATAATACGTCCTTTCCGTTACTTGTTGGCAGCGCGGTGCTAAAGTCCATTGATATCGTGTCCCATGATCCATGCGCAAGTTTCGAGTGGCTTTAGCAGTCCATATGGCACGTGTCGGATTGGCTTGATACGATGGCAGGTGTCACAGTGGTCGACCTATCTGTGGACGTACTCTCATTGTCGTCGCCAGTAGAAATTTCGGCTAACGAGTTCCAGGGTTCTTGCTCGGCCCGGTTGTCCCGCGGCTTCCACGTCATGGTGGTCTCTGAATATGCGAAGTCGTAGGGTGTCGTTGTCAGGGATCCATATGAGGCCATCGTACATTAGGAACCTGCTGTTTGCCTCAAATAACCCTAGCACGATCTTCCCGTCACAGGCGGTCCCGTTCGCCTTTTTCCTCCGAATTTCTTGGATCTCTTTCTCTGCGGTGCTTTGTGTTCGGATTTCGCTCAGGAGTTAATTGCCTATCTCAAGGCTAAAGGTTTCTGTTGTATTAGCCTTGAGCGTTTCGAAATCGTCTTCGGGTAACAGGATTCGGCCGTGGTTCTTCCGATGATTCATATCCCCTTCCCAGCGAGAGTCTCCTGACTCACTAGAGAGGATGTCCGGTTTACCAGCTAACTTCCTAGATCACTATCTGATTGTGAAGTCGTAGTTGGCTAATCGCTCACCCCACCGGGCTTGCCGTAGGTTGAGGTTGTTCTTTGTTTTCCAATATTGAAGGTTCTTGTGGTCCGTCAGAATTGTGATTTTGGGTCCCGTTGTCTTGCAGTAGGTATCTTATTTGCGCTGTGCGTCCACAATCGCCAGTAGCTCCATGTCGTGGATATCGTAGTTACGCTCCGGGTCCTTGAGTTTACTTGAGTAGTATGCTATCGGATGCAAGATTCCCTTTTCGTCGGGCTGTGAGCAGATTGCTCCGATGGCATAGTCTGCTGCATCCATTTCGATAGTAACGGGGCATTCCAGGTCGAAGTGCTGTAGTATTGGTTACGTGGTCATTGCTTTTTTGAGCGTCTCAAATGCCTCCTGCTGCCTATCACCCCATTCCCATACTTTTTCCTTCGTTGTCAAGGAGGATAGGGGCATCATAATCTTGCTGTAGTCTTTGATAAACCGTCGGTATAAGTTGGCAAAGCTGTGACACCTGGGTATGCGAGTACAGAGGTGGAGGTAGAGATATCCTAGAGTCAGGTTCAATTTCTTTATTCACAGTGGAATAATCTTAGGTTCGTTCTGTTGGGTGTTTCACGTGGTATCCGAGGATGGGTAGTAGAAGGTAGGTGGAGTTTTTCCGTGTGGTATATATGCAATTCTTTCTTTGTCATGTGGTTCTCTTCTTCCGGTCGACACACCGGGTTTCTGAGTCTCAAGACGTGCGGCCTCAGAGAGCCCCACACACGGGTGTGGTTGGTCCTGACCGGGTTCAGCGATAAGGGTGGAGGCTAACAGTCAGCGACCTCATACTCCTCCCGTCGCTAGTCTTCCGGCCTATGCAGGCTTCATATCGAGGTCCTAGTCAGGATTGGTCGTAACTCTTTCGGAGTTTGCCGTCAGTCCTGGTTTGCCGCTGGCCCCGCTCCGGAGTTATTCTTGCGTCCGTTCGTCTCGGCTGTAAGGTTCTAACTCCGGGTCTTATCTCCCGTCTAGACTCTCCCAGACCTGTCTTGCAATGTGAGGCCTGCTTATGGCTTGCGACTTGCAGGAAGCTAGTTCTGCCCTTCTCATGTTCTCGTATGCAGCGGCTACAAGAGTTGGCAGTGCGTTGGGTCTACCCGGCAGGCTGGCCTAAGATCCATCACCCACTGAGGTTACCCTTGCTCTACCTGCTCTTGCCGAACTGCTTTCCGAGGTCCCGAGATCCTATCAGGGATCTCTAGTCAAGTGACTTACCATTTTGCTACCTTTCTCCTTGTACCTTTATTTCCCTTTGTTACCCTCGGGTGTAACACTACTCCCCCTCTTTCTTAGCTTCGGCCCGAAGGTGATTTATCCTGACTCCCTCTCCTTTTTCGTGTGAATCGGTGGAATGCAGTCCTCTATCCCCTGTATCCCTCCGGCTGCCCGGTCCCGAAGAAAACCCTCCAGTGGGAAAAAACTTCGGAATCCATTCGGTTGGCAGCCGGCCCTCGGATCTGGGTGGTCTTCCGACCGGTCTAGGATCCTACTGTCGGAGTGGTGTGAAGGAAACCATTTGACGACCATGTTCCCCCAAAGAGGTGATCAGAAGACAGGTTGACCTGGCACGCCGGTGTAGCAGGGGATCAGACTGGCCGTACAGTAGTCTCGCCGCCACAGCCGGTCAAAACCAGTGGCTCTGAATCGGTCACCCACGCCTCACCACAGTTAAGGGACGACTGTCGTTGAAAATCTGATTACAATACCTTCACTCTTCTGCTCATCGGTTGCGTGGTTTGGGATGAAGTCCTGCTCCCCTTCATCCTACTACCCCCCGATCGTGCTTCAACCCCTTCGGCTTTGACATGCACCCAGGGTGGATCGGAGTCGAGCTCTCGGTGAGCCGGTAGTCCCTCGGCGTGCCTGGATTCTGTCGGTGAAACTCTCGGAGTTTCTCCAGGCCGCCTACCGAAAAGTTATCATATGGTTCTCCTGTCCAGTCCTTCCGGTCTGGGTAGTCGAGCCATTTGACGAGGTACAGGACGCGGCACCCTTTCCTGGTGCTCCCAAGAACCCCGTCAACATCGTATTCCTTGCTCTGTTCGATATCGTCGGCCTCTCGGAGGATCATCGAGGGGTCCGGCAGTATTCAGTGTTCACTGGTTCGATAGGGTTCGAGTAGCGATATATGAAAGACGTTGTGAATCTTCCATTTCCGAGGCAGCGTAAGTCAAACTGCGAGGGGCGAGACGAACTTTTCCACCTGGAAGGGGCCATGATTCTTGTGGTCCAACTTCCGGGAGGGTCGGCGCATCTTGATATTGTGCCCGTTGTGCATCACCAAGTCTCTGATCTGGTATTTCGGGGTCTCGGTGCACTGGGGGTCCCTGTAGTGGCGCATCCGTTCGTGTGCCACCTCCAGTCGTTTGGCGGACGCTTTGTGCACCGTGGGCATCCAGTGGGCGTAGAGCTTGCTGGCGGGGTTCAAGGGTCCCGAGGCAGCCGGGTTGGAGGATACGGGATGGAATCCGTAGTTAGCGTAGAACGGAGACATCCCATTTCCCATGGTAAGCGAATTGTTGTAGGCAAACTCCGCCATCAGGAGTTGGCCTACCCAGTTGTCCTGTTCGTGGCCGACAAACACTCGGAGGTACGCTTCGATTGTCTGGTTGAGGCGTTCCCTCTGTCCGTCGGTTTGGGGGTGGAAGGCCATCGACATCCTCAGGCGGATGCCAAATAGCCACAGGAATTCTTGCCATGTCTCGGAGGTGAATCGTGAGTCTCGGTCCGAGACAATGTCCGAGGGTAGTCCGTGGTGTTCCCAGACTTCCTGGGCGAAGACAACCACCAGGTCAGCTGCCGTCTTCTTTTCCTTCTTGAGGCGGAGAAAGTGCGCCATCTTTGTGAATCGGTCTATAACCACCCACAATTGGTCGCATCCTTCTGAGAGTGGCAGTTCCGTAATGAAGTCCATTGCAATGGATTGCCAGGGGGCATATGGTAGTTCCAGGGGGGAGAAAAGTCTGTACGGTTGGTGCCGAGCCGTCTTGTTCTTCTGGCATTCGGGGCAGCTCCGGACAAAGTCGATAATTCTTTCGTTCATCTTTGGCCACCAGAAGTTGCGTCGGATTAGCTCGATCGTCTTGTCCTGGCCCATGTGGCTGGCGATTTTTGTGTCGTGTTCTGATCCGAGGATCAGGTTCTTGAGGTTGCCATCCTCTGGGATCCAGAGCATACCCTTTCGGTAGAGTAGCCCATCCTTGATCTCGAGGACCTCTTCCGTCCTGACCTTTCGGTCCCTCTGCCACACCTCACGAGGGTGGGCAGCTTCCTCCTTGACCTTCCGGTCATTTAGTGCTGCATTCCCCAGCACTGCTTCCAGTTCCTTCACCGCGCCTTGGTATTCACTGTTCTTCTTTCCTGCCTTTTTGACTGCTTCCACGAATTCTTCCGACCATTGCCGTGGTGGGAGTGATGCCAATCTTGCCGATGAGCAGATAAACGTCCTTTCTCGTCTGTCTGGCTTTGCAAAGTCTGGTTCCGCAAAGTTGTCCTTTTGCAAAACTGTCGTAATCGGCTGGTTTTCACTCCCCCCCTTTTCAGGGCGGTACTCCGAACGCCTTGACAAAGCATCTGGTTTTCCGTTATGGTTTCCCGGCCGGTAGTAAATGTGGAAGTCGATACCTGCTAACTCCTGGGCCCACCTTGCCAGGCGACGGTTGAGTATCTTCGTACTTGTGAAGTACTCAAGGTTTTGGCGATCGCTGAACACCTGGACCTGATTTGTCACTCCTTCGCAGTAGCGGCGCCAGTACTTGAAGGCATCGACGATGGCCAGAAGTTCCTTGTCGTGGATGTCGTAGTTGATTTCCGCTTGCTGGAACTTCCAAGAGTGGAAGGTCACAGGGTGTAGCCTCCCTTCGTCATTTCTCTGCAACAGGATGGCCCCAATTGCGAAGTCGGAGTCATCCGTTTCAATAATCACGGGTTTCGTGGCGTTGAAGATGGCTAGTACTGGCACCGTTGCGAATCGCCCTTTTAGTTCCTGGAAGGCTTTTTCTACCTGTGGGTTCCACTTCCATTCTTTTTTGTCCCCTTTGGTCAGTTCTGTCAGAGGTCTGGCTACTCGGGAGTAGTCCTGAATGAAGTGTCGGTAGAAGTTGGCAAATTCCAGGAATGACTGTACTTCCGTCCATAATGCCGGGATCTTCCATCCCAGCACTGCTTCCACTTTTCCTTCTGCCATCTTGATCCCTTCTCTTCCGATGACGTATCCCAGGAATTCTACTTCCTGAGTCTTCCACACGCATTTGTCTGGCGAGACCGCTAGCTGGTTTTCTTGCAGTCTCGCAAGCACTTCCTTAACCCTCCGATCGTATTCTTCCTCAGTTTTTGCGTAGATCAGGAAGTTGTCCATGTAAACCAGGAGGCCTAGGTTTATCATGTCGGAGAAGACACGGTTCATCATGTCTTGGAAGGTTGACGGTGTGTTGGTGAGTCCAAACGGCGTAACTTGGAACTCGTACAGTCCATAACGGGTTCGGAATGCCGTTTTCCATTCGTCTCCTTCTCGGATGCAGATCAAGTTAAACCCGTTTTTTAGGTCCAGCTTGGTGAACCATCTGGCTCAATGTACCCGGTCCTGTAGTTCCTGCATCAGAGGAAGGGGGTATCGGTTGGGAATTGTTATTCGGTTGAGGGCTCGGTAGTTGACTCACAGCTGGAGTCCCCTTCCATTTGGTTTCGGTACGAACAAAATCAGGGATCCCGCTGGTGAGGTGGACCTCTGGATCTTGCCTGTCCTTAACATTTCCTTTAGCCATTCCCTGAGGGTCTGGCGCTCATTTTCCGAAAGGGGGTAAATTGGTCCCCAGGGGGCGGTTTCTCCTTCCCTGAGGTCAATCTTACAATTGTATGGCTGGTGTGCTGGTAGCACCTCTGCCGCCTCCTGGCTCATGATGTCGAGATAACCCCTGAACTCCTTAGGGATCTGGTCTCAAGGGTTTTCTTCGTTAATCACTGAGACATGCCCAATGACTTTGGCTTCTGGGTCGAGGGCAACCATCTGATCCAGGGACAGCGAGAATTCCGTGGTTTCGTATCGCCTGCATTTTTCTAGGCAGTTGTGGCTGCTGAAGCGGAGTTCCTCTGAGTCCCATGCGCCCTGGGGGGGATGCTTCGCAATCCACCAGAATGGGAGGAAGAGGTCGACTCCCGGCTCTAATGGTGCGACCTCGAACACCTCCCGGGAATAATGCATTCGATGCTGGAGCAGGAGCGGCTCGGTGTATTCCATTCCGGCCCCTTTGACTTCTTCCCCCGAGCAGTTCAGTAGTGGAGCTGCCTCACTTCTACGGATTCAGGGAATGTCGAGCTGTTTGGTAATCCTTGTGCCAATCAATGGTACTAAGCAACCCGAGTCGAGTAGGACCCGCACCACGTGTTGAGTCAGGCCCCACGAAATGATCATGGTGGTGATCGGTCTTTTGCCGCACTGTGGTTTGTTCGTAGACTTTTCAGGCAAGGCTTTGTTAGGGTTTAGCCTTCTTCGTTGTCTATCCTGTGAGGTTATAGTACTTGGTTCCCCCGTACCCTTCTGTTTTCGATTTGTCCCACAAATTGTTGGGAAGTACCTGGGGTGCGGCGAGCCCCGTCCTCCTAAAAATCCCAGTCGTCTCGCCAAGCTGACTGCAGCGCCACGCCCGCGGCTTCTCACATGTCTTCGTCCTCGATCTTGACATGGGCGGGTTTGGTTTGTTTGGGGGCTGAAGCCTCCTCAGCATCCTCCCCCCTTTTTCTTTTCCCTTGGATCGAGCTCGCCTGCCTCGGGACTTCCAGTAGCTCCGTGCCCTTGACCATTGTTCGGGTGTAGCAGTCCTGGGTGGCGTGGCTGTCTCGGCCACACCTCCAGCAGCTGGCTTTGCCATTTCTGTGGGCGTCGATCTTGTTTTGTGGGACCCCTTTGTAGGCGTTACTCCCGCTTCCCCAATGGCTCTCCGCCCATGATTTCCTTGGCTTTTCAGCCTTGCCCCCCGAGTCAGGCTTCCCAGCCTGCTTGGGGCCACCGCTCTCCTTGCACTTTCGGGCATTGCCTGGATTTTTCCCGTCCGGGCCGTCCTTTCGTCACGTGCCGCTTCCTGGCTGCATTTCGCGAGCCACTTTCAAGGCCTTTCTCCGTTCCACGTGGAGACCGGCATTGTACGTGGCCATCAGGAAGTGTTCGTCATCCACGAACTCTTCCATATAGTGGGCGAAGCGCATGTCCAGGATGTTGTCGGGAATAGCCTGGTCAATCTTCCCCCTCAGCCCTTCACTGGTAGCTCGAGCGTATACGTTCAAGGCCTGGAGCTCCGTGAAGTAGGCCTTGATGTCGCCCTTGTAGCGGAGCTGACTGAGCTTTAGCTGGGCATTTGCTGCTTCCCTGGTGTCCCTGAATTGGGCCTGGGTTGCCGTGGTGTATCGGGCCCAGGTGTCCCAATCCCTCATTGCCCTTCGACGGTGCTGGTGCCAGACTTTTGCGGAGTCTGATAGCAGCGTTCCTCCCCAGGTGATTTTCTGGGCGTCGAGGGTTTCCGGGTAGAACCCGATGTATTCAAGAACCGATTCCCACCCGACATTGAACGCCGAGGTGGGTTTCCCATCGAAGGATTCTGGGTTCTTTAGCTTGAGCCGTGAGGTGTTTATTCTTACCTCTGGGGCCCTTTGATCGGTTCTTGCTGCCGCAATGCGTTCCCCTACCAGCCGCACGATTTCCTCCGGGGTTAATATGGTGGTGATGTGCTCAGCCCAGAGGGGCGTAGCTCCGGGCGGGGGTCTCCCAGTTACCAGGTTTTGCGGTCCTTCCGGGATAGTTTAGATGTCGTCGTAGTCGACCCCAGCTGGCTCCGCATTTCCCATGGTTGGATCCGGGGAGGGGTATTAGAGTACCGACCTTGTTCATGGCGTTCGGGGAGGGGCTCCCCCTTGTCCTCCAGTGGCCGCCTCCGGGGTGCCTTCCCTGGAGGTAGGGAGCGGGATTTCTCCTGGGAGGGCCGACTGTAGATAAGTGGGTATGGTGGTCGCCTGTTTGATCGCACTTACCGCCGTCCTGAGTTTCTGCTGTTCCTTTGCCAGCCACTCGGTTTCCTTCTGTTGTTTCTGGGCCCAGCATTCGCAGTTGGCATTCCAGGTAATTTGTTCCTCCACTCGCTTTTGGTCTGCAACTTGTAGAAACTGGACGGCGTCGTTTAGCCGTGTTACCCTGGTGGCTTGGTGTGCCTCCTTCTTGGCCAGGTCCTTGTTGCGGGAGGTAATTGCCGACCACATGTCGGCGGTGAATTTTTGAGCAGCGCTGGCAGTGCGCATAAGCTCGGTTTGCATCCACTTGTTGGATACCGTGGTGTTGGCCTCAGCTGTCTGGTAGACGTATTCGAGGGCTTGGGTAAGCAGCTTGTAGTTCCGCTCGATGGCGACGATTCGTCGGTCAGCCCGGTCATAGGCATCGGCGCACATTCCGTGGAGCTGCTCTAGGTCCCACTGGGCCTGTTGGTGCTGTGTGACCAATAGTCGGACCCATGCAGTTGGGTTGGGGAGGTCGATGGTTGGCTGGTCGGTCTCGGCATCGCTGTAGACCTCCATCGCAGTCCGTGGGTATTCTAGTTGCAGCATGTCAATGTTTGATTCGGTCATTTTCTAGTATAAGTCTAGGAAGTGACCGGTATAGATCGTTACATCGTCTTTGCAGGTGTAGTTGCAGATCTCTCGAAATTCGTATCCGTCTAGGTTGGCACTTATATTGTTCAGCACGCAGTTGGACCAGTACTGCGTGTACCAGTTTTCGGGGGTACAATCGATTGCTTCGGAGGGTATGGGTCCGTCAATTTCTTCTTCCCACTTTTCGTAGCTCGAGATTTCGTCATCGTTCGAGGAAAAGGTGTAGTCGAGTGAGTATTGGGATGTGGGTTCGAATATGTGGGAGAGCTCAAGCAGGTAAAAGTGGTCGTGCTCAAATAAGGGCATGTATAGGTATAAATCGAAGGTGACTTATGAACTAAGATTAAAGTGTGACACCTAGGTACGCGAGTACAGAGGTGGAGGTAGAGATATCATAGAGTCAGGTTCGATTTCTTTATTCAGAGCGGAATAATCTTTGGTTCGTTGTGTTGGGTGTTTCGTGTGGTATCCGAGAATGGGGAGTAGAAGTTAGGTGCAGTTTTTCTAAGCGGTATAAATGCAATTCTTTCTTTGTCATGTGGTTCCCTTCTTCCCGTCGACACACCGGGTTTCTCAGTCTCAAGACGTGTGGCCTCAGAGAGCTCAGCACACGGGTGTGGTTGGTTGTGACCGGGTTCAGCGATAATGGTGGAGGCTAACAGTTGGCGACCTCATACTCCTCCCGTCGCTAGTCTTCCGGACTATACGGGCTTCGTATCGAGGTGTCAAGATCCTGCCTCGACTTCTCTGTTCGGGCTCGACAGGCAATATAGGCTTGGGTCTGCGCAGCGAGCTCTCCTACTCACACTTCCGGCGTACTCACACTTCCGGTGTATTCACACGTCTGGCGTGGGCTCGTTGTTCTCGCGGTATCCATCATGCCCAGCGTGGTCTCTACGCGGCTATTCTCACACGCCTTGCCTGGGCTCGTTGTTCTTGCGGTATCCGTCACGCCCGGCATGGTCTCTTCACAGGTCTTCTCACACGCCTTGCGTGGGCTCATTGTTCTCGCGGTATCCATCACGCCCAGCGTGGTCTCTTCGCAGCTTTTCTCACATGCCTTGCGTGGGCTCATTGTTCTGGGGAGGGATGGTTGCAGTGCCGGTCACGGGGATAGAGAGGTAGGTCTATGGAGAGAGATAATAGATTGCGTGGAGAAGAATCTCCAGACTAGCTACCGTGCCCTTCCTTTATACTTTTGCTTCCCTCTGTGGAATCACAGCTTGCCCGTAAGACTGACACAGTTCCTCCGTCTAACATTATGACTCAATCACCGTACCCAAGGAAAACACATGATCGTACTCGGCCGCCGCGCGGCCAACACTCTACTCGCGGCAACTGCAGAAACGACACGCAACCAGTAACAGTAAAGGAAAGGAAGACTGACGTACAACTTAATCAAGGGAAAACAATACTCGTAACGAACATGGGAGAAGGACGCGTAAGCTCAATCAATGGGAGACAACAAACGTAGCAGACAGGAGAAAGGATGCGCAAGTAACATAACGGAGACGAAGGAGAGAGGTCGAGACCGGGCAGTGGTCAGGGATATCGCTACCAGAGCGATATGGGGGAGATCAGTCGAGGCGCCGAAGCACGGAGGATGACCGCGGCTGCGGCAGCGGAAACGAGGACAAGCCACAGGACGACAAGGGTGAGAGTGGCACCAGCGCCGGCGCCAAGGAGCCTGTCATGCGAGGTTCGTGACAGTACGTCCCCTGTCCAGACCGAAGCTCCGGTGAAGTCATATCGGGTCACCAGGGTCCGGCGGCGGATGGATGTGCGGTAGATGCGAACGGGCCAGCTAGCCTGCTGCCGGGCTTGGAGTTGTTCGTTCATTCGCTGTTGCTCGGTGATGATGGCTCCCAGGGTGTTGGTCATCTGCTCGAGTTGCTGTTGGTCCGCGTAGTGGAACTCGTTCATCTGCTGGGTGAGCGTCCGGTGTACAACGTGGTTGCGGCGGGCGTCCCAGGCTGTTGTTTGATGTATCATGGTGACGATTTCCCCCAGGAGGGCAAGTTACTCGTCCTGTAGTGCCGCAGTCGTGGCTGGGGGGTTTATGTTTTCCTGATCTTCCTGTGGTGGCGTGATGTCCAGCGAGGTTTCACGTGGGGCTGCAGCACGGCAGCGGAGGTGGTGGTTTTCCATGTTCACGAGGAACCGGCATTCGGGGCAGACCCGCTTTCCTCGGTACCAGTCCAGCATTCTTTGGCGGGGTAGAGGCGTCGTTTGTGGGTTACTTCGAGTAGTTCGTTAGGGTGTGGGAGCGGGCAGTCGCCGTTTGTCGCTCGGCGGCGGCGGCTTCGGTGCGGGTAGTAGTTATTGTCCTTGCTCTGGCAGTGGGTGTTGCAGTAGTCATCGTAGCAGGCCATCCAGTGCAGGGATACGTGGTCGTTGGTATGGGGCTGTCCTGCGGCGGACAGCGGGGGCGAAGGTGCGGCTGGAGTGGCGCCCCATCCATCGGTCGTGGTGGTGGCAATGCCCCAGTTATTGTTGGGTTCGTTGGTGGGTAGATCAGTTTGTTCGTTATCGGCCGAGGTTGAGATGGGAAACTCGGAGGTGTGGCTGCGGCCAGCAAAGGTCCAGCCTTCGTTGGTGCCGACAGTGGCGGTGGTGGACATATCGGGTTTTTTAGAGTTGGGGTGTGGGTTTCTCAGAGTATTCCTCGTAGAACTGGCGGACGAGGTTGGGTGAGTTCTCAAAGTTGCGAGCGGGATACCAGGTACGATCGGGGTCCTGGAAACCGGTCCACTTGCCTCGATATTGGATCTGGTTTCCATGGCGTCGGGAGTCGAGGATTTTCTCTACTTCCCACTCTTGCTGTTCTTGGATGACCACAGGTGGTGGCGGTGTTTATTGGTGTCCCGGGATGGGTTCGGTGCTGCCTGTGGGTTCGAGGAGGCTGATATGGAAATCTGGGTGGATCCTTACAGCGGCCGGTAGGTCCAGTTTATATGCTCTTGAGCCTACCTTCTCGAGGATGGTGTATGGGCCTATCTGCTTGTGGACCAGTTTGTTCGATGGTCGGGTTGTCCGGATGTGTTTCCGTCGTAGCCAGACCATGTCGCCTGGGTTCAGTACCGGGTCATGATGTCGTGCTTTGTTGGCTTGCTCTGCTTGAGACATTTGGACTTCCTTGATCTCTGCTCGAAGTTCTTCATGCAACCTTCTGAATGCCGCGACATATTCCGACACTTCCGGGGTCTCCTAGTTCCGGGTGCCGAGGTCTGCCAGGAAACGAGGGTGATATCCATAGTTGGCAAAGAAGGGGGTTATTTTTGTGGTTCCGGTTTGTGTGTTGTTGTAGCAGAATTCGGCAATTGGCAACAAACTTTCCCAGTCATCCTGCTGGTAGTTGCAGTATGCCTGGAGATACTGCTCAAGGGTGGCATTGGCTCTTTCCATTTGTCCGTCCGTTTGTGGGTGGAAGGCTGTACTGAGGCTGCATGATATCCCTAGTGCTTCCGTTACTCGTTTCCAGAAGTCTGAGGTAAACAGGGACCCTCTGTCTGATACAATACTGCTTGGCAGTCCGTGGGGTCTTATAACTTGTCAGAGGAAGTGGTCTGCTAGGTCTTCGGGGTCCATGGTGCCCTGGCAGGTGACGAAATGTCCCATCTTTGTGAGACGATCGATTATTACCCATAATGCGTCTTTTCCGTTGCTCGTCAGCAGCGCGGTGATAAAGTCCATTGATATCATGTCCTATGGTTGGTGTGGGAGTTCGAGTGGCTTTAGCAGTCCAAATGGCAGGTGTTGGATTGGCTTGATGCGATGGCAGGTGTCACAGTGGTCGACCTATCTGTGGATATACTTTCGTTGCCCTGGCCAGTAGAAATTTCGGCTAACAAGTTCCAGGGTTCTTGCTCGGCCCAGGTGTTCCGCGGCTTGCGCATCATGGTGGTCTCTTAATATGTGTAGTCGCAGGGTGTCGTTGTCCGGGACCTATATGAGGCCATCGTACATTAGCGACCCGCTGTTTTCGTCGCATCACCCTAGCGCGATCTTTCCGTCACGGGTGGTCCCGCTCGCTTTTTTCCTCCGGATTTCTTGGATCTCTTTATCTGCTGCGCTTAGTGTCCAGATTTCATTCAGGAGTTCCTTGTCTATCTCGAGGTTGATGGTTTCCATTGTATTGGCCTGGACTGCTTCAAACGCTTCTTCAGATAACAGGATTCGGCCATGGTTCTGTCGATGCTTCATATCCCCTTCCCAGGGAGAGTCTCCTGACTCTCTAGAGAGGATGTCTGGTTTGCCGGCTAATCGTCCTGGTCGGTATTTGATCGTGAAGTCGTAGTTTGCTAGCCGCTCACCCCATCGAGCCTGCCATAGGTTGAGATCTTTTTTTGTTTTCCAATATTCGAGGTTTTTGTGGTCCGTGAGAATCGTGATTTTGGGTCCCGTTGTTTTGCAATAGGTATCCCATTTTCGCAGTGCGTCCACTATCGCCAGTAGCTCTTTGTCGTGGATATCGTAGTTGCACTCCGGGTCCTTGAGTTTCCTTGAGTAGTAGGCTACTGGGTGCAGAATTCCATTATCGTCTCGTTGCAAGCAAATTGCCCCTATGGCATAGTCCGAGGCATCTGTTTCGATGGTGACAGCTCGTTCTGGGTTGAAGTGCTGTAGTATGGGTTGCGTGATCATTGCCGTTTTTAGGGTATCGAACACTCCTTGCTGTTTGTCCCCCCATTCCCACTCTTTTTCCTTCCTTGTGAGGGAGGATAGGGGTGTCGTGATCTTACTGTAGTCTCTGATAAAGCGACGATAGAAGTTGGCAAATCCCAGGAAACTCTGGATTCCTTTTACATTCGTTGGCTCTTTCCATTCCTTGATTGTTCGGTTCTTTTCTTCGTCCATTCGCAGTCCCTTTGGTGATATGACATATCCCAAGTATTCTGTTTCCATTGTATGGAATTCGCATTTAGATGCTTTCCGCGTGAGCCCGGTTTCCTCAACTTGTCTCAAGATTGTTCAGACGTGCCTCCGCTGGTCTTCCAGATTTTGTGTGAAGATGCGGATGTCGTCCAGATATGCCACACAGAAACTATCCAGATATTCACTCAGAATGTGGTTTATCCATCGTTGGAACGACGCTGGTGCATTGGTCAACCCGAAAGGCATGACGAAGTATTCATATAGTCCGTACCGGGTTCGCAAGGCTGTTTTCCACTCGTCTCCTGCTGCGATTTGGAGGTTGTAATATGCATCTCGGATATCGAGTTTGGTGTAGACAGTGGCACTGGACAGTTGATCCAGGGATTCTCCGATCAATGGCAAAGGTGTCCAGTCCTCGACCGTGATTTCATTGAATTGTCGGTAATCCACGTATAAGCGTAGTCCTCCGTCCTTCTTCTTCACAAAATGGATTGGCACTCCGGCCGGGGAAGTGGATGCATGGATCCATCCTCATTTTTCGTTGACATCCAAGTATTCTTTGAGAGCCTTCATTTTCTCGTTATTCAGGGGTCGCAAGGGCTCATACTGGGGCGTTTTCCCTTGCTCCAGTGGGATATGATGGTCGTGCGTGCGGTGAGGTGGGGGTGTCATTGGTTCTTGTTCGGTGAATACATCAAGGAATTCGTGATATTCTGGGGGAATTGGTTCCTGGCTCGTCCTGGAGGTTTCTTTGATTTTGTCGATTACTGTCTGGCATACCCCCCATGGGTCTGTTTCCCCAATTTCCCAGTTCTCCTCTTCTGCCAGTGTTTTCTTATAGTATTGCTCTGTGGCCTTTTCTTCTGGGACTGTGTTGGCTCTTGGTGAGCTGAGTAGGCATTTCTCGGCGCAGTGGTCGGAGTGGAATTTCACGGTGTGATTCTTCCACCCTATCACTGGGTCGTGGAGTTTGAGCCACGGGAGTTGCAGGATGATCGGGGCGTTCCTGATCGCGATTCAGTGTAGCCGGAGGTCCTCCTTGTGATGGTTGATGGTTAGGTGGATTTGAGCATCATGGGTTACCGGCCCGCCGGTGACCTCACTTCTGTCGACAGTCAATACTCATCTTGGCGTTGTTTTTTGTTGCATAGGTATTCCCCTGGCCTCAGCATAGGTCTTATCGATGAAGTTTTCTGATGCCCCACTGTCCACCAAGGCTGTAGTGGTGCATTGGTTCCCGTTTGTCCCCTGGATTCGTACTTGGATCATAATTTTCTGCTCGCTGTCGTATCGGGCGGTTCGTACTCGGTACGGGGGGTCTTCTTCGGGTTTGACAACAGGTATTTCCCTCGGATGGTGGTTGTCGGCACTTATTCCCGAGGGTTGTCGTTTCCCGACGGTTCTTCTTAGATCGTCTCCTCGAAGGTGGCTTCCTCGGCCCTGTATGGTCTTCTCCATGGAACTTGTTCTTTCCTGGGCTGGGGGCATTCTTTTGCGAAATGTTCTTTCTTTCCGCAGTTGTAACATTCTCCCGTGATTGCTCGTCGTGGGAATTGGTTCGGCGTTCCCCTTGCGAATTTGAATAGTCGGGTGGCATCGAGGTCCATCGGATCTCCTGGGGGCATCGATGGAGGGTCCTTTGTGTTGACGTGGAAGCGCGCTTCTGGGTTGGTGGTAGGTCATCGATTAATGACTTTGAGGTTGCATAGGCGGCTATCCGTTTTGATGGCGGCCGTGGCGTATTCCACCAAGACTGTGGCGCGGGTTTCGCTCATGACTAGGTGTCTTTTTACCTCGGGTTGTAATCTGTCTCGGAATCGTGCAATGCATACGTTGTCCGCGTATGGGAGGTCTGCTTTGATTCGCTGAAATTCGGCCCGGTAGGTGGCCACTGTTCAATTTCCCTGCTGGATCTTCTGGAATTTCTCGAAGGCTTTTTCTTCAGCGTCTACCTGGCCGAAGGCGTGCTTCATGTTGATCTTTAGTTCTTCCCAAGTCAGGTTGATTCCACCTTCCTGGTTTAGGTAGGTTTCCACCCAATTCCATGCCACCCCTCGCAGTAGGGAGGATGCATATCCTGTTTTCTTCTCATCGTCATCGAATTGGTTTCCCTCTGTTCTAAACTTCAGCTCGCACTGGGCCAGGTAGGTTTTGAATTTCGTTTTTTCTCCTTCGAATGGTTCCGGGTCCCTGAGCTTTGGGTAACTGGTCTGCGGCAGTCGGTCGCGTGCACCTAAAATTGTTTGCAGCATTTCTGATGTCAACAGGTGGGGTCCCGGGGCTTCCGTCATTCTTTTGAGTTGTTCCGGGGACTCGGGGCTCTTGGGTCTAGATCTATGTTCGGGGGTTACTGTGCTCGGCACTCGCTGGCCGCCAGGGATGTCCCTGAATTCGCTAAGGTTGAGGGGGTCCCCGGTGCTTTCGTACTGGAAATCCACTGTGTCTTTTTCGTTGCTACGTCAGGTGTCAATGGGGAGACGCAATCTAGTGTCAAGATCCTGCCTCGACTTCTACGTTCTGGCTCGACAGGCAACGTAGGCTTGGGACTGCGGAGCGAGCGCTCCTACTCACACTTCCGGCGTACTCACACTTCCAGTGTATTCACACGTCTGGCGTGGGCTCGTTGTTCTCGCGGTATCCGTCACGCCCAGTGTGGTCTCCTCGCGGCTCTTCTCACACGCCTTGTATGGGCTCACTGTTCTCGTGGTATCCGTCACACCTGTTGTTGTCTCCTTGCGGCTCTTCTCACACGCCTTGCGTGGGCTCGTTGTTCTCGCGGTATCCGTCACGCCCGGTGTGATCTCTTTGCGGCACCTCTCACATGCCTTGCGTGGGCTCGTTGTTCTCGCGGTATCCGTCACGCCCGGTGTGGTCTCTTCGTGTCTCTTCTCACACCCCTTGCGTGGGCTCGTTGTTCTCGCGGTATCCATCACGCCTGACGTGGTCTCTTCGCGGCTTTTCTCACACGCCTTGCATGGACTCGTTGTTCTGGGGAGGGATGGTCGCAGCACCGGTCACGGGGATAGAGAGGTAGGTCTGTGGAGAGAGATAATAGATTGCGTGGAGAAGAATCTCCAGACTAGCTACCGCGCCCTTCCTTTATACTTTTCCTTCCCTCTGTGGAATCACAGCTTGCCCGCAAGACTGACACAGTTCCTCCATCTAACATTATGACTCGATCGCCGTGCCCAAGGAAAACACATGATCGCACTCGGCCGCCGCACGGCCAACACTCTACTCGTGGCAACAGGAGAAAGGACGTGCAAGCAGTAACAGTAATGGAAAGGAAGACTGACAAACAACTTAATCAAGGGAAAACAATACTCATAACGAACATGGGAGAAGGACGTGCAAGCTTAATCAATGGGAGACAACAAACGTAGTGGACAGGAGAAAGGACCCGCAAGTAACATAACGGAGATGAAGGAGAGAGGTCTAGACTGGGCAGTGGTCAGGGATATCGCTACCAGAGCGACATGGCAGAGATCAGTTGAGGCGCCTAAGCGCAGAGGATGACCACGGCTGTGGCAGCGGAAATGAGGACGAGCCACAGGGCGACAAGGGTGAGAGTGGCACCGGCGCCAGTGCCAAGGAGCCTGACGCGCCAGGTTCGTGACACGAGGCCCTAGTCAGGATCGGTCGTAACTCTTTCGGAGTTTGCCATCCTTCCTAGTTTGCTGCTGGCCCCGCTCCGGAGTTATTCTTGCGTCCGTTCGTCTTGGCCGTAAGGTTCTAACTCCGGGTCTTATCTCCTGTCTACACTCTCCCAGACCTGTCTAGTGATGTAAGCCCGGCTTATGGCATGCGACTTGCAGGAAGCTAGTTCTGCCCTTCTCTCGTTCTCGTATACAGCGGCTACAAGAGTCGGCAGTGCGTTGGGTCTACCCGGCAGGCTGGCCTAAGATCCATCACCCGCTCAGGTTACCCTTACCCAACCTGCTCTTGCCGAACTGCTTTCCAAGGTCCCGAGATCCTATCAGGGATCCCTAGTCACGTGACTTACCGTTTTGCTACCTTTCTCCTTGTACCTTTATTTCCCTTTGTTACAGACGGGTGTAACAAAAGCCCAAGAAAGTCTGTACTTCTTTGACGTTCATTGGTTCCTTCCAGTCCTTGATTGTCCGGATTTTCTCTTCATCCATTCTTAGTCCTTCTGGTGATATGACGTACCCTAGGTACTCCGTTTCTGTTGTTTGCAATTCCCATTTGGGTGCTTTCAGCATTAGTCCGGTGTCTCGTACTCGTGTGAGTATCGCCCGGACATGTTCCCAGTATGTCTTCTCGTCGGGTGAGATGACCAGAATGTCGTCCAGATATGCCATGCAGAAGATGTCTAGGTAGTCACTCAGGATCTCATTGATCCATCATTGTAATAAGGCAGACGTATTGGTTAATCCAAATGACATCACACAGTACTCGTATAGGCCATATCGGGTGTGGAACGCTGTCTTCCATTCATCTCCGGTCATGATCCTGAGGTTGTAATAGGCAGCCCGGATGTCGAGTTTGGTGTAGATGGTAGCATTGGATAGTTGGTCGAGGGATTCTCCGATTAAGGGCAATGGGGTCCGATCCTTGATTGTGATTTTGTTCAACTGACGGTACTCCACGCACAGGCATTGCCATCCGTCCTTTTTGTTGACGAAATGTATTGGTGCCCCCGCTGGGGAGGTGGATGCACGGATCCATCCCCGTTTCTCGTTGGTTTCCAAGTATTCCCTGAGAGCCTTTATTTTTTCTTCGTTCAGGGGCCTCAGGCGCTCATACAGGGGCGTCTTCCCTTCTTCCAGTAGAATATGATGGTCCTGCATGCGGTGGGGTGGAGGTACTGTAGGCTCTGTTTCAGTGAATACATCGAGGAATTCGTGATAATCCAGGGGAATTGGTTTTTTGCTAGTCGGGGATGTCTCCTTGATTTTGTTGATTACTGTCTGTCATACTTCCCAGGGGTCTGTTTCGCCAATTTCCCACTTCTCTTCTTCTGTCGGTGTTTTCTTCTAGTATTGCTGTCGGGCCTTTTCTTCCGGGACTGTGTTGGCTCTCGGTGAGCTGGGTAGGCATTTCTCGGCGTAGTGGTCAGAGTGGAATTTTACAGTGTGGTTCTTCCATCCTATCACTGGGTCATGGAGTTTGAGCCATGGAAGTCCTAGGATGATCAGGGCGTTTCCGATCGTGATACAGTGCAGCTGGATGTCCTCTTCGCAATGGTTGATGGTTGGGTGTATTTGGGCGTCGTGAGTTACCGGCCTGCCGGTGACATCACTTCCGTCGACTGTCAGGACTGGCCTCAGCATTGCTTTTTGCTGCATTGGTATCCTGTTGGCTTCCGCATAGGCTTTGTCGATGAAACTCTCTGATGCTCCACTATCGACCAGTGCTGTGGTGGCATATTCTTTCCCGTCGGTTCCTTGGATTCGGACTTTGATCATAATCTTTTCCTCTCAGTCTTATCGGGCAGCTCGTACCAAGTACGGGGGTTTTGTTGTGGGGCTAACAACAGGCATCTCCCTCGGGTAGTAGTTATTGGCACCTATTCCCGAGGGTTGTCGTTTCCCAATGGTTCGGAGCTCTGAGCGCTGGGTTCTTCTTCCGGTTGCTCATAGTTGGCCTCGGTGGCTCTATATGGTTTTCTCCATGGAATTCGTGCTTTTTTGGACTGGGGACATTCCCTCGCGAAGTGCCCTTTCTTTCCTCAGGTGTAACATTCTTCTGTGTTTGTTCGTTGGGGAAACCGGTTTGCCATCCTCGGTGCAAATTTGAACCGTCGGGTGGCGTCGAGGTCCATCGGGTCCCCCGGGGGCACCGACAGGGTTTCCCTCGTGTGGATATGGAAGCGCACTTGTGGGCTGGTGGCAGGTCATCGACTGATGACTCCGAGGTTGCATAGGCGGCTATCCGTTTTGATGGCAGCGATGGCGTATTCTACCAAGGCTGTGGCTAGTGTTTCACTCATGACCAGGTGTCTTTTTACTTCAGGGTGTAGTCCATCTCAGAATCGTGCAATGCATACGTTGTCCGCATCTGGAAGGTCTGTCTTGATTCACTGGAATTCGGCCCAGTAAGTTAGTTGCTGCTGACCGATTCCGCTGCTGGATTCTCTGGAATTTCTCGAATGCTATTTCTTTGGTGTCTACTTGGCCAAAGGCATGCTTCATGCTAGTTTTTAGTTATTCCCATGTTAGATTGATTCCTCCGTCCTGGTTCAGGAAGGTTTCCATCCAATTCCATGCTACTCCTTGAAGTAAGGAGGATGCACATCCCGTTTCCTTTTTCGTCGTCATTGAATAGGTTTTCTTCTGTCCAGAATTTTAGCTCGCACTGGGCCAAGAATGTTTTGAACTTTGCCTTGTTTCCTTCAAAGGATTCGGGGTCCCGGAGATTTGGATAGCTACTTCGTGGTGAGTCCCTGGCCAAGAGGATTTCTCATAACATCTGTGTGGTCAGGAGGTGGGGTCCCACTGCTCCTGCTCCTGTTTCGTCACCCATTCTATGGGTCTGCTCTGGTGACTCCGGGGTCTCTGGCCTTGACCAGGGTTTCGGGGTTACCGGGCTTGGGGATATGTGGTCGTCCAGGACCCTTGGGAATTCTGTGAGGGTGAGGGAATCCTTGGTGTTCTCTTTCTAAGACACCACGGTGTTGCTACATCTGGTGTCGATGGGGAAGACGCAATCTGGTGTCAAGATCCTGCCTCACTAGTCCATGCTGCTCAACAGGTGGTGTAGTCTTTCTCGTATCAGTTTTGCTTCGATGGTATCTGGCGTCGTTGCGGCAGTATCCTGCCCCACCCTTGTCTTTAGTATACACCCGGCATGGTCTCGTTGCGGTATCCTTCCTCGCTGCGGCAGTATCCTGCCTCGCCCTGGTCTTTGCACGCTCGGCATGATCTTGTTGCAGTATCCTTTGTCGCTGCGATGGTATCCTGCCTCGCCTTTATCGTTTTAGATTTCTTACAGGTGTTGGTCGCAGTGCCGGGTCATAGGTGTACAGAGGTAGGTCTGTGCAGAGAGATAATATTTGATTACGATCAAACGTGCTTTGGCACTACAGGCCTTGTGCACTCCTCCTCGCCGTACCACCCCATGGGGCTCACATCTTTCCCAGTACCGCCGAAAGCAAGAGAACAAAGAAAACACAAAGGAAATCAAACAAAGGAACAAGTAAAGAGGCGCAACCATAAAAATAAGACCCGTAACAAACCGTTCTCCTCCAGTGGCCCAAGTACAGTATTTGAAATATGAAAGCGGGGGTATAAACGTATGTGGGGAAAAGGCAGTAAAGGAGGTAGTGCAGTACCATTACCTGTATTGGTGCCTCTAGGCAATCATGGTCTTGTCGGCAGCTGCGGTGTTGTCGTGTCGCAGTGCCATCTTGATCTTGGCGTAGGTGGGGCAGTTCCAGTCTGAGGCTTTGTGTGGTTGCTGGTAGTTTGTACAGCGAATCGGGGGGTGGTTGCAGGAGTGCCCGGCCTTGCAGTTTCCGATTGCACATGGGAGACGGCAGGTGGGCTGCGCCTGCGCGCAAACCGCGCAGGTGTAGTCATTGGCGGTGCAGTGCTGGATAGGGTGCCCATATTGCTGGCACTTGTTGTACTGAGTTGAGGGGCTGAAGGAGATGTATTTGGCAATGTTGCATTGTTGGTTGAACACGGCGAGGCTGGTGACACCGAGCAACTTCTTGGTCATCTCCCCGATAAGGGTGATGACCATGGAGGCAGCCTCTTTGCCCTGGCGGCGGTCGGGGCTAGTGAGGCATCATGGTGTTTGACCCATTTCAAGCGTCGAGTAGGTGGTTTCGATTTCGGTTCGAACATCTTTGGAGGTGGTGGTGGTTGGGATGCCATGTAGGATGAAGCGGGTCCATCACTTGCTAACCCTTGATGAGGGGATCGGGTATTCATGTAGTGCATCTTCGATAATGGCTAGGTATGGTGCATAGCTGGTGCCCAGATGCTGGGGCGCGACCATAAAAATGAGGTTATTGGTCACCGTGATGTTGGCGAGGATAAAAGGCGGGTGGGTGATGTCGGCGTGGTTGCTGATGGTTTTGTTTGCGACCTGGAGAGCAAGATTGGCTGCCACCCTACGGTCATTTGGTGCCTCCGTCAGGTTGAAGATTACCCATCGGTCGGCGGTTGGGTATGGCTACCGAAGGATGGTCTCCTTCCTAACTTTCTTCTTGCTTTTCACCTCTGTGAACTCCCTCGGCTTCTTCTCTGCCACCTGAGCATAGGTTGGTGTCAGAGTGGGTGGAGGTGGCTTCACGGTAGCAACAGGCACTCGGTGGGTTTGGGGGGGTGCTACCACAGTCGTGGTGGCCAGGGTAGTGGTAGTGGTGGTGGTCGGGTGGGTGGCAATCATAGTGACTTGTTCGTAAAGATTTGCAACGGTTTCAGTCAGAAGGAGAATTTACTTCTACATTTCGAGATCCCGCTCCTTTATCGCTTGGAGCCCTGGGAGCCTAACCGTGAGGGATTGTTGCTGGAGTTGGTGGCGGATTTCCTCCTGGGTGAACTTGCAGAGTGGCTCCAGTAGGTCAGAGGTGATTTTGTGGGTTTGGGAGGCCAGTTCGGACTCGAGTTTCCAGGCGATGTAGCTGGCGCAGGTGTCGTCATCTTTGCCGCATTCTGGTGCATAGTCGGCAGTGGGTTCTAAGGCCTCAATGGTCATGGCGGGAGCATATGGTATTCATGGTCAGAGGGGTGTACTTGTGGTCGCCAGGTGGCAGAATCCCATTATGCTGCTTGTTGGGAGGGCGGATGGTACTGCTGTAGATGCAGCTAGGGTACCTGGAAGGTTGGTTACCATGGCAACGTTTTGTTGTTGTGGACAGGTGTCCACTTTTCAGGGGCGGGGGTGGATATTGTCCAGGACCGAAGCACCCGCAACACGGAATGAAATCGAGCGGGCAGCAACAACAAACAAGTGGAAGAAGGCCAGCAAGTTCGTACATGGAAGGACCGTGGAGTTATGAAGCTTCAGAGGGTATTTTCAGCGAAATTGCTGGTGGGGATGAAAAGTTGTTTGGCGGCAAAAGAAAATTTTGCAGTGCAGTGAAGGATAATATTCGATTACGTTCTAATGCGCGTGACTCTACAGGTCTTATGCGCTCCTCCTCGCCGTACCGCCCCCGTGGGGCTCCCATCTTTCCCTGGTACCGCCGAAAGAATAAGGAAAAGAAAAGGAAAAACACACGAACAAAACAAAACAAGACAAAAGAAAAGAAAACCCGTAACAAAGTGTGACTGTACGGAGATGGCTCCTGACAAAGGTCCTCCTCCCTCGGCCCAGAGTCCCAGCAGTTTGTAGATACATCATGAGAAAATGACTTGTTGTGTGAACGGTCGGTAAAGGAAGTAGTGCAGTACCAATACCTTCTGGGGGCCCTCTAGACAGCCATTATCGTATCCGTGGGGGCGGTTTTGTCGCGCCGCATTCCCAGTGTGATTTTGACGTAGGTGGGGCAGTTTCGGTCACTAGCTCTATGTGGTTGGTTGCAGTTGGAGCAGCGGATCGGTGGGTGGTTGCATGAGTATCCTGCTCTGCAACTCGCGATCGCACATGGGTGATTCTTCGTGGGGTGGGGCTGGGCGCACACGGTGCAGGTGTAGTTGCTGGCAGTGCAGCGCTGTGTTGGGTGCCCGAAGGTCCGGCATTTGTTGCATTGGGTGGAGGGGCCGAAGGTGATGTATTCGGCGATGGTGCATTCTCGGTTGAACATCGCGAGGCTGGTAGCACCAAGGGACTTCTTGGTCATCTCCCCAATAAAGGTGACGATCATGGAGGAAGCCTCCTTGCCCTGGCGGCGTTCAGGGCTGGTGAGCCATCGTGGTGTTTGTCCCATTCGGAGGGCAGGGTAGTTGGTCTCGATTTCTGTACAGACGGTTTCAGGGGTGGCGGTGGTGGGGATGCTGTTGACGATGAAGCGGGTCCATCGTTGGCTGATCCTAGACGAGGCGATTGGGAATTCGTGTAGGGCTTCCTCGAGGATGCCCAAGTATGGTTCGTAGGTGGTGCTCAAGTATTGTGGAGCAACCGTAAAGATGAGGTTGTTGGTGGCAGTGATGTTTGCCAGGATAAGGGGTGGGTGTTCGATGTCGGTGTGGGTGGTGATGACTTTGTTGACTACTTGGAGTGCCCGGTCGGCAGCTTCCTTGCAGTCGTTGGGTGCGGTTGTGAGGCTGAAGATTATCAGCCTGTCCGCCGTTGGGTAAGGCTTTGGGAGGACCGTCTCCTTCCTGGCCTTCTTCTTGCTCCTGACCTCCGTAAACTCCCCCAGCTGCTTCTCCGCTACCTGTGCATAGGTTGGCGCGGTTGGCGGGGTGGGCTTCTTGGTGGCGGGCGGCTTCAGGTGTTGTTGTGGTGGTGCCGGTGTAGCCCTAGGGGCTGCAGGGGTGGCGGTGGGGGTGGGACGTGCAGATAAGATGGCGACTTGTTTGGTGAGCTCATTAACGGTGTTGGTCAGGGTGCGGATTTGTTTCTGTGTTTCCTCCTCCCGGTTCTTGATGTCTTGGAGACCTGGGATCCTGACCGTGGTTGACTGGTTGGAGAGTTGGTGCTTCATTTCTTTGCGAACGAACTGGCACATGGGTCCCAGTACTGCGTCGATGAGGCGTTTGGTTTCTTGGTTATGGTGGGCGGCCGACTTCCAGGTCAGGAAGCTTGCGAGGGTGTCCGTGTCGTGGTCCCATTCCGGAGCATAGTCTCTTTTGGGGTCGAATTCAGGCATTTGGGGGATGTTTGGGTGTGGGATTGCAGGTGCGGTGGGGGGTCGTGGTGGCCCCATTGTTCCGGCTCCAAAGGCGGGCGGGTTTGTTGTTGTGGGAGGGATCGTTGCCATGGTGATGCAGAGTTTTCGCGGACAGGTGTCCACTTCTTGGTGCGGGGGTGGGTGTTGTTTGCTAACCGAGCGACCGCGACGCGGAGCGAAATCGGGCGGGCAGCAACAACAAAGAGGTGAGAGGTGACCAGCGAGTTCGTAGATGGAAAGACCGTGGAGTTATGAAGCTCCAGAGGGTATTTCCAGCGAAATCGGTGGTGGGAATAAAAAGTTGTTTGGTGGCGAACGAAAATTTTGCAGTGGAGTGAAGGATAATAGATTGCGTGGAGAAGAATCTCCAGACTAGCTACCACGCTCCTCCTTTATACTTTTTCCATCCCTCTGTGGAATCACAGCTTGCCCATGAGACTGACACAGTTCCTCCATCTAACATCATGACTTGATCGCCGTGCCCAAGGATAACACATGATCACACTCGGCCGCCACGCAGCCAACACTCTACTCGCGGCAACAGGAGAAAGGACGTGCAAGCAGTAACGGTAAGGAACAGGGAAAATGACGTACAACTTAATCAAGGGGAACCAATACTCATAACGATCATAGGAGAAGGACGTGCAAGTTTCATCAATGGGAGACAACAAATGTAGCGGACAGGAGCAAGGACGCGCAAGCATAATCAACAGAAAACCACATACGTAACGATGAAAGGAGAAGGACGCGCAAGCAACATAACAGAGATGAAGGAGAGAGGTCTAGACAGGCCAGTGGTCCGGGATATCGCTACCGGAGTGATATGGTGGAGATCGGTCGAGGCACCTAAGCGCGGAGGATGACCGCAGGTGTGGCAGCGGAAACGAGGACGAGCCACAGGGCGACAAGGGTGAGAGTGGCACCGGCGCCGGCGCCCAGGAGCTTGTCGCGCCTGGTTCATGACAGGTGGGCGACCTTCTGTGGAGGTAACAAGCCATTGGAATTGCTTCGGACCAGAATCATATTGGCACATTGGCATCCTGTATCATACTTCTTGCCTTTGTGTTGAATGTGCAAATCATTCTCTTGGCAACACCTTTGTTGTGCTGAGTGTAGGGTGGTTACGATTCGTAGGTGATTCTGCTTTTCCCTAGTATTCCCAGGAACTGAGAATTGTTGTATTCACCGAATCCATTATCGCACTGAAACCTCTTGATCTGGAAGACACTTGCCCTGACCCATGCCTGATACACTTAAAACTTAGCCAATATTCCTCTGCTGATTTTGTGATGAGGAAATATACCTCAGTATAGCGTGTACAATCGTCGATATAGATGATGTAGAACTGGGTGCCTCCTATACTGTGTTTCATGTGTCCACAGAGATAAGAGTGTATGAGTTCAAAGGCAGTTGAGGAGCGGATCAACTTTGTTCGGATCATGTGTTGTTGTTGTTTTGTTTTAACACAGGTTCACTTAGTCCTGGTATTTCCCATACGGTCTGGCCTTTGATCTTCTTATCCGAATCCAGGATGAGTTTGAGGTCTGTGTAGTTGAGGTGTTCAAGTCGTCGATGCCATACTTCGATCGAGTCTGATTTCCGAATGTTTGTTGTGGATGGTGTGTAATAAGCAGATCCGTGTCGTGGGAGGATATAAAGACCACGATTGAGTGTGGCACTTATGGGGTTATTTCCAAAGTGGTTGATTATTGTGCATGTTCCGTTTTTGAATGCATCAGGAAAAAAAATCTGCATCCGCACGCACAGGCTGCGTCCAGACGCACCAGACGCTCGGAACGCTCTGGACATACCCTGGCAGGGCACGTACCGATCCCAACGCGAAACGCACAGGTATTGTGAATTCGGACGCAGCACGCCCTGGCACCATGCATTCGGAAGCCATATGCCAGGGCGCCATGCATCCGGACGCAGCACGCCATGGCACCATGCATTCGGACGCCGTATGCCAGGGCGCTGTGCGTCCGGACGCAGCTCGCCATGGCATCTGCTTACCGGACGGAGCGTGTGAGGGTATTTTCCTTGTGGACGTAGCCGTGTCAGGGTATTTTCCTTCTGGACGCAGCCGTGTCTGGGCATTTTCCTTCTGAACGCAGCCATGTCAGAGCATTTTCCTTCTGGGCGCAGCCGTGTCTGAGTAAATGGCGTCCGGACGACGCGTGTAATGGCACCACGGTCACGCTGTCTGTCAAGGCACCGAACATCGTAGAAAATACTCTTGTCGCATTCGCAAACACGCAGCGGGTTCCAGGCATAGTGACTCAGTCAAGTTCTATTCATTCTATCTAATGTACATCTATATATGCTACTACTACACTTCGCGCGGAAACAAAGGAAAGTTGGCAAATATGACACAATGCATTGAGTACGACGCGATGAACACGACGCGTTGAGCACGACGCGATGAGCACGACGCGATGAGCACGATACGATGAGCACGACGCGATGAGCATGACAAGATGAACACGTCGCGATGAGCACGACGACTATGAGGAGGATGGCGATGAGCAAGCCGCCGGCGGCGAGGACGATAGCAAGTAGAACGCCGCGAGTATGATTGCGAGCTTTGTGACATGGTTAGCACAGCTCTCAGAGTGACAGAACAGCAGGAAGTTGTACAATACAATGTGATGAGTACGATGTCAATGACGGTGCCAGCGGCGAAAACGATAGCAGGTAGGACGCAGCGAGTATGATGTCAATGAGGGTGCCAGCGGCGAGGACGATAGCAAGTAGGATGCGGCGAGTCTGATTGCAAGAAAGACGCGGCAAGTATGATGGCGAGCTTTGTGACAAGGTTAGCACAGCTCTCAGAGTGACAGAGACACCGGGAACTTGTACAATACACAGTGAGGAGTACGATGTCAATGAGGGTGCTAGCGGCAAGGACGATAGCGAGTAAGTCACGGCGAGTACGATGGCAATAGAAAGTGCCAAGCCACTACTAATGCTTGTGCTTTCGTAAGGTTCGGCTCATCACTCTTAGATAGACCCCATTTTTCTTCTCCTTTCACCTCATCCAACTCGTCGACATTTTCCTAATCGACATCTTACTCATTGTGCCTTTCTCGCCATCATACTTGCTGTGTCTTACTTGCTCTCATACTGGCTGCGTCCTACTCACCCAGACTCGCCGCATCCTACCCCCTATCGTTCCCGCCACCGGCACCCTCATTGACATCGTACTCGTCACGCTGTATTGTACAACTTCCCACCGTCTGTCACTCTGAGAGCTGTGCTAACCATGTCACAAAACTCACCATCATACTCACCGTGTCTTACTTGCAATCATACTCGCTGCGTCCTACTTGCTATTGTCCTCGCTGCCGGCACCCTCATAGACATCATACTCACCGTATCCTACCCGCTATCATTCTCACCGCTGGCACCTTCATTGACATCGTACTTGTCACGTTGTATTGTTCAACTTCCCGCTGTCTGTCACTCTGAGAGCTGTGCTAACCATGTCACATAGCTCGCAATCATACTCGCCGCGTCTTACTTGCAATCATACTCGCCGCGTCCTACTTGCTATCGTCCTTGCTGCCGGCACCCTCATTGACATCATACTCGCCGCGTCCTACCCGCTATCGTTCTCGCCGCCGGCACCCTCATTGACATCGTACTCATCACGTAGTATTGTACAACTTCCTGCTGTCTGTCACTCTGAGAGCTGCGCTAACCATGTCACAAAGCTCGCAATCATACTCGCCACGTCCTACTTGCTATCGTCCTCGCTGCCGGTGGCGTGCTCATCGCCATCCTCCTCATAGTCGTCATGCTCATCGCGTCGTGTTCCTCTCATCGTGCTCATCGCGTCGTGCTCACCGCGTCGTACTCATCGTGTCGTGCTCAACGCGTCGTGTCGTATTTGCCAACTTTCCTTTGTTTCTGCGCGAAGTGTGGTAGTAGCATATATAGATGCACATTAGATAGAATGAATAGAACTGGACTGAGTCACTATGCCTGGAACCCGCTGCGTGTTTGCGAATGCGACAAGAGTATTTGCTAAAACAAAGTGTATCGATTCGGGGCGAGCAGGACGGACTACTTCTTGTGGCGGCGAGCAAGAGTAGGCTGCGAGGAAGAAGAGGATGAAGAACTTGAAGAGAATGAGAGAGAAATGGTGATGGTTCAGTCGATTCACAAGTTGGGGCGAGAGCAGCGTGAGATGCTTTTAGGGAACCGTAATCGTTGTTTTTTAAGTATGAAGCGAAGAACGAGAGAAAGCAAAGCATTTTACAGAGTCCCATAGACGTCACGCCTACCCCTATTGGGTAGCGTACCCCGCTCGCTCCCGTCGCCCCTCCGCTCGACACAAGAGTAACACCAAGCACCAAGCAAGAGAAGCCTTTTTCAACACACCCCCTCTTCTCGTGCTTCGTGCAAAAAAGTCCAAATCCAAATACAACACCTTGCGATCATCGTTGACCTCATTAAAACCTCTGGAGCAAAAACCCTTTGGGAAAAACAACTGCCAGTAGGGAAAAGAGTATCAACTCACGCTTCCTTCCT
>Ga0307516_10001784_pt1 | contig 29563 bp, 38 predicted proteins | sample 19_EM_MG_FD_203310 | JGI IMG/M metagenome (GOLD analysis project Ga0307516, IMG submission 203310) | Populus trichocarpa ectomycorrhiza microbial communities from riparian zone in the Pacific Northwest, United States - 19_EM | ecosystem: Host-associated > Plants > Roots > Unclassified | place... | reverse complement strand
TTCGGGTCAGCCTTCCGAGTCACCGCGTGTCCGGACTCTACAGGACGAGCTATCTCCCATGCTCTCTTTGAATTTATTTTGAAACTACAACCTGGGTGTTACAATTTACGAAGGGACGGAATTTCAGCGTGCTCACCACGTGTCCAGATTCTATAGGACGAACTATCTCCCCACGTTCTCGTTGAACGAGGGAATAGCACGACTGTCGCCGCAGCGCCCGCTACGAAGGAGCGCAACACGAGGAATGATAATGCTCAACAAAATAACCGATCACTGTAACAGAAGTGATCGCTGCGTCGGGAGTGGAAATGATTTTTTCTTTCTAGAAGACGAAGTTGGAGATGTCAGAAGAGAGAGAAAGCATTCACACTACATTGCTTGAAGTTGTACCTTGAGCTCAGCCCCCACAGTGGTGCAAGACTGCAAGTCAACGACAGTATAATCCATAAATAAAACGCAGGTAAGTACCACGAACAGCCGGGAATTTCCAAAGACGGAGCGCGAAAACGCTGTGGCAACTCAGCCAAGACCCCCCACCCCTAAACAGCCCACTACTTGGCGCGCTCACCGTGTATCCGGACTCTATACAACCTGCTGAGGCTGGGTGTCATAATTGATTACGACAACGAAGGCATGTAATTTTGGCGAGCTCACCGTGTCTCTGGATTCTATATCCCCTTCAGGACTGACGAAGACAGAGGAAGTAAAAGAATAAACGCCGGAAAACCGCGTCTCTTGATACCAGAAGCGGCTCACCTGATATGGAAGATCAGATGCAAACGAGTCATCCAGAGAGAGAATGACCTTGAAAAAATACACTCCCAACCAGAAATTGAGGGCAAATGGAGGAAATCGATCAACACGCGACTGAAAGGGCCAACCTACAGACTGACAAGAGACGTTATGGCAAGAGAGCCTTACGAGAAACGATGGTCCTCCAAACATGGAGTGGTGTCCTCGTTTTCATAGCTGCATTCGGGCGGCAGGGATTTGGTGGATAGTACTCCTCGCCGCCCTCGTGGGCGGAATAGATGAGGAATGACTCCCACACTACTTACCCCAGGTGAAAACCCTGCATTTTAGCGCGAGTTGTGGTGCTCTGCCTTGCCAGTTGCCCAATTCGAGTCATAACCACACACGAAAAATATCCCACGCTCTCGTTGAATTTATTTATGTCAAACTACAACCTGGGTGTTACAATTTACGAAGGACCGGAATTTCTGCGCGCTCACCGCGTGTCCGGATTCAATAGGACGAACTATCTCCCCACGCTCTCGTTGAAACTACAACCTGCTGAGGCTAGGTGTCATAATTTATTACGACAGCGGAGGCATGTAAATTCTACGCCGTCTGCGGCCCCGTCACCGCGGCTTTCATCGAGGAAAATACACTCAAAGGACCTTTGATTTGATTGTATTCTACGACAAGAACAAGAACCGTGGGGACTCGTATATCCAGATGTCCAAGGTGCGGGTCCACTTTAGTGTAACGAGACCTACTGTCGCCACTCACGAAAATCCCCGTTACCATGTAGGTCATGGTACAAGAAGTACGATTGGGACACGACGTCTTCGGTGTTTTTTACGGCCACCCTGGAGTCTTCGTTTCGCCTTCCCACCCGGCTATCTCCAAGGCTCGCCAGGAAGGTTACAAGCGAAGATGCTTGCCGGTGTTTCTGTGGAAGATTACATGTTAGCCGATTTGGGCTTCGACCCGAGCATCTACGCCGGGTGCATGACGTGTGAGGCGACGGAACTCCTTATTAGAAACAGACCGTTGAATCCTGCTGTGTCGAACATCATTTGGCAGGTTGGAGCTGTCGGCGTCGCCGATATGGTGTTCGATGCGAGTGAGCAATCTTTTCTCATCATGAATGATTATTGACGACGATCAGAACGCCAAATTCCACCTTTGTTCCTCCAACTCATAAGTAAAAGGCTTCATGCATCTCCTGCTATGAAGAGATTCATGATCGACCTCGCATTAAGTTCCAAGCTTTTGGAGACATACAAGGCTGATCCCGCCCTGGTCGTTGACGCGGGAGATGGGCTGACCGCAGGAGAAAAGTCTGCGCTCGAGTCGGGCCAGCCTGGAGCTGTGTACAAGATGATGATGGCCACGCAGGAAGAAGTCTCTACTGGTTTCGAAAAAAGCTTGAGTGAGGAGGAGCTTAAGGTTGGCGCACCGGATATGTCCGCCTTCGCTTTCCCATTCGTAATTACCGCTGTAATCGTCCTAGCGCGATAGTTTTAGATCGTACCTGTCCCGTCAGATCTCTTGTAGCTTGTAGCTTGTGTACCATTTTTTGTCAGAAACGTAATGAATCCTTCCTGAAATCGGGTGTAATTTGGCACAACTTTCTGTAGCTTGTGTACCGTTTATCTCATCAAAAACGTGAAGAGAACTTGAATCCCTTCTGAAATCTGAATCAATTTGAATTAGGCACAAATACAGGTTGTGAATTGTCAAGTTGTGCGCCGCCTGGCCTCTCTTGACACTATGAGCTGTAAAATCCAGTGCCATACAAGGTTTCTCCTGCTCGGTTGAGTATCAGGGAATGCCACACGAGCGAGGCCAAGATAAAATGCATCTCAGGATTCGATATGCAAAGCAACCACGGCTAGGTCATGAATTGTAGACAGTTCCAACCCTTCTGAAGCGCTGACCCCTCAATCAGACCAGCCGATGTCTTTCCTTTCCAAAACCAAATGCACCCATGTCACGACACCACCACATCCATACCCGTCCCACTTCCCATCCCACCAGCCGATGCCTCTTCCCTCTCCCTCCACCTGTTCCTCCCCTCTTCCTGTTTAAGCAACGCCTTCACCTTTCTCTGCCGCACCCTCCTTCCCTTCCCTCTCTTTGGGCCCTCCACAACCACATCCTCGATCATCTTTTTCCGCTTTTTGAGAGCCTCTTCAGCGCGGAGCTTTTCCCGCTTCTTGTCACGCTTGCGGAGGGAGGCGGTGAACGCGGATTTCAGGAGTGCACCGTAGACGGTGTGAAATTTTTCGAGATCGGAAGGGTTGACCTGGGATGTTTTGAGTGTAGCGGATGAGAGAGGAGGACTGGAACGTGAGATGAGCGAGAGTACGTACCCGAGTGGAGAACTTGACTTTGCCCCCATCGGACACGCGCAAAAGGCACGGGTACTCGGTTGTATCCTCAACATCCTGTTGTTGCTGCCCTCCGTCATCCTCTTCGCTTCCGTACGTGACTTGAAAGCACAAGGAAAACGAAGATCCCAGGTCAGCATTATGGAACGGGGATCGATTGACCACCCACGTCGTTTCTGAGTGAGCCAAACTGTCCCGCGCTCCTTCGACCCTTCGAACAAGGATTTCAGCCGTGATACGAACTGTTAATAAAATGAATGAAAAAGAAGTCCAGAAAGAGCCGGAAACGACGGACGGTATCGTTGTCCACCAGCTCCAGCATGGCGGCAAGATGAATGAGGACCGGATCGCTATTTCCTTTTCCAGACAGATCATGTGACCTGGTAATAGATGATCCCGATTCGCACGTTGTCTCCGCAAGATATGGCATCCACCGAGTAATCCTCTGCTCCACCGCTCAGATGCAGGCCTACCCACCTCCAGAACGCGGCGCTTCCCTCCTTCTCGCATTCCGCCTCAACACCAGTACCACGCTCGTCCTTGGTTCGGGACTCCTAGCTGCGACCAGAGCCTTTGCATCGCTCGAAGCAGACTCTAGAGTTGTCATCCTCGCAAAAGGCCCTCTCACGACGGCATGCGACGAAATACAGTGGAGAGCCGCACAGGAACAGCTGACCTACATAGACTGGAACACTCTCCCTGCGCGATCCACCTCCAGCACCGGAGAACAGCGGGACATCGACGCCTTCGAGTCCTACCTCACCACCTCCGCCTCCACATACCCAATACGTTTCGTATGCACAACAGATACCCTATCCCCAACCCAAATCCGTACGCGATCCCTCGCGCACAAAGTCTATCTTGTTTGCAAAGCGCGGAACATCCCAGTGAACACGACCGACGTACCCGATCTCTGTGATTTTACTTTCACCGCCGCGCATAGGTTCGAGGACCCTGTGACGCGGCGACGGACGCCCCTTCAGGTTGGGGTGACGACGAATGGGCATGGGTGCAGGTTGGTGGGGCGGGTCAGGAGGGAGATTGTGGCGAGGCTGCCGAGGGAGGTCGGTGTTGCTGTGGAAAGGGTAGGGCGAATGCGGGGGATGGCAAAATCTGAAGCTACCAGAGAGGAAGATGGGAGTTCTCCGTCCGATACAGGTGTGGGGACCAATCATACCCACGACTCAAAAGAGGACGAGGATGAATTTGACGAAAACACCCGCGTCACGACGCCAAACCTCCCTGTGCCGCCCCGCAGCCCCCCCATTCGCGAAATAAGCACCGTGCCGAACGAGACAGAAGCGGAGAGTACACGGAGAAAGATCAAATGGGTCGCACAAGTCAGTGAATACTGGTCCATCCAGAAGCTCGCCCAGATGTCCGATGCCGAAATGGCCGAGGTTCTCTCCGGCGATCTGCATTCCTCCTTTACGTCCGGCGGCCCACCACCGGAATCTCGGCACGCCTTCGGCCTCTACCCACCTCCCCATCCACCGCGCGGCCGGCTCCTCCTTGTCGGCTCCGGCCCGGGGCACCCTTCTCTCCTCACGCTCGCGACCCACACGGCGCTCACCCAACTCGCTGACCTCGTCCTAGCCGATAAGCTCGTCCCCGCAGCCGTCCTCGCCCTCATCCCTTCACACATCCCCGTCAAGATTGCACGCAAGTTCCCGGGCAATGCTGACGGCGCACAGGAAGAGATGATGCGCGAGGCCGCAGAAGCCGTCGCTAAAGGTCTATGCGTCGTCCGCGTATGATTATTTTATCCTCATTGGGGGTCACATACTGACATGATGTGCGTATTTTTTTATATAGCTCAAACAGGGTGACCCGCAGATATATGCGCGCACTTCGGAAGAGGTCCTCTTCTTTCGCTCGCAGCACGGCATCGAGCCAGTGATTATCCCGGGCGTGTCATCAGCTCTTGGGGGGCCGACGTACGCGGGGATATCCATCACGCAACGGGGAGTCGCAGAGTCGGTCGTGGTGTGCACGGGCGTAGGACGCGGCGGGAAGGAGGTGAAGTTGCCGGGGTATGAACGGGGGCGTACAACGGTGGTGTTGATGGGCGTGGCACGGTTAGGGACGGTGGTGGGTGGGTTTTTGGAAAGGGAGGAGGATGAGAAAGGAAACGGGACGAGCCGTCGTTCGGGTGCGGCTTACCCATCGTACCTTCCCATTGCCATTATCGAGCGTGCGTCGATGCCTGACCAGCGCGTCGTTAAGTCTACCCTACGCGATGTCGTTCAGGCGATGGAGAGTGTGGGGGAGCAGCGGCCGCCGGGGATGATGGTTGTTGGGTGGGCGGTGTTGGGTGTTTCCGGAGATGGGGAAGTAGGGAGGGGGGTGTTGGATGATGTAGAAGGTTCGGAAGGGGGGGCGAGTATGGAAGAGAGGGACGAGGAGAGGGTGAGGAAGTGGTTGGGCGGTGCGAGGTGGAAGGTTGAGGAGGGTATTGCGGGTGCGTGGGAGGAGCTGGAGTTGCTGAGTCAAAGAGGAGCGTAGATGCGGCGAGTCATTGCTTTCTTTTCGTCAGCTATAATCTATCAAATATAGTTCACTGGTTTGGAAGACGTGTCCTCACTCGCGGGACCGGGACATAACCTATCCTATCCTGTCCTGTCCAAGTTGACACAGCTGAGACCTGGCAAAAACATGACATGTTGTCTATCCCATTTGAACGTCTCTCACCAGCCACCATGAGTTCCTCTCCAGACGTTTCCCGCGTTGAAGATGTTAAACCCACCCAAGCGTCAACGTCAAATTCAAGCGACAAAGTTCCTTATCAACCTCCCACCACCCTGGTCCCGCGGACTCCAGCGAAACCGAAATCACAGGAGTCAATTTTGGCGAAAGAGGGTAATTGCAGACTTCCATCTCAATGTGATACAATTAATAAAACCTCTATCCAGATACTCGCACACCGACGACGTCATTTATATGATCACATCGCCCCGTGGGCAAAGCAAAATCAGAAGCCTTGGGCTCGTTTATATGTCAGACGAGTGGAAGGAGTATTTTCTTACTCACTACGAGTCACGAGGCGCTGGCGTAGGCCGTCTCATCCACTGCTGCAAACAGCGCGTCCAAGACGTGGCCCGGGCTCGGGGTTCATGGCCCACTACCTGGGTGAGATAGGAGAAAGGTCCTCTAAGCGGATGCGCCGGCCGAACTAGTGAGTTATGGGATATCATTGCTCATTGCTGTTGTGTACAAGCTAAAGTGACATGGAGAAATGTACTTGCGTTACCATACTCTTGTATACTGTAGTACGACTGTATCGCTTTCAAATCAAACCCAGCATTTATGTGCAGCTGCGATCCCGGATCCGAATCTGTTGCCACCGGCGGTGCGGGGCTATCTTTGGGTCCAGAAATGGAGTTCTCTCGTGATGGCGTCTGGGGGCGTGAAGCCGTCCGCGTCCTGTCCGACTCTCCAGGCAGGAATGAAGATGGCATGCGCGGAGGCGACTCGTCCTCATTCGTTCCAACTTGCAACCAAGGAGTAGTAGGCGGCCTAGAAACCCTCTCAGTCACAAGCGGCACCTTCTTCCTCGAAAACCATCCCTTCTTCTTGTCTTACTCAATTTCTACAATCCTATCCCGACTAAAATCCGGTTCCTACACAGACCCAAAACCCCATCAGCCTCAAGAAAAAAGCCAATCAAGACGAACACACACACCTCCGGCTCATCAAAATAATCCGAGGTGGCGGTTGGTCAAGACTTCAGGACACGCCCCGCGGCATGGGCACGTCGAGTGCGTTGCTCCATAGGTTATCAACTAGGTATCCCAGTTTGGTGAGAACTGTTGGGGGTTTTGGACTGTGGCAGAGTTGTGGTGGGCGGTGAGGAGAAGAACAGGGGGTACGATCGCTGATGGGCCATTGAAGGGAAGCCATGGGAGCGGACATGACGGTGGCTTGGAGGACAGTCAGCCCGATTTGGGAGAGGACTTCTCCGGTGAGGATGTTCAGTGCCGTTCCCGCCTCCCGGATCACCTCAGGCTCCATAACACGCTGAATACATCTCCAAAGATGGGTCCAAGACGCTGAACGGTAGTCGAACATCGTCCATACGACCCCTTATGAATCTGCAGGGGAAAAGAATTTTCAGACCGGTGAATGATGAGCAAGGTTGGAGAAACGCACCCCGGAACCGTCAGAATACAACTTGCCCTTTTGTTATCATGCAACGGCAGAACATCGAACGTGGGCACCAACTTTGTATGTCTCGGGCCCGGGACAGCTGTGCAGCCTGTGCTGGATCCTGTGAGAAATCCACCAGTGTCAATCATTGCGGGCATATTGCGGTCATATGTCATCGCTTCGCGTCATCAACTACTGGAGAGCACTGGGAACTTGACGAGTCGGAGCAGAGGCCGCCAGTAATACTTATATAGATTATGGCTCCAAAAGAGAAAGGTATTTTGAACTCCGATACACATCGCCTACAAGATTCAGAAGACTCACCAGTACGACTCGCGGGAGCTTTCCAGCTAGATTGCCCGTTGAAAAACGTACTCCGAGGCCACACTCCAGAGGCAAGCTCTTGGAGCGGGTAGTTTCGAAGCCAGCCAGTCATTTGATCACTTTGTTCTCATGCTTCCTCCTCACACCGCTACCCACGTCTCGATCTATGGAAGTTTATCCACAGAGGTCCATGGCGACGCAAATTATCACGCGATCGGCAACCTCAACCTCCATGTGCCGCGGCCGTACGAATCAGGTAAACCCCGATTTCTTACCGTCCCGTCAAGGATTGACTCTTTCATGCCTCGTAGGCCTCGCGAGGCTCTTCCAGGCATTGGCAAAGGATGCAGCGTATGACTCATTAGGACGCCATCCCCCGTCCAAATGTCATCCTGAGACACGAGTTGATATCATAGAGACTGTCGAGCGTTGGATTATGAGTACAGCACGACCACCTGTATTCTGGCTTCATGGTCCTGCCGGCTCAGGGAAATCCGCGATAGCTCAAACGATTTCCGAGTCGAGCGCTGAACGCAATCAGCTGCTCGCCAGCTTCTTCTTCATGCGGCGTTCGCCCGACCGAGGAACTATCAGGAATTTCATCCCGACTCTAGCATTACAAGCCAGCACGTCGAGAACGGATCTACGGCAATACATAGGAAATGCTATCGAAACAGATCTCACTATCCTTCACAAATCGACAGCCACACAACTCCTGAAGTTGATCATCGAGCCCTTGCGATCGAGCACTCCCTCCCAGTCCGTCCCTTTTCTGCTCGTCGTTGACGGTCTAGATGAGTGCGAGGGCAAAGATCATCAATTACAGATTCTATCTCACATTTCTGAATTGACGACAAAGTACCATCTTCCTGTCCGTTGTCTGATTGTGAGCCGCCCGGAACCCCACATTCAGCATTTCTTCGACGTCTCCATCGGCCAAAACACCAGTAATGGGATCTCGATCTACGGCCATCGCGCAGAATACGGTGATGTCTACAAATTCCTCCGGAGCAAATTTGACGAAATCTCGGCTTCGGAGAGACATGCGTCAGCCCTTGCTCATACCCATCTGCCATGGCCTTCTAACGACATCGTCCGACTCCTTGCTCAAAAATCCGATGGATACTTTATCTATGCATCTACACTCATCAAATACATTGATGACGAATTTTCGCCGTGTACCAAGAGGCTCGAGGATGTACTACAGGCTACCGGTCCTACTTCAACGGTGTTTGCTGAACTAGACAAGCTATACACCCAAATTCTATCGACGTGCCCGAATATCCAACTTCTCTCCCGTGTTCTTGGCTGCCTTATCATTCTGCCGACGTATGACCTTGCTCAAAGTCCTCGGACCGTAGAGCACGTTCTCGAGCTTTGGCCCGGTGAAGGTATGACGATTCTGCGGGGGCTGCATGCGGTCCTGCGCTTTCAGCGCGAAACCGTGGAGCCAATTCATGCTTCGTTTTCGGACTTCCTCTTCGATGAAAGTCGGTCAAAAGAATTCTACATCGACCCTCAGAAATGTCATGTAGACATCGTTCTTCACTTCCTTCGGTTGATCACTGATTTGGAACTGAAAGGGGGAGACATGGAGTGAGCACATATGTTTCTCCCTACCCTCGCTCTCTCCTGAATTACCCATCTATCCTCAGTCCGACTCGCTTCTTGGTGTTTGAGGGGTGGGTCTCCAAGCTCGGGTTCAAACATCTTTCAGGCAAACACATGAGAACACTGATCGAGTACATTACCCGAGAATGGAACCCCGATTTCTGGATGGCATTTCTTTTGAAAACCCGTGAATGGCACGCGGAGAGCAAAGGGTATTTGCTTGGCATATTTCATAGAATGATACGGATGTTCAAGGTGCTCTAAAGTTCCACCCCCCTACGTCGTCTGTGGCTGATTCTAATTCCATCTGCCCTGCTGTGGCTTCTTAGGACATCAGTGGTCGTTACCCTAACTTGGTTGGGTACGACGATGATTTCCTCCTCCTTACCTTCCGAGTGCATTGTCCAGCTCCAACATCCGTAGATGATGCAAGATGCATGCAAAATGCCTACACAATTCTCCGTGGAGCAAGCAACCCGGAAGACATCTACTGGCACATATACTCTCGTGATCGCCTCCCTCTAATCTTACGCATCTCTGAACCCATCGGGAGTGTTTCGAAAGAAGTCGTCGACGAGTTTCAACGCTACGTAGGCATTGTCCAAGCGCGTGTAGGTTGGGAGTTTTTGGATAACGTCATGGGTGACCCAAGAAATGCGGTTCTTTGTATTGTGATGTTGGGATACGCAATGCTCGCATTGCCCAGCGATATATGATGACTATGGCGGATCCGGAATCTGATGTGGCAACAAGACCTACACTCAAGTAAATTATTGTTTTCTTTCCGTGCTGACACTGACTATCTCCACAGGCGCCCTGACGTTGAATCCAACTTGAAGACAGTCGCCCGAAGAATGTGGAGCTATCACTTATTGGCTTCTCCCCCTAATGATGCAACACTTGTGTCTCTACTTCGAAAACTCACTCCGTCATCAAATTCGGACCTGTCTTTCGTTCCGCGTACTGAACTTCCTCGAATAGTGCAGTGGTTGAAGGTATTTGGATCTTTTGGCTCGTACTTGCCTAGGCCCGATTCTCATCTCATGATCTCAGAAGAGTCAAAATCCTCCCATGGATCTTGTCGCTCGTTGGCAATCACTGCCGAGCAACAAGCAAGACGTATCTACTATCGACCCGCGGTCTGCAGCAGTAAATTTTATCAGACCGGCCGAGTAATGGAACTCATCTGTCCGATAGATTGAAAATGCTGCACAGACAGAAAGGCATGTAGTACGTATGCACCAGGCCAGAAAAAGGAAGATGCGGAAAAAAGGAAATGTAAAATGTAAAATGACCATATATGCCTAAATACCAACCTGAGCTAAACCCACCCCATGCCAAAAATACGGATATCACGACCCCGGATTCGAACCACCATATCCGGATCTCAATCCCCCACTACTCCTCCCAGCACTCGGCCGCACCTGCCATGGATCAGGATCCATCGGCACCTCCAAACGTCACAATAGACCCATCCATCCCACCAAACGACATCGCCGCACTCCCTTCAGCAATCGGAGAAAACGGCGGTACAACTGCTTTCGTCGCCCTCGCTGTAAGTAGAGGCGAAGACGCCACCGACAGGTCATGATTGAACCCTCCGTCAATTGGAGAAAAAGCCGGTATGCTTCCCTTAACCATACTCAAAGCGGGCGGTGGGGAAGAAGCGAAGGATGCATTGGAAGTAGGACATTGAGTAGGAGAAGGAGGAGGAGGAGGATGAAGTTTGAAGGTCCAAACGGGGGCTAAGCGAGCGCCGTAGAGCTCGAACTCGAAGAGTATGAGAACGAAGAACCCAGTGGCGATGCCTGCGTCGTCTTCAAAGGTACTCCCAAGCCGCGGAGGCGACACTTTCAATCCGTTCCCAAACGAAGACGCAGGCGAAGACTTCTCCTCATGTTTGTCATCATCACCAATCCTCAACGCGCCTCAAACGCATCCTCCAACCCTTCCCTCATCTTCAATCCTTCATCCAAAGACGTCTTCCTCCTCTCTCCAACTCGCCCCTCAAGCTCGCACCCACACTCGGCATCCCAATCAGCTCCGACCCCGCCCTCTCCACCATCGGTGGCGGCACTGGCAACCCTTCCCATCCATCTTCCCAGGATAGGGCTTGGAACGGAACTTGAGTTTCTCGAGATTCGCCTCGGCCCGCCTCAACGCTTCCTGTATCGCCTTATATCAAACCCAGCATGTATGGGACGATTCTGGATCTGAATCTTTCGCCGGCGGAGGGCTAGAAACGGAGCTCTCTCGTGACGGCGTCTGGGGGCGTGAAGCCGTCGGTGTCTTGTCCGATTATCCTCTGGGGAGATGAAGACGACAGGCGCGGAGGCACCTCGTTCTCGTTCGTTCCAGCTTGTGACTTGGTCCACGCAGAAGCAGCCGGGGGCCTTGAAGCCCTCTCCGTCACAGGCGGCGTCTTTTCTTCGAAAACCATCCCTTCTTCTTATCCTCCTTAGTCTCCACAATCCTATCTCCACTAAAATTTGGTTCCTACACAAGCCAAAACCTCATCAGCCTCAAAAAAAAAACCACACAAGAAGAAAACACACTTCTCCGGCTCATCAAAATAATCCAAGGTGGCGGTTGATCAAGACTTCAGCCAGGACACGCCCCGCGGCACGGGCACGGTCGAGTGCGTCGCTCCATGGGTTATCAATCAAGTATCCCAGTTTGGTGAGAACTGTTGAGGTTTTGAAGTGTGAGCAAAGTTGTGGTGGGGCGATGTGCTTACTGATGGGCCATTGAAGGGCGGACATGACGGCGGACATTCAGCCCGTTTTGGGGAGGGCTTCTCCAGTGAGGATTCTCAGCGCGCTTCCTGTTGTCGGATGTGGGAGCAGCTAGGCCTGGGCAGAGAGCGATCCTGATGCCATGGGGAGCGGGGACCTTGACACACAATCAGCACAAGTGTAACCGTTCCCGGCAATCGCCGAGCGCCCATCAACCCCGCCCGTCGAACCTCGCGAGGCCGCCGCAGGCCCAAACGCTGCGGTTCTTTTTTCAGTCGGTAGATATGTATGGCAGGAGGGCTTTTGTGAAGAAACAATGGATTTTGGACCGTTCGATCCGTCGCATAAGAGCACATCTATTCAAAAAAACAACAGAAATGGTTCCTGGCCTCGATGGAGGCATTTCGGTGAAAACTCGGCGTGTCCCAGCCACGGATCAGTGACTTAGAGTCTTCTGGGACACGCCGTTTGTCACAGGCGGCCAGGACCCCTGACATCTCTCCAAAAGGTCGTATCCCAAAGTCGGGCACCCTGTCCGCAAGGAAAGGACCTAAACCTGTCCGAATCGACGACGACCTCCTGCAAATTTGGAAATTCTGTCCGGAATCTGGGATCTGGCCTCTCTGGAGGTTTTTTTAATCCGAAATTGGGATCCAGCCTTTCCAGAGCGCAGTTTTCGTCCGGATAGGCTGATCTGGCCTCTTCAATCTGGGAAGTTCGATTTTCTCATTCATATGTCTCAGGAAGGCCAAGGGTATTGAGGTGCCACGGTGCACGGACTCCAGTGTTGCTCTTGTTCAACGAGTCCCTTCAGAGCATCAGTAATGCCCTTGAGGCCGCTCCAAAACCGAAAGAAACTCACGTCACCTAATATTAGACTGAGCTCGAGCGAACCAGACGAGAGGGTTTGTGGTGCCGACAAATCCCAGGGAAGTCCAAAATTGATTGTTGACCACAGAAATTAGGTGGGAATTTTTCCCCATGAGGGTCGAAAAAGTAACGGAAAAAAGGTACATACTACAAACCCATCTCAGTCCGTTATGACCTCCGACCTATGTGAAAATAATATGGCAGTCCCGTCCGCAAAATAGGCTAAAATAGGATCCGGCAACCCCGTCAAAATAACCCCATAGGTGTCCGTTTTGGACACGGCCTCCTAGCCGATTTCGACGAAACCTGTCCTGTTTGGCATACGACCTATGAGGGAGATGTCAGGGGTCCTGGGTAAATGGGCGTGATTAAAACGAGACTTCTCCCTTACAAACCTGGCCACGACCTGTTCTTGGGATCGATCGGAACCGACTAGCGCCAGAGTGGTATATATATGTCTTTATGCTCTCCACCATCAGCATTCCCCAACCATGCCCTTAATTACCCCCTCGTCGATTATTCAAATTTTCCTTCTTCTGTCCCTCGTCTATGCAGAACCAACAAACCACACAGTATCCATATCCGATACCACGAGTGGCGTTATAAAGCAAGTCTATCATCAGTCATATTGCACACCAACCACTGACTAGGTCGGATCCAAATACAGGACATCAGCCGGATGGACGCCTTCCTCTGGAGGACTCTTATGTGCTCAGTCTCAACAGACCACCACAAGCGGAGCCAGCGTCACGTTTACTTTCCCCGGTACTAAACCCTCACGATAGTAGAGCGAAACCACGGCTCACCTATTTTGAAGGCACGGCCGTTTACGTTTCGGGAGACAGCCCGGGGTCTGGTGCGGTAGCTGCGACTTTGGATGGCAATTCTGTCCAGATCGCTCCTACCATCAATGACAATGGTTGTGCCGACATCGTGTATTCGAACACGGAACTCAGTCCTGGGAACCACACTCTCAACTTTATATACAGCATTCCCGCGACCCTTCGCCCCTTGACCATCCTGAATGTGACGTAAGTATTTCGGTTGTGAAGTGTCAACGATCATGGACCCAACAATGCTATCCACAGATACACCGTTGACGACATACTTTCTACGTCGACGAGCTCATCCAGTACGGGCTCCCCCACCCCAAGTGTGCCGGGAAGTGCTAGCACTCCTGCATCTTCATCCAATCGCCATGTTGGTTCCATCGTGGGAGGTACCATCGGCGGCGTCGTGGGTCTTTTGGCCGCAATCGGGGCATTCCTCTTCGCAAAGTCAAACTTGCCATGGGTCTCAGCTTCGTTGGTGAGTGATTTCTGGGGTTATGCCTCACACAGTTCCTCATACAACTTGATACAGGCAGCTCTTCTCGGACTATTTTCATATCGCACGCGGTCCCTCATCTTCATTGCCGACGAGAACATTCCAGAGAGCCAGGTGCGTGGAGAATAAGTAATCGTCCCTTTCAATCGTCTTACATTCTGTATGTCGTCCATTATAGTTCGCCTTCTTCCTCACGTCGAAGAATGAATTTACAAGGCTTGAGAGGGCTGCGTTGGTGTGGACGGTATGCCGAGTGGTTTGTTCTTTTGCACCATGCTCATCCCCGTTGACCAGGTGGCACGAATTGGCAATGCACGTAAGGACATGTTTATGCAGGGTCCCGTTTTTATCTCACCCTTACTTCTCAGAGAGGAGGTTTGAACTGGACGTTCCCTGCCGGTATGCGTTATCACTTGGATGGTTCATTGTTATATTCAATTGACTACTTTCCAAGGATCGGACATGGCCTAACTCGGCTTTGCTATGGGACAATCATCGACAATGGCACCCATGTCACACTCGATAGTTGGGCCGAAGCTCCTGTAGACTTCCTAAATCCTCTCTCCATTCCATATGTATTACTCATCACTCTTCCAGGCTCTGTTCGATGTCGCCGCGGGAACTTGGGAGAAGCGTCCAGATGAAAAGGGGCAGCCCAATGTTCTGTCCGCCACGAAGGTCTACGCCAATCCCGGGGACGCTGCTTCCGATGACAACTCTGATAAGATTGTTCTCGGTAGGCATTCAATATTCTCACAGATAACCTGGCTTTGATCGTAGGTGAACTTTGTAGGTACCTTGGAAGAAGGGAAGAATGGAATGAAACCCTTTCTACTGATCAGTCCGGAAGAATTCCAGTAAGTTTCATGATATTGCATGATGCTGTATATGCTAATTCATTAATGAACAGGACCGAGTACAAGGCAGGAGCTCACCTCTATATCCATGCGTTCAGAGTCAGGAATGATTGTCAAAGTCCGTATCATTTTCACTTACCGATCTGCGTATCATTTCTAATAAATCGAACGCCAGGTGGCCAATACGGTGATGAGATTTCGCAGGACGTCATTAACGATAGGATCACCCCGAAGGAAGGAATCCATATAAAGAAACTCGCTCCAGTGCGTTTTGGGAGGTCATTCCGCCCTTACGATGATTAATATTTTATTATTTTTAGTTGACCACCTGGTTTTTCAAGCAAGACGCAAAGGGGAAGTTGACTGTCGAGGTCGGAGAGAATGATAAGTCTGACTTGAAGGTGTTCAAGCATGAGTTCTCTGTGAAGAAGGCGAACGCAGTATAATTGATCCAATCTGTTTAAGAAGTGGTAGGCTACACAGATTCAGGGCACCTCTTTGTCATTTCATAATCCCCAGTCTGCGTTGCTGGAACGCGATTGACATCTCAGTACCCTTGTCTGGCAGCCGAGAATAGTGGATATTGATTCCCATCTTTTAGGTTAATGACAACTCACTGTTTGGTTTTTGTACTGAATGCCTCGCATCTAGAAACAAATCAAGGATGCTATCGACTATTTCCTCGATTGCACTTGCCGTATTACCTACCCCACGTTGGTTCAACAAACCAAAATCCCACATTGTGTTACATCTTCCCGAACACATACGATGCTTTGGGCCTGCCATACTCTTCGCAACGAAAGATTTTGAGTCGTTCAACGCTGTCATCCAATCCGCAAGCATCCAAAGCAATCATCATACCCCTTCTCGCGACATTGCCCCCTGTATGGCCAAGGGAAACAGGGTGCGACATCTATTGAGTAGCGGTGTATTCCTCAAGAATCGCATTCAAGCAACCTCGGGAAAGGGAAGCAACCTGCCGAGGTCGTCGACGAGCCGCAGAATCAAAATGATTGGATGAGGCGAGTTCAAGGTGACTCTGAGCCGCTTGTATGGCGGGCGGCAGGCCCCAAAGGACTGGAGCACCTTATTCGAAACTTTGGTTCATGGCAAAATGCTGACACCGAGGACGTGCAACATGACTCCCCCGCTTACTAAAGATCCGAACGGAAAGAGGCGGGCAAGATCATGACTAGATCGCCCTTCTCCATCATGAGCCCCGCTCGCGGCCTAAAAATAAACATAAAAAATTCTGTCATTGAAGCCTCTGAGGCGCTGGGAGACAGCAAGATAGAGCCAACATTTCTATCGCCCACTTGCATAATAAGAACCATCGCGAATAGACATGAAACATCCCTCAATTTGTGTTGTGAGGACGATCGTTTATTCGCGGTTGACGTATGCGGGTCGCTGTAGATGGCTTACAAAGTGCTTTCATTTCTACGTCTCTAGTATAACTTTTCCACCTTGGTTTGTATACAGACGAAAAACGGTAGACTGCATCACAATGTTAGCAATATTGACAGCGACGTTTGGATGAGACGAACAGATTTCAGCGTCCGAATGTCGATAGGCTGAGGGTTGTTTCGCTTATCGACGAAGAGCGGTCGCCCCAACTTGCTCAAGTGCTTGATTTTGATTGATTGTCTTTCTGTTTAGGAATCAATTATACATCGAGCTAGAGATCATTGCTATCTGACCTTTGTAGCCCGTGACAGGATATGCTTGAAGCATGACAGGAAGAGTACTGACGAAGACGGAGTGATTTTCTCTGAAAAGATGGCCGTGTTTTAATTGCCATCATAGAGAAAAGTTTATAAGACGAACGTGATAGAATGGATAATAACTGGGCAGAATTGATCGGTTTCTTCTCGACTACTGTCAATAAGACCTGCCCCCAGGACGATGTTAGGATTCTTTTTCTTTAACTCTATCTTACAAGATGGAGGAGTCTCACATAGACCAATTTGCCTATCATCCGAAGTCTCGATGGCGAGCGCGATATGATCATCCACTGCGAAATCCGTTGGGATCACATCTTCGTGAAACATGTCATTTCCATCCTGGTCCTTCAGGATTGCAAGATGGTTTGGCTAAGTTGGAGTATGCTTAGAAGAAATTCGTTCAAGAGAAAACAAGAACCTACGGAAATCGCGACTTTCAGTTGGGGCTTAATTGTCCCATCGTCATCTTCAAGGATAGTGCAAAATCCGACACTGAAAATTGACATTGAATTGTTTCAATATTGCGAACTAGATGATGATGCCTCATACTCGTCAGACCAAGAAAAAGTTTCCCTTCTTCTGGCTACAAATATTTCAGCGAATCCGCGACGAAGTAGGACATCATGAATGTTGGTCACTTTGGGCTGGGAAAGATAGGACCTGTAGGCCGACAGCATGGGGAAAAGTAAAAGAAATAAGAATTAACTTATGTTTACCTTCCAAACGACAGCTTTCCATTCCGATGTCGAAGCCGGATGTTCGGTAGCGAGACTCAGAGTAAAAACGATCTGGATCAACCAATACAAATCATGAGTTGAGGGTATGTTTATTTCGTCAATTCCATGGGTGACGGTCAACTGACCGTTGTGGGGCGATTAAGTCTCTTCTGTGCGTTGTCGACGCTTGTGGAAACAATAATTTTTTTGACCTGAATTTGACGCTGGCTCTCCTCCTCAGTATCAGCCGTGTTACCGGGCCTGGTATTAATGGTTTTGGTCATTTGTGCCTTGGCGTTTTATAAGTTGCACGAACCTTGGGCTTTCGCCGTCACCAGAGGTACAGCTAGTGTGAACACCGCCCATCTCCCTGGCGTCTTCATCGGGCAAGTCGCCTTCTGTCGCATTTTTCTTCCCTATCACTGCGTCGAGATGAGAAATTATCGTCTTCCACTCCTCTTTATCATTTAGAAGGGAAAACTGATCCTTGTCGCTTGCGGCGATCTGGATATTGTAAGTGATGTATGTTGATTGGTCTACATTGCCGTTGACTTCTTGGAAAGAACTACCGTCGATTGTAAAGTTGCTCGAGTTGGGAAACATCGTTTACTGGATGGCGGTAGATCCTAGAAAGAGAATACAGATGCGAAAGATCTGACAAGAGACAGCGATTTGAACGTGGGTTTTCAATCAGTCCACGTGATTCGATACGGGATTGGAAAACCCTCTCAGTTACAGGCGGTATCTTCTCTTCCTCGAAAACCATCCCTTCTTCTTCTTCTTGTCCTCCTTACTCTCCACAATCCTATCCCCACTAAACTCCGGTTCCTAGACAAAACAAAAACCCCATCAGGCTTGGAAGAAAGGGGCCAACGAATACGAAAGCACACACACCTCCGGCTCATCAAAATAATCCGAAGTGGCGGTTGGTCAAGACGTCAGCCAGGGACACGCCCCGCGGCACGGGCACGGTCGAGTGCGTTGCTCCACGGGTTATGCCAGGTATCCTAGTTTGGTGAGAACTGTTGAGGGCGTTGGACTGAGCAAAGTTGTGTGGAGCGGTAAGGAAAAGGAAAGGGGATGTGCATATCGATGGGCCATTGAAGGGCGGACCACACGGTAGCTTGAGGACAGTCAGTCCGATTTGGGAGGGGACTTTTCCGGTGAGGATGCTCAGCGCGCTTCCTGTCTCCCGGATCATCTCAAGTTCCCATAACACGCTGAATACATCTTCAACAATAGGGTCTAAGACGCTAAACGGCAGTCAAACATCGTCATGAATCTGGGAGGGGAAAATTTTTCAGCCCGGTGAATGATGAGCAAAGTGGGAAGGAACGCACCCCGAGACCGTCAGAATACAACTTACCTTTTTGTTATTACGCAACGGCAGGACGTCGAACGTGCGCACCAATTGTCTACGTCTCGGACATCTATGCTGGACCCTGTGAGAAATCCACCAGTTCCATTGTGAATGATTGTGGGCATATTGCGGTCATGTGTCGTCGCCTCGCGTCGTCAACTACCGGAGAGCATTGGGAACTTGATGTGTCGGACCAAAGGCTGCCGCCGAAGGAGTTTCGAAGCCATGGAGAAAGGAATTTTGAATTTTGAACTCCGATACGCGCTCGCCATGTGCGTCTCTGATAACCGTATGCGCTCCCACCACTCTGGACTGTCGCCTCCATCCTTCGCGCCAGTACCATTCTCCACTTCCCCAAAATACGAAAATTTGCCGTCGATTACCTGTCAAAAATGTATCCCAACGAACTTGGTTCGGTACAAGCTGTGAGCAGCCCAGAGCAGATAAAGAACGGCTGCCGAAGCGATTGTCCTCGGGCGAAAATACAACGTCCCGTCCATCTTGAAACGAGCATTCTTCGAGTTGGCTTGCAACCCCGCTCCCACACCCAGCTCCGAAAACGACAGCGACGCGGAGAATCTACCTGATAAAGCCGACCTCTTCGTGGTTCTACACGTCCAGCAGCAGCTCTCCGTGAGGTGGTAAGACTACAATCTTGAGCGAACTAAAGTGTTCGAAATGCTGGCCGTCTGGACTGCCAGATCCTAACCGTAATCCCCACTTCGACGCCATCGGTCGGTCGAATCCATTGACAACATGTCCCTTCGACCCGATCCGAGGAATCCAGAAGCTCATCAACAGTGATTGGAAGAAGCATGGCTATTGCCCCAATTGTGTGAAGGCTCGGGTGACAGGGCTTGAGGAGCATAGAAAGAAAATATGGGAAGACATCGGCGAATTGGTCGCGATCTGACGGATAGGGAAGATCTTTTAACTTCGCATTGGACAGGCTTCTCTGGCCTGGGTCTCGACGGGCGGCTAGCGTAAAGAGTAGAGAATATGTGAGTTTGCTTTGGAATATAATTCACTCAAGTACTGGAGCAACAACAGCACAGGGAAGGCAGTCCTGCATTAGTCCTCGAGCAGATGGGTTCGCCATCGCCGAGTTTCATCCAGACCTAAAGTAAGGAAAACTAATTAGGCACCGATGCTTCCACTAAAGACGAGGAGAAGGTTTCGCCCCCCTTCGTTTTGGATCGGCTTGAATTGCGGATGACGTTGTACCGTCGTGCAGGTTGGCTTAGGTCGGTTCAACATCCTACTTCAGTAGCCGCATTCCAACACATCGTTCGCTCGTCCTCATTTGGTCCAGATTGATGTAAGTCTTGCCCTGTACGAGTTATAAGCTTCTTGGTTTTCGTGTCCTGGCACGGTCTGGGAAGTTCACCATGACGTTGATTTGTTTGACGGTCGTGGCGAGCACTTGATTTTGTTCCTCACTAGCACTTCTCGACGGGCTTCTTTCCCGAGCATCCCCTGCACAGGGAACGTGCCTTCCTTCTACTTCCCCACCGCATCCCCTTTCCATTGCCACTGACTGAAAGGGATCTGCCATGCAAAGCTGCGGCCTCTCCGCAAGTAAGGTTACGTTTCCGAAGGCTGTATCAATTGATACGTGGGACGGTGGGAGGGCCCAGGGAAACACCATATATTCAAAATTAAGCCAGAACTGGGACATTGCAGGTGCGCACGCAGCACGTAGTAATAGCTCCCGGCCTGCCTCTGCATCGCTCCCCTCAGGCGGATGATTGCAATGCGAAGCAGCGGAAGTCGTGGAACTTATGTAAGTATCATATGATGGTGGACCCCAAGTCGAAATCCACTGAGCAACCTAAAAAAGGGATGGTGCGGGCAGTGCATCCGCGCACGCTCGCATGACATGGGGATCGTTGATCTCCACTTGGCTGTGCCTTAACAGTGTCCTCATCTGCCCTCACATCCGTCTTACCCCGCAGTCGCCCCTCATGCTTCCTCTTGACGCCGCTACCCACCTCTTGATCCACGGAAGTTCATTCACAGAGATCCATGGCGACGCAAATTATCACTTTTTCGGCAACCTCAACCTCCACATGCCGCGGCCGTACGAGTCAGGTCAACCCCAAATTCTTACCGTCCCATCAAAGATTGACCCTCCTTTGCTTCGTAGGCCTCGCGAAGCTCTTCCAGGCATCGGCAAAGGATGCAGCGTATGATTCGTTAGGACGCTATCCCCCGTCCAAATGTCATCCTGGGACACGAGTCGATATCATAGAGACCGTCGAGGGTTGGATTACGAGTACAGCAGGACCAGGGGTATTCTGGCTCCATGGTCCTGCCGGCTCAGGAAAATCCGCGATAGCGCAAACGATTTGCGAGTCAAGTGCTGAACGCAACCAGCTGCTCGCTAGCTTCTTCTTCATGCGGGGTTCGCCCGACCGAGGAACTATCAGGAATTTCATCCCGACTCTAGCATTGGAAGTTAGCACATCGAGAAAGGATCTAGGGCAACACGTAGGAAACGCTATAGATGCAGATATCGCTATCCTTCACAGATCGACATCAACGCAACTCCTGAAGTTGATCATCGAGCCCTTTCGATCTAGCACTGCCTCCCAGGCCGCCCCTTTTCTGCTTGTCGTCGACGGTCTAGATGAGTGTGAGGGCAAAGATCATCAGTTACAAATTTTATCTCACATCACTCAACTGGCGACAAAGTACCATCTCCCTGTCCGTTGTCTGATCGCGAGCCGCCCGGAACCCCACATTCAACATTTCTTCGACGTCTCCATCGGCCAAAACACCAGTACTGGGTTCTCGATCTACGGCCATCGCGCAGAATACGGTGATGTCTACAAATTCCTCCGGAGCAAATTTGACGAAATCTCGGCTTCGGAGAGGCATGCGTCAACTCTGGCCCATCTCCATAGGCCATGGCCTTCTAATGACATCGTCCGACTTCTTGCCGAAAAATCGGACGGATACTTTATCTATGCATCCACGCTCCTAAATTACATCGGTGATGAATTCTCGCCGTGTACCAAGAGGCTCCAGGAGGTACTACAGAGTGCTGGCCCTGGTTCAACAGCGTCTGCTGAACTAGACAAGCTCTACATCCAAATTCTATCGACGTGCCCCAATATCCAACTTCTCTCTCGTGTGCTTGGCTGCCTTATAATTCTGCCGATGTATGACCTTGATAAAAGCTCTAGGTCAGTAGAGCGCGTGCTCGAACTTTGGCCCGGTGAAGGTATGAGCATTCTGCGGGGGCTGCACGCTGTCCTGAGATTTCAGGACGAAACCGTGGAACCAATTCATGCCTCGTTTTCGGACTTCCTCTTCGATGAGAGTCGGTCAAAGAAATTCTACATCGACCCTCAGAGATGTCATGTAGACATCGTGCTTCACATCCTTTGGTCAATCACTCATTGGGAGCTGAAAGGGGGGGAGATGGAGTAAGCGTGTATATTTCTCTCTACCCTCTTTCTCTCCTGAATTATCCATCTATCCTCAGTTTGACTCGCTTCTTGGTGTTTGGAGGGTGGGTCTCCGATATCGGGTTCAAACATCTTTCAGACAAACACATAAGAACACTGATTGAGTACATTACCCGAGAATGGACCCCTGATTTCTGGATGGCATTTCTTTCGAAGACCCGTGAATGGCACGTGGAGAGCAAAGGGTATTTGCTCGGTATATTTCATAGAATGATACGGATGTTCCAGGTGCTTCAAAATCCCCTCCTCCTTATGTCATCTGTGGCTGATTAGAATCACATCTGCCCTGCCGTGGCTTCTTAGGACATCAGTGGTCGTTACCCCAATTTGGTTCGGTACGACGATGGTTTTCTCCTCCTCACCTTCCAAATGCATTGTCCAGCTCCATCATCTATAGATGATGCAAGATGCATGCAAAACGCCTACACAATTCTCCGTGGAGCAAGCAACCCCGGAGGCGTCGACACAATATCCCCAGAGGGTCTTCTCCCTCTGATCTTAAGCATCTCTGAACCCATCGGGCATGCTTCGAAGAAAGTCGTGGATAACTTTCAACGCTACATAAGCGTGGTTGAAGCCCGTGCAGGTTGGGAGTGTGGTTGGGAGTTTTTGGATAACGTCATGGGTGACCCCATGAAATGCGGTGTTTTGTATTGTGATGTTGGGATACGGAATGCTCGCATTGCTCAGCGATATATGATGACTTTGGCGGCAAAGAGACCCTCAACCAGGTAATTATGCTCTTCTTTGCGCTGAGAAAACCCTGATTGGGCTCCGTCTATCTGCACAGGCGCCCTGACAATGGACTCAACTGTAGAGTCGCCCGAACGATCTGGAGCCATCACCTATTGGCTTCTCCGCCTAATGATGCAACACTTGTGTCTCTGCTTCGAAAACTTACTCCGGGGCATTGTGAAGTGTCTTATGAACTGCATACCGAACATGCAAGCCGAGTAGTGCAATGGTTGAAGGTATTCGGATCTTTTTGCTCGCATTGCGATACTTGCCTAGGCCTCATTCTCATCTCACGATTCTAGAAGAGTCAAAATCCTCCAATGGATCTTGTCGCTCGTTGGCAGTCATTGACTATATGATGCTGCAAGGTTAAGCAGTAGATATAAAAAAACTAACTCTCGAACTCGAGGAGATGCACTGACTGATTATGCCGCCACTGGTGGCCCAATGCATCCTACCGAAATTTACATTTCTCACAAAGGAACTGGGGGTCGAAGTAGTATGTGCGACGAAGTTTGAAAAGCAAGAAAATTGCAGACAATAATGTAATGTAAACTTATGACACGCCATGAGGTAGGACGTACCAAGGTTGATCGATGATCGACGATCGTGGATCCCGGTGCAGGTCGTTCGCACCAAAGGAAGCCCCGGTGTCATATGTACTTCGCCGCATGCTTGCGGTGGACAAGCTTCTCCGGACAGGGACGCGAGCGTGGCCGGTAGAGAATAGATATGAAAGTTTACTTTGGCATATCACAGTACACAAGGAGGATTGATTTGCCATCTTATATACAACCTCAAGAACTTAGAAATGATCCGTCACGCACCTATGTTTCGCTTAGCTTTCCCCGCCACAATCCAAGTGGACGTCCGATAGATTGAAAATGCTGCACAAACAGAAAGGCGTATGTAGTATGTATGCACCAGACCAGAAAAAGGAAGATGCGGAAAAAAGAAATGTAAAATGTAAAATGACCATATGCCTAAATACCACCCCCGACGCGCCGAGCTAAACCCACCCCATGGCCAAAATACGGATATCACGACCACGGATTCGAACCACCATATCCGGATCCCAACCCCGAACTACTCTTCCCAGCACTCGGCCGCACCTGCCATGGATCAGGATTCGTCGTGACCGACCCATCGGCACCTCCAAAAGTCACAATCGACCCATCCATCCCACCAAACGACATCGCTGCACCCCCTCCAGCAATCGGTGAAAACGGCGGTACAGCTGCTTTCGTTGTCCTCGCTGTAAGTGGAGGCGAAGACACCACCGATGGGTCATAATTGAACCCTCCGTCGGTCGGGGAAAAAGCCGGTATGCTTCCCTTCGCCATGCTCAAAGCGGGTGGCGGGGAAGAAGCGAACGAGGCGTTGGAACGCGGATTGCTGAAGTAGGACATCGACGAGGAAGAGGAGGAAGATGATGATGAAGGTCCAAACAGAGGCGAAGAGAGCGTCGTAGAGCTCGAACTCGAAGAGTACGAGAACGAAGAACCCAGTGGCGACGTAGCTATCGTCTTCAATGGAGAAGGAGTAGAGGATGGACCAGGAACAGGTGACCACGACGGTATCACATCATCCTCAACAAACGGAGGCAAAGCACTCCCAAGTCGCGGAGTCGACGCTTTCAACCCTTTCCCAGACGAAGAAGCAGGTGAAGACTCTTCCTCATGCTCATCATCATCCCTAATCCTCGAACGCGCCTCAAACGCATCCTCCAACCCCTCCTTCGTCTTCAGCCTCTCATCCAAAGAAGTCTTCCTCCTCTCCAACCCAACTCTCAAGCCCACACCCACACTAGGCATCCCAACTGGCTCCGATCCCGCCCTCTCCCCCATCGACGGTGGCACTGGCAACTTCTTGCCATCCACCTCCCCAGGATACGGCTTGGAACGGAACTTGAGTTCATCAGGATTCGCTTCCGCCTGCCTCAACGCTTCCTGTATCGCTTTCAAATCAAACCCAGCATGTATGGGCAGCTGTGATGCTGGATCTGAATCTTTCGCCACCGGTGCAGGGCTAGAAACAGAGTTCTCTTGTGACGGCGTCTGGGGACGTGAAGGCGTCGGTGTCTTGTCCGACTCTCCTGCTGGCGGGGATGAAGATGACATACGCGGAGGCAACTCGTCCTCGTTCGTTCCAACTGATGACTTGGTCCACGAAGATGCAGTAGGCGGCCTCGAAACCTTCTCATTTACAGGCGAGGTCGTCTTCCTCGAAAACCATCCCTTCTTCTTCTTGTCCTCGTGAGTCTCCACAATCCTATCCCCACTAAAATCCGGTTCCTACACAAAACCAAAACTCCATCAGCCTCAAAAGAAAAAGCCAACCAACACGAAAACACACACCTCCGGCTCATCAAAATAATCCGCCGAAACCGGAAACCCCAACTGATCCAAAATCAACGGCATAAACGTCCGATAACTCATATGCCCCGAAATCTTATCCGTCACATCCACATTCTCCAACCCCGGAACGTTCTGGACAGGTCTCAACCCAGCCACAGTCCCCACACCCCCACTCGTCGCCCGAAACAGATAATTCAACACCCAATCATTCTTCGCAAACGCATTCACGAACCGCCCCGAAACAACCGACCGGACCTCGCACCACATCCGTGCAGACACCGTCAGCGTCGCACCCAACAAAAACACATCTTGCACAATTCCAAACGCTTTTTGCTTCGCGAGCTCGAGCAGGGCGTAAAAGATCACTCGTGCTCCAAGGGAGAACCCAATGAGTGTGATGGGCCGTACACCCAGGTGGCGGTTGATCAGGACTTCAGCCAGGACACGCCCTGCAGCACGGGCACGGTCGAGTGCGTTGCTCCATGGGTTATCGATGAGGTATCCCAGTTTGGTGAGAACTGTTGAGGGTGTTGAACTGTGAGCAAAGTTGTGGTGGGGGGGGGGGTAAGAAAAAGGACAGGGGATGTGCTTACTGATGGGCCATTGAAGGGCGGACATGAGGGCGGACATGACGGTAGCTTGGAGGACGGTCAGCCCGATTTGGGAGAGGACTTCTCCGGTCAGGATGCTGAGCGCGCTTCCTGTCTCCCGGATCATCTCAGGTTCCCATAGGACACTGAACACATCTCCAACGATGGGGTCCAAGACGCTAAACGGTAGTCGAACATCGTCCATCCGACCCGTCATGAATCTGGGAGAGGAAAACAATCTCAGCCCGACGAATGATGAGCAACCTCGAAAGACACGCACCCGGGGACCGTCAGAATACAACTTACCCGTTTGTTGTTATGCAGCGGCAGGACATCGAACGTGCGCACCAACTGTGTCCGTTTCGCCATCCCTCGGACAGCTATGCTGGATCCTGTGAGAACTCCACCAGTGGTGATAACCGCAGTTCCACCCACACCAGCGAGGAAACCCGCTGAACCTGATATCCCAATTGTCGATAGAGCAGCACCTAAACCAGCCCCAATAACTGGTGCAAGCAAACCAGCTGATAAACCAATCACCAAACCACCACCTTTGGAAAATGGATGTTCAAGAAAGGAGAAATGCACATGGACGAGAAGACACAGACCTAGCGTGGCAAGTCCAAGCATCATGTACCGCTTCTTCTTCATCGCTTTCTGTTGGCCATCAATGGCACCCTGGTTCTGCATCGTCTCCACATCCTCCTGGATCTCCAACGCTTCCGTCACCCGACTCTCGAATTTGACAACGTCGATCCAACCAAGACCCAGCTTATTCGCGACATTCTCCAGAAGAACCCTGGATCTAGCATCGTAGACGCTGTCGGCGATGAGAACGAGGAAGAGATCGCACAGGATCGTCCATCGGATGTCGAGCGTAACGTTTTGGTCGGCGGAGGAAAGGGAGGTGGTCACACCTGGTATGGCAGACGTTGAGGTGTCGGCAAGGACCTTTGCTGTCGTCTGGTATGTCGCGGGTGCTCCTGCGGGGTTTTTTGGTGGTGTGGAAGGATTAGGGGGCTGGGTCATGCTTGGACCGGTAGTGGTACCGGAGTTAGGTTCGCCGGTAGGTTCCGGTATGGTAGGGACAGGCCCGTCCACCAGGGTACGATCTGAGATAGAAAGGGCGTCGTCGTCGTCGTCGTCGTCCGGGAGACATGATGTTTGATGTTCCTGCCGTCTGCGTGCCTCCTCGGGGTCATACTCAGGATTGGCGACGGTGTGGGTTGTCATCAAAGCAGGGACGAGGTCAGTGGGGAGGACGCCATGCTCAGCGAGACTTTCGATCATCTTCTGTTCTAAAGGACAGTAAGTATAAAAGTTCCGAGAAGCGGACAGGGGATACGAATAGCTCACCCTGTGTTTCAAGTTCCATGTGGTAATACAGACGACCCATGATCTTCATCGCCCAAAGCTCCATATTCTCCACTGCAGCCTTGAGCTCCTTCTTCTTGGTGATTTTCATTCTGTTTGCCATTTCTCGACTGACCAAGGAACATAAACCGACATAGGCGATCCGCTGGGCCTCTGTGAGGAGATCCTTGGTCGTCTGCATCTGGCTGAGCGGCGTCATGGCCTTGTCCTCGTCGAAAAGGTATTTTGTGCGGAGATGGACCTCATCTGCTTCATCCTCTTCGCGCACCCGCAGTCTCGTGTATTCGCTTTCGTTCTGGTCGACCTTGGAGCGCCATTCGTACCCGGAATCGTCGACATCGAGGAGGTTTCCTGTGGCGTTGGCTGCTCGTGTGCCCTTGGCGGATGGGACGTAGTGGTACTTTTTCTGGTCCTCCTCGTCGAGGCCGCTGAGAGATGTGTCCTCGCGGACGACGGGCATGTCCTGCCATCCGTCGTCGTCGTCTTCAAAGATATTGGGTGATATCGGGGTAATCGGCATGGCTCCCAGACCCGACCTGGAGGTGAGGTGCGGCCGCGCCACGATGAACAGAGTGAAGTCACGTGGGAGACTAACCCTGAATTTAGTTTAATATTTCATTTACACTTATTTATTACGCCGGAAAACATTCCCCGTCCCTCCTCATTTGTGTCTTTCTTGCCATGTTCGCCTCAGAAACGACAGAGGGAATCTCAAGGAGAAGCCGCTGCAGGGCTGCTCAGTGTCCTACAGGGAGCACACGCCGACTATCAGTGTTATGTAAATTCATCACACAACCCCAGGCAATCAGTACCCGGGGCAGCCGAACACTGATACATATGGAAGTGCTGTGTGTGCTGTGCTCCGCACGACGGCACGTGGAGGGCACCATGGCGACGACCATCCATATAAAGGGCTCGCACCACCTCAAGCTAATCCCCATCATAGAGGCCGTTGTTAGCGCCTTTTTCGAGGTAGGGTTACATGCGCTCTCTCTACAGTTCCTCCTTCACACCAACGCCATCTCTTCTACAGAGCTGCCCTGCTGGTCAAGACAGCATCTCCAGAAGAAAAAAACATACCCGGAGTTGACCTCAACCTTTACGACTTTTCACGAACCTTGTGATCTACTATAATGGCTACCAAGTCAATCCTGAGAACCTCCCTCAAGTCCCCGCGGCCTTTCATGTCGCCCAGGACCTCCAAGTCCATCCTCAAACGCCCAGCGCCACTCCCATTGTCACCCAGGGCCCCCGTACCGTTTGCGGCTAGCTTCTCTGTCCTTGTCTCACCCAACAGGCTCTCACCTCATGTACATTTTTCCGGGTCCCCGGCAATGGTAGCCACCTTCTCCGCCCTGTCTCCTGCAACTTACGATCGAGCGCCCATCTCAGTTTCTCCCACCTCTACACAGCATTCATCATGGGCCGACCTCGTGATTTCCCCAACGGTAAACGGGTTCAAACTAGGCCATCCCCCCAAGCGCACTCCGACTGTCGCCAAGAACGACACCCTCACCGTTCCCTCGTTCGGGGACCCTCGTTCCCCCAAGCCCTACATCTCCCGCAACGCGGCACCACAGGAAACATCCAGGGACACTCCAACCGTAGCTACCCTGACAGTCCCTTCGTTCGGGGACCCTCGTTCTCCCAAGCCCTACGTAGCGCGTTTAGCGCAGAAGGAGACACTTGCCTCCACCGGGACCACCTTGAGGAAAGATACTCTCGCACCTCCTCCCATGTTGGTGGACCCTCGCTCTCCCAAGCCGTACATCCCCTGCTCTGGCGTGCGCTTCGAAGAGCTCGTCCTCCACGTCCCGCGTGGTCCCCATGCCATGGAAGACCTCGGCAAAGCCCTTAGCGTCTACCCACGCTCACCATATCCCTCTGCTCCTATTGCAGCCGAAGAAGTCGACTCCCCCATGTCCGACCTCATCAACAGCCCACGCGGTCGCTCCCCGATGCGCCCGTCCATGCCTGCAAAGGCATTCACCCACTCACGTGCCCGCTCCCTCGACATCAACTCCAACTCTAAACGCCGCCAAACCCCCACTGCTGCTCTCGCACGGAACTCCGCCGGGTTCCTCAGCCCCGTCAAAGAGTCCCCTGGCGTGATGAAGAACCCCGCCACCAGGCCGGCCCCCCTTCCCCTCGCTGGTGACACCGCCGAGGCCCAGCTCAGCAGCGCCTTTTGGCAGGCTATGACACTGGAGGAGGTTCCCGTGTCTTCCGGGCTCAAGTCCCCCGCG
>Ga0307516_10001783_pt1 | contig 29570 bp, 43 predicted proteins | sample 19_EM_MG_FD_203310 | JGI IMG/M metagenome (GOLD analysis project Ga0307516, IMG submission 203310) | Populus trichocarpa ectomycorrhiza microbial communities from riparian zone in the Pacific Northwest, United States - 19_EM | ecosystem: Host-associated > Plants > Roots > Unclassified | place... | reverse complement strand
CTGATTGGTGTGGTAAACACATGTTAGACATGTGCCCACCCTTGAACTTTATAATATCATCCACAAGGCCAAACAATGATGGGATGGAAAAGGATAGATAGTTTGTTTAATAAGATGAGAGAGGCATGGTTGATAAGATGAGATAAGATAAGACAAGAGACTGTTCCATAACACAGAGTGACCCACATCCTTTAGCCATATACCACCATTTAGATGTGATGGAGCCATGCGTTTGGCCCTAGCGTGGTCTTGTCTTTTGACCGACCATCTAGGGTACATGAAGTGTTGGCCAGTGTATTGGGAGAGCCAGAACAGATTAGCCCAGTTGCTCATTATGGAGTCCGTGATCTGCTTTGTTGTGAAAGCAATGGTGCGTGCTGGAGCCCCTCCAGCCTCAATTTTAGTAGAGGTGGAAAGACGATGAACCGTGTGTTGAGATTCAAATACATAGTCCTCGCAGTCTGGGATGTGGTGTAAGACAATTCTGTGATCGGCATTCCCCTCCATCCAAGAGGAGAGAACACCAAGCGATTCTAGCACATATAGCTGCGCAGAGTGGATGGATGGATCCAACATGTGGTGTAACGCATATGTTGAGTCCGAGTAGATGTGGATCTCTTTGATGTCATCAATGGAGTTGAATATACCTGAGAGGGTGCTGATAGCTTCTCTGATAGCATTTGTTTCTGTGTTATTGGAAATTGCAAGTCCTCTGGACCTGAAGTTCTCAAAATAGTGGTCTGAGTGCCAGATGTGCCATGCCACAATGGTTTGGTACCCGGTACTTAGAAGGGGAACAGATGCATTGGTAACGATCACGATGCATGAGTCGGAGGTGGAGGAGCGTGCAAATGACTGATTGAGGGTCATAAGGTAGGCCTTTCTCGCTTTAGCTCTGTCTTTGGCAGTCTTGCCTTGGATTAGAACAATATCTTGGATAATGCGTTCTGGGCATGTGTCTGTGAGATGGTATCCAGGTGCATTGTACTTATTGTAGGTTAAGACAAACACATCGACCAAGTTTTCATTGGCCCACATGTCCACTAGGGGAGACTTGCATTTATTGCGGAGTTGAGAGGGGTGGTACATGCTGATGAAATCAGCTTTGTTTCCAGTAGCTGCCATCAGGCATGTAATGTGTCAGTCTGCAAGTGTGTGCATGCAGACGTGGTTGTGATAGATCAGCTTCCGAATCTGAAGGTGGATCGGAATGAGACCAGCTAGGGATTCCACCACTCCCATAGGGGTGGTTTTGAAGGCACCCAGAATCCAAATGGCCATCTGCCTTTGGATCTTGGTAAGTTCTTTCATGGTGCCTTTAATGCGGGTGCTATTGTAGTACCATAAGTGGATGCCATACAACGTGATTGGCATGATGCACGACCTGTATAGTAACTGCTTGTGTTTTGGTTTCAGCCCGTGGGCAGAATTTCCAAGAGAAAGCATAGATCTCATTGCTGAGAGGGCTTTGCATGCGTAACATTTCGAATGTTCCTTAAAAAGGAGCTTTCAATCGAAGAAGATGCCCAAGTATCTCCAGATTTTACTTGGGACAAGGGGGGTGTTTCCAGTATATGGAGCGTACCCGAGGTCTACCGAAGGGTTCAAATCCTTATGCTTCCTGGAAAAGTGGAAGGCCTCCGATTTATCGTGTTCTAGCACCAGGCCAAGAGTGGCCGTGAGCTGGAATACAGTGGTGTAAGTGCTTTTGAGCTTAACCAGGTTTTCATCCCATGTTTTGGATTAGACAATAATCATCCCATCATCTACATAGGAGATGAGTTGTGTGTTGTGTCTCTTGGTGTGGAATTTCCAGAGAACAGGTGCAAAGTAGAGGGTGGAGAGGATGGGAGACAGAGCAGAGCCCTGGCCCACTCTGACCGCTGCCGGAAATGGTTCTGAAAGTTGATTGTCCCAGAACAATTTTGTGAATTGTTCTACAAGATAGTCCACAAAGAAATTTACTGGCAAATCCCATATGGTCAAGTAGGAGAGTGATGACTGAATGGTTCAGTGAGGGGAAGTATTGGGCAAGATCAAAAGCCACAACACTGGTCTTGTGTCCTTTAGTCCATCCTGCTCACACAAGGTGAGTAAGGTATGAGCCCACATCTTTGGTGGAGTTTTGTCAGACTCCTCTGAATTGGCATGGGTGCAATATTTTAAAGCAGGCTGCTTCCCACTGTAATCTATTAGCAATGGCTTTCTCAAAGAGTTTGCCAAGAGTGTTAAGGAGCACAATTGGATGAAACACCTTGGGGATGTTATAGTCTTTTTTACCCGGTTTAGAGATAATCACGGTCTTGGAAGTTTTGAAACTGTCAGGCCAGAAACCTGCACCGAAGCACATGTTTATAATCCAGACAAAAAGCTTCAAAATGTTATCATCAGTGCAGAAGCATTTGATGTGAGTCCATGTGATGTAATCTGGGCCTGGTGCCGACTGGCCTGAGCAGCTGGTAAGTGCTTCACGCAGTTCATGCACACTGAAAGGTGCCCATGCCCATTTGGGTTTGGGGTGTATGGCTTGCATCAAGCGGGTGGGATATGTGTCCCACTTGTGTGCAGAGTTAAAGGTCTCCTGGAATGCGTTCCAGTGATCTTCAGTAGTGAGACAGGGTTCGCCCTTGAAAATGATGGCCTCTGAGGAGTCCGGTTTCCAAGCGTGAGTCCAAGACATGAGGTCTCAGGGCCTCTTTTTGTGGTCTGCGATACTTTTGATTTTGTTGTCGAAGTATTTGTGCTTGGCTGCTTTCATTGTGTGTCACATATTGCGCCACTCATCTGAGGAGCAATCTGACTCTCTGTATTGAGACCATGCTTCTGCACAAGATTTATCCCACCACCCCTTCGGACGAACCGAGGTCTGTGAGGGGGTAGCGTGAGCCTCCCATGCTTTGGCAAAGCATTCGCTAATGAACGTCATGATATGTATGATGTCATCACATGATTGACTCTCTGGTGAGTTTTGCACGTGACCTGTGATGACATTGAGGCTGTCCATTATATCAGAGGTGAATTCGGCATCAGCCTCCGAACCTACCTTGATATTGGGAAGTTTGTTCCCAGTAAGAATGGGAAACCTGAGTTCAACAAAGAAGGGGCAGTGGTCTGATTCACCACGCTTCCCTATTGAGATAATAGATTCTTCGTCATTTCCGGGCAGAAAGACGAGATCAATAATGGATGGGTTTTTTCCGTTAGCTGGATAGTGCATAGGGCATCCCAGCTGGTGGTAATACAAACCATGTTGATATGTGAAGTCGGCAAGAACTTCGGCAAATGGGGAGTTTCCACGGGAGTATTCCAGGTCCCATAGTTCTGAGGGGCAATTAAAATCACTGCCCAGGTAGCCAATGGGGGAGGAGATACTCTTATGGGTGCTTAGTGCTCTAATGGCTGATCCAGTAGAGTCTGAGTAGATGTTTAGCATATGTGACTGTCCTCGCGGGCCATTCATAGTTAAAAGCATGATGTTGTGTGATTTAATGACATCTGAGTGGAGCTTAGATTTCATCGCCCAAAGGCGTTGATGGACGTAGACAGCTACGCATGGTCGGTCAGATTCAGAGAATCAATCGGCAGGCTTGGGGTATAGGCACTGTCATGAGGATTTGCTTGGCATTCCAATAATAGGATCACTGCACTTATTGGTCGTGGAGGGGGCATAGCGGATCAGGCCCCATGAGGGTTCCTGAATTAGTATGATGTCAGACAGGTTTTCATGCTCATTCAACAACAGTTCTATCCATTCGTACTTTTTATATACATTCTGGGAGTAGATACGTAACCCAGCGGTGTCAACATTGGCATGATATTCTCAAAATAAACATGTGGAGGGCAGTGTTCGATGGTGTCTGAGTTGAAGTCATGCAGTGTTTCTAGTGATAAAGTAGGTGATGTGGGTTAATAGTGAGGAGAGAGAAGATGTGATGTACTGCTTTCATATGTCAAGTTTCCGTGCCATGCACAACAATGGCAAGTGCATGGGCAGTGTGTTCTTTAATTTCCTTGCCCCCCCCCCCCCTCCCTTCCATCCCAGTTACAAACCACCCTAAATAAGTCTTCCATTATCATACTAACAGAATTTAAGGATCAAAAATGTACTTCAAAAATGCAGCAGTGAAAGCAACTTTGGCAGCAAAGGTGCTCTGGAAGTTGATAGATTCTACCTGTAAATATAAGTGGAGAAAAACCATCATGAAAAGAAGAAGGGGACATATCAAGAGTCTCAATGCAGAAGCTGAAGAGCTGGTGATGTACTAGTAGCACACAGAAGTTGCCAGTGAGTGGCAGTATAGATGGATCTATTAGCACCACAGACACGGTCATCATAGTACAGCGTTACAGGTTTTTTTTGTTTTTTTAATATCATCAACTTATATAGTGGTGTATTTTAAACAGTCCACTTGGTACAGTAAACTACACCTATTTATCTCTAATGGGCATGAAGAACACTCCGAATTTGCTAGAATTACCTTTCGAGCGAGGGTTGATGGATCTGTGAATCACAGATATATTAACATGCACAGTTGTTAACACAGCCAGACAATGAGAGAAGCATCCATGAATTCCTCTTTCAAAGAGCTTGTGGCCTATAGAGACAGATCTGAGAGGCAGCACCCTATCTCCCAACGAGCTCTTGCAGGCTCATGACTTAGCCTTTTGGGTATATGTGCTGGCAGGGGCACCCTTAGCCTAGTGCACAACCATCCTGGTTCTGTAGTCCATAGTTTGACTGTATGCTGGACTATCCACAAATATATACACAGTGGGATTGTCTATAATGAATTTACCAAAGTGTTTCCAGTAAGGGGTAGTTTCGGTAAAGTTGGGCATGTCTGGAGGCCATGTGGGGTGCTTCAGACATTTGAATAGGATGTGTCGGAAGGTCTCAACAGGCCCTCCTTCACAGTGTGGGCACAATTCATCTTGGTTTCTCACTTTGAATTGTTTCCTGTAGTGTCCAATTGGGGCGTGGCTGGTGAGGCCATGAATCATCTGGGCTGTAAGCGATGAGGAGGGTCCTACATCCTTTAGCCATGTCCCACCATTTAAGTGCGATGAGGCCATGGGTTTGGCCTTAGCGTGGTCTTGTCTTCTGACTGACCATCTAAGGTACATGAAGTGTTGGCCAACATATTGAGAGAGCCGGAACTGGTTAGCCCAGTCACTCATCACAGAGTCCATGATTTGCCTTGTGGAGAAAGAGATGGTCCATGCTGGAGCCCTTCCAGCCTCAATTTAGTAGAGGTGGCAAGGTGATGTACTGCATGGTGAGGTTTGAACACATAGTCCTTGCAATCTGGAACATGGTGTAAGAAGATTCTGTGGTTGGCATTCTCCTCCATCCAGAGGGAGAGTATGCCAAGTGATTCCAGTGCATATAGCTATGCAGAGTGGATAGATGGATCAAACATGTGGATCTTATTGATATCACTAATGGAGTCGAATGAATCTGAGAGGACTTTGAGGGCCCCTCTGATGGCATTCATTTCTGCATCATTGGAAATTGCAAGTCCACCAGACCTGAAGTTCTCAATGTAGTGATCTGAGTGCCAGATGTGCCACGCCACAACAGCTTGGTATCTGGTACTTAGAAGAGGGACAGACGCATCAGTGACAATTGTAATGCAGAAGTCAGAGATGGAGGAGTGTGCAAATGACTGTTTGAGCATCATAAGATGGGCTTCTCTTGCTTTGGCTCTGTGTTTGGTGGTCTTGCCTTGGATCAGAACAATATATAGATAATGTGTTCAGGGCATGTGTTTGTAAAATGGTACTCAGGCACATTGTATCTGTTGTAGAGTAGGACAAACATATTGACCAAGTTTTCATTGGCCCACATGTCTACTAGGGGGGACTTGCATTTATTGTGAAGTTGGAAAGGGTGGTACATGCTAATGAACTTGGCTTCGTCTCCAGTAGCTGCTATTAAGAATATAATGTGTGAGTCTGCAAGAGTGTGCATGTGGACGTGGTTGCGATAGACCAGTTTCTGAATCTGGAGGTGAATTGGAATAAGACCAGCCAGGAATTCCACCACTCTCATAGGGGTGGATTTGAAGGCACAGCATTACAGGTATGAAGTCCCAGGCTGAGCCAACATTTGTGATCTGTGGCTATAGAAACATTGCTGTGTTGACGGTAGAGATAGCAGAGGCAAGAAAAGTAAATCTTGGTGAGGTACTTGTGAAGCTTTTCAAGGCAGGATGTTGTTGATGCTTTTAAGGTGCATTGGGAAGTTCAAAGCCTAGATTGTGCAGTAAAAGTAAGAAATGATTGAGAGCAAAATTGAACATACCTTGCCTGCCTTTGTTACATATGATTTGAGGTTGCAGTTGTGAGGCTTTCAACTTGATGAACAACAAATGGATGACATGAGCAAAGATTCTGAAGGATGCATGATGAAAATCAAGATCGCTTCAGACACTGATGGCTTGATCAACTGGACTGCTTCAGAGTCCAACTTCAAGTCCAAGTCTGAGGATGAAGGCCATGATGCCACTGTGACTATGCCCATCTTGTCACACTCATGACCATGACCATGATAGTGGTTGTTCAAGTTTGCTATCGACACTTCTAGTTCCAAGTCTATCTATCAGATAATTGCCATCCAGCATCTCTTCCCAAGTTGTCAAATACTATCTAGTATTTTACACTATGCGCTGTTCATTTTATCAATCAACAATTAAGGGGGTTGGATGGCCTGACATGGTCCGATGAACCATGGCTAAATGACACAGATGCTGGTTGGATGGAAGAGCCTATTGTATTAAATGTGCCCTTTCTCAAAAGATCAGCTATTCCTGGGATCCAACCCTTTGAAGCTGGTACATTCTATCACTGCAGTCTTATTGCAATCCTGTGCAAAAGGATTTCTGGCACAAATGGCCATCATTTCCACTACAACCTGTATGAACTTTATTGGCAGCCCAATCTGGGAAAGACATCTATCCATGTCTTTGGTGGGCTTTATACCTTGTTTGAATTTATTTGCATCCACCAGAAGCTCCCGAATTCTTCTCCTGAACCTGGATGCAGTTTACTGCAGCATCATTAGCTGGCCTGATATTTTTGTTGGACATTACCCACCTCACGCAGTTTGGCAATACAAAATTATGGCTTGTGACTTGAAGATTACCTTCAGGTGTTGCAGTTGCCTGGCAGAGAGTATCATTAAGACTGTTGACATAGCTCTGAATATTATTCATGAGCATGATGGTGGGTGACCCAGAAGCTGTGGTGTCACTAGATACACTTCTTGGCTTTTTGGAGTATAACATTCCACCAAGCACAGACAATTTATGTTTTCTGCCACTGTTGCTAGAGCCTGTTGCCGAGAAAGATGATGGAGACAAAAGAAAAGACAGAGTTGGGGTCAGTGGAGAGTCTGTGTCAAGGCTAATATCCATCAGGATATTAGAGGAGAGGGGAAGAGGCAATGGTAAAGAAGCTGGAGTCGCTGATGTTGATGATGATGGGGTGGGCAGTGCTGAGATCATTGGCATTAGTGGTGCACCTGAGGGCATGGCCTAGTAAGCATCAAGATACAATGCTCACAAAATGACATACTGGGTGGCTCCTCGGAATCCTCATCTGTTGCAGCAGCACTAGTAGAAGCACCTTGAAAGGCAAACTCACCCTGTGCCATCGTAGAGGATTCAAGCACAGCACAAAGTTCCTGGTAGAAAGCAAAGCCCAATTTTCGGAACAAAGCAAGATCTTTGTTCTAAGAATTGATTAACCACGGAAAATAATATGAATCAGTTCGAGAGCCATACCGCTTTGTTTGCGGCCACATATGCATCGAAAATCAGTTGCTCAGCCTGTGTCGTCACATTTACTCCATGTTGGTTGCTCCATCCCATGCCCGAGCTATTCTGATATCCAGAAACGGCTTTAAAAGCCCTCTTTAACTAGATAACGATGAGGGTTTGGAAGATCAATAAAATCGGCCTCAAAAATGTGACCATAGAACATACTGCTCCCCACCGAGTCTTCACCTGCTCTGGTGTCCACCCTGCAGATCCCTCCGTAGCTGAGACATAATCAGCAGCAGACTTGAGCTGCACGGCCTTGAAATTAACTTGGGTCTTGATCCCTGGTTGCTGGCCTGCCCACTCGATCAATCGTCGTGTCTCCTGATCAGTCCAGTTGGGACTTTTCGAGGTGGTGGCAGGTGGTATCGGATGAAGGTGATTGGCCATGATAACGGAGCGTAGATATTCAAAGAAAAAAGAGATAGTGAATACAATGACGGCGGTGTGGATTCGCTGGATCCTGGACGCCCGTTTTCGTCGTCCATCGATAGAACGAAGGTTTGAATTTCGGACTCCGCCGTCGGCTTAGTCCGTGATCCACCTAGCGTGTCGCAGCCCATTCTGAATAGGCTCTATACCTTTGATACTACTTTATATATCCCGGTCATCCAAGGCCCAAAATCTGCGCGGTAAGGATGTCATGAATTCGAGTTTGCAATTCTGCATCACTTTGCATCCCATTGCACGTGATAGTACTGAAGCTCCCCTACTCTTGCTCATGTCCACAGGCGCCGAGTACCTCAATCCCCCTCGTCCTTCACGATCTCTCAATGGCAGGGTTGCCATCGTCACAGGCGCAGGTTCTCAAGCGTCTGGAATTGGCAACGGACGTGCGGCTGCCATTCTACTCGCAGAAGCCGGCGCACAAGTCGTCTGCTCGGATATCCACATCGAGCTGGCTGCGACCACCGTGTCCATGATATCTCAGGAGTTCGGCGTCGGCAAAGCTGTCGCGATGAAGGCTGATGTGACCAAGGAGGAGGATTGCAAGCACACTGTCGATGTCGCCATCGCCACATTCGGCCGACTCGATATTCTCGTCAACAATGTCGGAATTGGTGGAGCCTCCGGGTCAGCGGTGGAGGTCGATATGGCGCAGTGGGCAAAAGGTCTTGAAACCAATGTCACCAGCATGGTCCTCATGGCAAAATATGCCGTGCCCGCCATGGAGAAGAACCAGCCTGGGACGATCTATGGGCGGGGAAGCATCGTGAACATTGCGAGCATCTGTGGTTTGATTGGAGGCACTCCTGGTCTGCTGTATTCCACAAGTAAAGGCGCGGTTGTCAACATGACCAGAACTATGGCAGCACATCACGCGCCGATGGGGATTCGGGTAAACGCCGTATGTCCAGGCGAGTAGAAATCGGACGCACCCGACCCCTGCTTCACCTTACGCTTTGAAACAGGTATGTTATACACTCCGATGCTTTACGGTCAAGGCATGCCAAACGAGATAAGGGAGATCCGCCGAAATACGAGCCTCTTGCAGACGGAAGGCAATGGATGGGACTGTGGAACTGCTGTGCGGTTCTTGGCTAGTGAGGAGGCTCGCTGGATGACTGGGGTCATCATGCCAGTCGATGCCGGGACAACAGCGTCCCTCCTTGGAGCAGACAAAATATTCACGACCCTGCATTAATTTGTCAGTAAGTCGATAGGCCAAGGAAAGCATCCATTAGCTCTTGTTTACCATATGTCAGCAAAGTCGATGCGATCAGATGCAAGTTTTGACGCCCGTCTCGGGTCCGCCGTCCTTTGCGGGTAGTGGGGATTGTCACCCCACGCTGGCTGTGACACGCTATGCAGCTCTCTTGATGGACTTCCTCGAGTATACACCTGACTTTCCTCGTGAATCGCTCTCCCGACGAGCCATCGACTACTCTTCCACCATCTGCCTCGCAATCTTCCTTGTCATCTACCCCGTGACTGGTGGTTATATGTGGACCAGGCTCTGCGTTTCCTACCTCGGTTTCTGGGGATGGATCCCAACGGCCATCGTCGTGTTCGCTACCGTGGTTGATGTGTATACCTTCAGCTTATGGGCGAACCAATCGCCCTATCTCAGGTGAGGAGCTCATCCGACATCACGCAAATCCAGTGTCATTTATCTCTCCTTGATCATAGCTCACAACCGACTGACGTCGTTGAGCGAACGATTCGATACGGATGCAGGACAATATCTGTCATCGCACACATCCTCAGCCTCACTATATCTTTACAATGCCTCTTCATGATCCCCGTCTTGATAGGAAACTCCAAGCCATTATGGGCTGTCATTGCGACGGTCACCGGCTTCTGCGGTTGCCTATTCTACCTCTATCTTTTCTACGCCTGGTACTGGAGATGCCGTTACGAGTATGCTATTCTGGCTGAAAACGCAGGCATGTATGTTCTCAAGTTCGTCCTCTAACCGAAATCTCATATAAAGGCAGGTATGGAAGCCCAGTCTACGTCTCGATCCCCATCTTCAAATTCTGCGGTCACTTCGTCCACATCATCAACGGTCACAAATACGAACTTCGCCTGGACGCCGGGTGTCACCGCCCCACCTTCAATGATCGCCCACTTCTTCCTCTGGAAGAAGAAAAGATTATACTCACCGTCCGAGACTACATCGTCCTCGTGGGATGGACCCGCAAAGACCCACGAGACTGCTAGACGTCATCTCGAGATGGGACGAGAACATGTTGCTCGTCAGTACGGATAACTATTTCCTGCTGCCGAAGACGATGGTCATGATGTGGAGGGCAATATCAAGGGAGTTGTTCAGGTTCATTTGGGCAAGTCTATGGGAACCAGGTGAGGGATGACGATGCGACATGATCTGTCCAATGTAATCGTTGATGTTTGGGTCGCCAGATTGGGAAACACGTGAACCAGTGGCTCGGCTCAGTCTCGGTGACAGGGACATCGCTCTATCTGATGGTTAAACTCCGCTAAATAGCCAGCGGCGATCGCCTGGTCGGATTGGAACTTAGAGGTTTGCCGGCGAGGTCGATTGTACCAACACATCCAACTCAGGTCCTACTTTTATGGATCATCGCCTGCGGTAGGCTGATATACTCGGAAAGGAAATTTTGAATCTTGTTGATTTTCTGGACGAGAGTTGACAACGGAATCGATGTACGGCCTACAGAAGACTGACAGACTGACAAGCAGTTGCTCAGGAAGCTTCACGGCATATTGATATCGATATTTCAACCGAGCTATTCAGATGTGATATCGTAGGGGCAGATGAAAAAGTACAAGGGAAACCGTCAGAAATAAAAGCTACGCTCTCACAATGTTTATGTCACATCGTTTCCATGTGATTGTTCCTGAAGACCCTTGTCTCTTGTTTTCCTTGATCGTCGCGGACTTTGACATGCATCGTCACAGAAACCAACGCGACACCTCGCGACATCGTCACATTTCTCCGATTTCAACAAGACGTCCCTCAATACAAGGACGCGTCTGGGAAAAAGGCGACTTTTCCATGATGTCGTTTTCGTATAAAGGCAAGGTTAACGAGGAGGATCCTCATTCCTTCTTCCTTCACACCTAGGTACGTCCCTCTTCACCCTTCTCAAGAATGTGTTCAACTTATTTTTTCTTGCACCCTGCAGAAGCGCAGAGCGCCATAATTTTTCAATGCATAATCCTAGAAGGAACTGTAAGTTCATTCGTTGTTTCGCCGAACTCGCATCTGGTTTTGACTCTCATGCAGCCAACGCTATACATTTTTATCACAACGAATCATCAATGCCATCGCCCCCTCCGCGTACCTTGCATGATATATTGCAGCCTCGACCGGTGCTCGCAGAACCCCACTTGCTCAGACTAAATCCTCACGACTCTAACGATCCTATCCTTGCAAATGGTCCACCACGAATGAATTACCAATATTACGAATATTCGCCGACCCCTCCAGTGCCCACCTTCCATCCTACACCATCGGCTCCACGAATTCCCCACCGGCTACCGTCTCTCACCCCCCTCACAGGATTCTCACCTAGCGTCGCTGCTTTCACCGATGTCATACCCTCGCTAGCACCAAGAGCTACAGAGATAACAGAGGGCATCCAAACTTTCCCATTTAACCGCCTCCAGAGTCGACAAAGGCGTTCAACTCCGGAAAATTATTTTGCCGAGCCCATCTCTTCAAACGGCCTCCAACTATACTTCTGTAAGAGTTTCAACCAAGTCATCCAACCTACTCAACTGACGGGTTTTCAGCCCCGGTGGATGAGGACCCCCTTCCAGAAGTCCCTCCAATTCTCTCCCCCGAGGATGTTCCTCCCAGCCAACCTCGTCCAGACCAAAGGGAAGGCACGACTCGACCAGATACCCAGCGCGAGCTCCGCCCAATGCGACTTGCCCCTCGTGTTTTGAAGTCAAACATGACATACCGTCCTCTCTCACGAAACAGATACAGCTTCACCAACACCATGATCGTATCATTCGCTTACGGCGACGGCTCCACTGCATCTCGGGCGTCATCTCCTGGCTACAGTAACGCTACGCCGCACCCTGAGGACAATCGTTCGCTCAGTCCTCAAATTTCTCCACGTGCATCTGGATTCGAACCACCGTTACCCTCTCCCCCTCCGGTGGAGGTTATCTCCCCCACAAGTCCACTCTATAGTGCTAGTGCTATATATGGATCTGGGAGCGTTATTGGATCGGTCACGGCTCATGGAGGCCCGACCCAACATGCCACTCCTTCGCTCAACCTACCTCCCCACCTCTCCTCCCTTCACCTCCACATCCTCGTCTGTCTCGATATTGGTCGGACCACCACTTCCAGCTCTCTCCTTCTCCTTCGCACCTGCACAGCCCTGGAAAACCTTACTATTTGCCTCATCCCTGACGACCCGCTCTCTCAATCCTATCCACTTCCGAGCCAGGTCCTCGCCAGCCAATTGCACCACCTCTACATCAAGACTATGGGTGGCGATCCCCGAGGAATATTTACAAGATTAAATACTCCCTTACTCGAGTCGTTCACCCTCATTGGCGAGCCGCATTTGCTCGCTATGGATGACGTGTTTGCGACATCCGTTACAATGCTGGAGCATTCTTTTGCCCCGCTGCAGAGTCTCTCTCTCATCGATGTCTTCCCAATCACCGACCAAGTCAAAGATTGTCTGCTTGGGGCTGGGAAAATGTTATCACATCTGGTCATCCACGCAGAAGCCTTCAATCGCGGTCGCGATATACCGGCCCATTTTGGCGACAGAGTCATATCGGACCAGTTCCTTGACTTCCTGACGGCACCCTCAGTCTGTCCATCTCTGAAAGTCTTACAGCTATCGCCGATTCGTTCCGCTGATGGTATTCTATCTAATTTTCTTTCGGCGCGAGGTCGTACAATAAGGCATTTCTCATACTCCATCGCCGACGGTTTACCACATAGGCTGGATATACTCGCACTAGATGCACTAGGCGGTTTCGTAGTTCCTTTAATCTAGATATTCGTGGACAATTAGTTTTATGATACTGTACGTCCCTGGGACTCCGTAACCACTTTCTTTATCTGCGATGGACTAATATTGTATATAAGTATAGCGTAGGATTCATCTAATCATAATAAAGTTGTTTCACGTGACGCGCACGAAGTTGATTATTGTCATCAGGAACAAAAAGTTGAGGATGTCTCCCAGGAGACGGTTCGAACTTTCGCGACCAAGACAATACGAGCCACTAGCATATATGTGTGGACGGAACACGAGAGGATGGCGCAACAGACATCTCCAAAATTTCTCGTCGTTCAACTGGGTAAGCATTTTATTTTGAGAAGAAAATCTGGCGAGAACTAATACTACGTGGCTCAGTGCTTTAACTAGATAGTGTTCTTTTGGAATCAAACCAACCATATCCAGACCCTGCGTCACCGACGACGATAACCAGTTCGTACGACTTTCCAGCGTGTTCCATTCTTGCATCAGGTGCGAAATTCTCTGATTCATTATCCCCTCTAACTTGGTACAACTATCCTCCAGAGATCCAGATGCTTTCCCTTCATCATCCCACTCTCCGCCGAGGAAAGGATATACAGGCTCTAGATTCATGGTTCCAGCCTAACTCTTCACGCACCGAACCTCGCATTGTCTCGCCCTATTTGCCCCACAGACCACCTGATCATCCCGTCCCGTATCCAACTCCGCCCGGTAATTCCAGTCCGCGCAGTTCCATCGACATCTTACCCCCCGAACTCCTCGGTCAAATATTCCTCTCTTGCATATCCACGGAGGGTCGGCCATGGCGAGACAATCGCTCCATGACGCTAACTCACGTATGCATTCGCTGGAGAGCCCTGTCCCTGTCGCTTTCTGATCTCTGGTCCACTATTATGCTCACAGGAGGATGCTGCACCTCCACTAAGCTTAACCGATACTTGCAAATGTGGCTGGAACGCTCGAGAGGCCGGCCTCTCAAGATCTTCCTCCCGCACAACGCGCACAATTCCATGATATACCCCATCATCTCAAATATCCACCGATGTGACGAACTTATAATAGACTTGAGCTCGGACGACATGGCTCTTGCAGCTCTGCACATCCCCTTCGCCCATGCAACTCTTTTGCACACGCTCGCTATAGGCACCGCCAATTGCCGTCCGGACATACTTGACCAAGTTTGTGCGCTGGCGTGCTCAGCCCCCAACATGCGTCAATTGAGCTGGGAGGATCATCGATATTTTATACCAGGCGTACTGCTCAACTACCCATGGTGCCAGCTCTCTCACATCATAATCGCTGGCCGGCTCTCTCTCGAGCAGTTCTACCTCCTCCAACGATCCCCAAATCTCGAACACATCGAGGTCGGCCTTGATCTAGCACCTTCTTTGGCGACTCCAAGTCCCATCAAGCACCCCAAACTGTCCTCACTCAACGTGCACACCCACCGCTCCGATCTCTCCGCGTTTCTCGACATCCTTACCTTACCTTCTCTCCAAATCCTCCACCTTCACTCCAGATCCAAACCCGAGTCTCCTCGCGTCCATACCGCACTGGAAAACATGCTCGCCCGCTCCGGCTGCAAGCTTGAAGCGCTCACGCTTGATTTTGCGCTGGAGAGGGACATCGTCGCTTGCATCACTTGCCCATCTTTGCGGTTCCTCCGCGAGGTTTGCCTTAACTGCTGTGACAAAATCGGCCACGCAACGGTAGAGCGACTCTTCCTTCCCCCCGAATCGTCCACAGGATATATCACTATTCTTCCTCGTCTGAGCAAGCTCTCCCTAAGCGGTTGTCTTACTACAGACGGAATGCTCGCCGAGATGGTCGTTTCGCGCTGGCGTAGACCCGCTTTTCAACAGGATGGTCTTATCGTCCAACCAGTCCGGCTATCTTTTGTGTCTATCAATTTTTGGCGCTACTCCGAACCTGGGCGCCATACACAGGAGCACGACATTGACAACGAAGTATTCAAGGCCCTCATCAAGGAAGGTTTGGATATCAGGAGGTTGTGGATTTTTAGGCTTCTTCCACTGTAACTGAAGTACTTCTTGTCAATCTTTTCTGTATGTATAAGATGAATGTCACCACAGACGCATTTGGACCAACCAATGACTCTTAAGTTAGCTCCTCCTCAAGTTATGACACAGTTGTCCTTTCTCACTCATTGAGGAGACGATTAAAATGATCTACGAACGTGGGCGGTGACATCATATTCAACATTTGATGTGTCGACGAATAACATCATAACCATTCCAGCTGTACATCCGTTCATAGTACTCCAATTTTTCCCGCGATGGACTACAAAACGAGTACCCCCAAAAGTTGCATCTCTGCCAGTCACCTAGGATGCAAATACCCTTTACTCAACCAACCCTTGCCATCGGGCTCTACCGACGGCCCTCGACCACACTTTCTTGCCGACTTCCTGGCTACCTCTAAGGCTCAGTATCTTTCCGACGTTAATGCTGAACGATGGACAGTTGTCATGGGCAACGAAGCTGGAGGCGCTGCATTTATCGCCTTCCATCTCATCCCAGACCAATATCCATAGACCTCGAATCTATCGCAAGTTCCATAGCCTATGCATGGATCCCGTCCACCCTCTACCACGTCCCCACCATCCAAACACACCACGACGACCTCCCACTCCGCCCCGAAAATCTGTACGCCCTCTCCCTCGCGGGCATCCACGATCCGGCGGGCTCCCAGCCCCTCTCCCCGTCCTCACTCCCAGATACCACCCAGTTCCCTTCGTCCACCCCTGCTCCCGTAGACGACAACCGACTTTGCGCACGCTATCTCCCCCCTCCGCCCGCGTCACCGCCGTGATCGACCACCACGAAGACCAAGGTCCCTACACCACCTCTGCCCACCCACATATCAGCTCCCCGTCCGGGAGCTGTGCCTCCCACATCACATCCCTCGTGATTCGATTACCAACTCTCACTTCCTCCCTCCAGACCTCGCCACCCTCCCCCTCAGCGCCATCCTCATCGATCGATACATCCGGCCTCAAACCACCCTCCTCCTCAGCGCCATCCCCATCGACCCCTCCGCGCCGCCGCCTTCCCTGCATCCCACTCCGCCTACGATCCCTCTCCTCCCCCCAGACCCCAGACACACTCCACCAAACACCCCAGATTCAAACACTGACGAGGGACTTGCTGACCCGGAAAGGGACATGCTCCATCTCTCCACGCGCGACCTCAGGCGGGATTACACGGAATACACCTACGCCCTCCCACTGTCACCCTCCACCAACCAAACCATCACCCTCCAAGCCGGCCTCTCCTCAGTCCCCCTCTCGCTCTCCATCCTCAACCACTTTGGAGACCTCAACGAATCCATCATCGCCTGGATGACACGCCGCCATCTTACCGTCCTCGGCGTCACCACCTCTCTCAGAGATACCGCTCCCACTACCCGACACAACCACTCGAAACCACCATCACCGCGAAATGGCCTGGGTCGTGAACGGGGCCCGACTTGAACACATCGACATCGACAAGCTTGCCACGAAGCTGTGGAGCGGAATAGAAAATAGCCAGATCCTTGGAGCGAGCTTGCATGACGAGATATCGCTTGGAGGTTTACCTTCGTGGGGGAGATCGAGAATATACCGATTGAGCAACATGAAGGCATCAAGGAAGGTGGTCGCTCCTCTCCTAAAGTCTATCCTCGAGAGCCCATAGTATAATATAGAGTAAACTGTAGACACCCGGAATTACTTGAATTACACTGGCGGAAATTCCTATTCAATCTCCCTAGAATAGACACCTCGATGAGTCAATCGCGACATTCATTAAGAGTCTAGGAATCTTTCTTCCATACAAGCATGTAAGGTGTACAAATCCAAAAGTAAGTAACTTAATCTGATCAGACCGTCGTATTGTAGCAAGCGAAAAAAGAAAAACAAAGGTATATCGCCATTCTCACATCACAACACATTCCTTGTCCTCCGCCTTGGCACCCTGGAACCCCATCTCCGCAAACGTCGTCGGTCCCTTACTCGGCTTGGGCGCATACACAACTCCTCCTCCAAGCCCAGGGGTGGCCACAGGCTCATGCCCACCGACGTCTTCAGGCTCCACAACATACCCTTCCCGTCCTCCACCAAGGTTACTCGGCGTAGGCAGCGTTGCCGTCCCCGGACGTGACAGAACACCCCCTACACTGGCCGGTCCCCCTCCTCGCCCTTGCCCCGTCCCAGGCCTTTGCTGCAGTACCTGACCACCTCCCACCGGACTCCTCACAGGCCCATCCGTCAACGTATACCGCGTCGCACCCGCAAACGGCCCAGGCTGCGATTCCTGATGATGCAATGGCGGACGTCCACCACCACCACCACCAGGAGCAGGAAGCGATGACTGGTGATGCTGCGCCGGACGGCCATGGTAGACGTTCTGTGGGTTCTGGTGTTGGTTGTTCTGGTACTGCTGCTGGTACTGCTGTGCCGGCGTCAGTGGCTGCGGCTGCGGCTGAGGGGGCGGTCCACCACCCATCAACGAGTTTTGCCTGATGACCTCCACAACTCTCCTTCCATCCGGGCCCTTGCGCGGTGGCGCACCCTGCTGCTCCTGGGGGTATGAAACCGGCGCAGGCGCGGGCGCCACCGGCTGCTGATACGCCGACGGCGGGTGCGCCCCATTCCCCGACGACTCCCCCAGCTGCGACCTCTGCTTCGCCTGCGTTCGTTTCCTCACTAGCTTATTCTCCGTAATCGTATCATGCTCGTGCCTCGAAAGGGCGGCCGGCAAAGGCTGCTGCAACGCTGCAAGTCGTTCCGCCGCATCCGCATTCCCATGCTCCCTCGCCCTGGTATACCACTTGATCGCAGCCTGTAAATCTTTCGGGCCGCCGACACCGACTTCAGCATAATACCCCATCGCAAACTCGGCGCTCGGTAACCCTTTCCTTGCTGCTTTTTCTGCAAAGGTCCAGGCGAGACTTTCGTCCTTGTCGAAACCGCCTTCTTCATCTTGGGTGCCTTCGCCGGATCCGCAGAGGAACCACTTGCTGAGGGCCATGTCGGCCTCTACCTCGCCTTGCCGGCTGGCAAGGGAGTAGTATTGGACACTGAGGAGGGGATCGAATGGGAAGGGGGGTTGGGCAAACTCGTAGGCGTGACCGAGTTTGTACTGTGCAGGGGCGAAGCCGAGGTAGGCGGCGCGCTCGAGGTGACGACGGGCTTCCAATAGGCGGGTGGAGGAATGGGGGATGAAGTGGTTGAAGGCATTGGGAGAGAGGGGGGAGGGAAGGGAAGGAAATTCTGAGAGGAGGAGAAGGGCAAAGATGTAAGCGGGTTGAGGGAGTTGGGTGGTGGAGAGGGTCGCTGCGCGGTGGAGGAGAGGCAAGGCGAGGGTGGGGTTGGGAAGGAGACCGAGTTGACCCATGAGATGGGCCATTCCCATGCGCTGTTGGAAACGGTGTGAAAAGTAGGTTGAAAGGAGCAAGAGATAGACGCACGTAACAGCAGGTTTCGACGCCTAGTTTGACGCCGCGTTCGAAACAGTCTTTGGCGTGAGCAAGGTCGTTGAAGGTCTCGTAGTCCCTTCCGAGGCGGAACCAGGCGTGAGCGAAACCAGCGCGGGCGGCGGTTTCAAAGTCGCGGAATGCGGCGCGGGGATTGTGCTGGACATGATCTGGATAGGCACCGCTGGCAGCAAAAGTAGCGCGGAGGTAGATGGCCTCTGCCGAGACGACACCGGATTGAGTGGCGGCGAGCTGGAGGACGGTGGGGACCGCTGTCTGGACGAGGTGTGCGAGGAGGGTGTCGGTGACGATGGCGGGACCGACTGGGGGGTCGGTGGAGGAGGGGGACGGGGAGTTCTGGGCGATGTGCTTGTCGACGAGTAAGAGGACGTCACGACACCAGGAGAGACGGAGGGCAGGATCGTGGGCCGGGTTTTGGACGGAGGGGAGGGCGGCGTGGAGGGTGGAGAGGACGGGCAGGGGGGCGGTGAGGGAGGGCGTGGCGGTGGGGGCCGGCGCGACGGGTTCTCTCGGGGGAGGGCCGTAGGTGGACTGGACACGTGGGTGGTAGGGAGTGGACACAGGCTGCGGCGGGGCAAATGCGTAGTTCTGGTTGAAGGAGGGCGGGGGCTGAGGCGAAGAGTACGTCCGTTGACGTTCAAAATACGGGTTCAACTCTCCAGGTGTGATGTTCAGCTGATCATCCAGCATTTGCGCCATCTACAGTGGAATCAGTCCAGTCCCAGCCGAATCCGCTGATGGCACGCACGTTCTCTGGGATCGAAGGATCGAATCGATGTGGTTGGGGGGCAGCGAGCGGACTAGCGAATCTTGGGGGTGGGTCAAACTGGCTAACGCGTAGATCTGGGGGGAGAGGGGGAACAGGAGGAGCCCTCGGGCCAACTGGCTGAGAGGTTGGACGTGGGGGGACAGGTGGCAAACTCATCGATTGATATCCTATTACATAAGCACAAACACGAGAACTTCATCTCAACTGTTCTGGGACTTGCAGGCCTCTAATGCATTGGATCCATTCTATCTAGTGAATCTACAGAGGGGTTTGTCCATTCAACTTCGCTGCGCCCAAGTCCTTGTACCCGTAAATCACTGTATACGCCTCGCTCCCCCTAAAGAAAAGCTCAAACCGGTCGACGCACGCATCACCCTTCCGTTCACCTACATCCTTCTTCGCTCTCTCCCGCAGCTCTCCGAGCGATATAACCATAATTTCCCGCTCATAATCTGCAATTCTCTCTATCTCGCTCCTGATCTGCGTCTCATCCAGGCCCGAAAACTCGGGGAAATGCACGGTGTTGATGTTGAACTCTGTGATGTCACGACGCATACTACTCCAGTCATTCCAAATCCGGGCAAGGACAGCGTTATGCATCAGGCAATCCTGCGCGATGAACTTGAGCTCCGGCGTTCGGAAGACGTCCGTCCCGCGAGAGAGGTTGCAGATAAAGGAGGAACCAACGGCAAGGGCACCGACGTGCTCCGATCCCACAGTTCGAACCCATTTCATGTAGGACTCTGGGACATTTAGACGCCGCTTCCCAGCCGTCTGTACGGCATGACGAATTCCGTCTTCATTCTGCTGTGCCATGGCCACCAGGCAGGACTTCAGTTCTCGTCGTGAATGGCCCTGGTCATAATCTGATGCTTCTTGCACGGCGGGATAGTAAACGGCGAAACAAATATACTTGTGCAGGTCTCGAAAGATTGCTGGATAGGAAGTTCCGAATCGTTCAAAATCCCTGACATCTTTTCCTTCTTTCAATGCGTCGAAAATGTCGTCCAAGAACGTCCGCAGAATCGAATGTGCCTCAGGTCCTTCTTCGCGCAACGACAATCATAGAACTCGTCAATTTCGAACTGCGAAATGACATCGTTATCGTAGTCTCGCAAAGGGGAGAAGACAACATACGAATAAGACGCTGAAGGTCATGCCAAAAAAGCAGTTTTGCGGACTAGAGTATCTTTTCGCCAACCTGTTCGCACTTGTCCAAGCGAAGGGCGTACATTCCAAATGCCACGGCACGGTTGTTCGGCCCAGTTCTGACTTGGACAGGTCAATCAGGGCTGGCAAGTACAGACAGCCTTCAGCTATATACGCAAGCAGTCACCAATCCTTACACTCTCGGTAGAGGGGAAGTTTCCGGTAGAATCGCAGGAAATGATTGACCTTCTGAGTTGGGATGAGAACAAGGCCACGGTCGATGTCGCCTGTCATCGATGGCGAATACCCAGGGGCTGGGACTGAAGCCTCGGCGTAGTGGGCCGCAAAGACATACGAATATGACAGCGGAGGAATGCTATGATTGCTTTTATCGATCCAAAGACAAGCTTTGTCGGTCGTCTCCCTTTCTATCACATTCTCGGAGAGGAACCGCCGACCTGAATCGAGAGCGAGCTGCCTCAAGTTGTGCTAGAGTCTTGTGCCACACTGGCTCCCTATCCTTTTCTCATTTCCACTTTGTACTCACATAACTATATATCGTGATTGCCTGACTGCCACAAAGAAAACTCATTGTCACATTCAGTCTTTTTATCGTAAGGTAGCAGCAATTCAAAGCCATCCAATATTTTATGGTGGTGCTCCCAAGGGTCCTCAAATTAGAGACCTACAGCGTGGTGTCAAGAGGTAATTGCTACTCCTGGTTGTCTTATTGATATGCTGGAAACCCAAAAAATGAACCTGCACCGGGTGACTTATCTGGTCATGGACGAAGCAGATCGCATGCTGGACATTGTCACATGGGTTTCGAGCCACAGATTCGGAAAATTGTCTCCCAGATCTGACCTGATCTTCCGACTCTCATGTTTAGCATGACATGGCCAAAGGATGTGCAGAAGCATGCCAATGTGAGATTTTTCATTCTTAATGTCTCTCTCAATGTATCCTGATGAATGTCTTTCTATGCATAGGATTTCCTTACAGATAGTGATTTCAGGCCCAGTTTCACTCACTAGGACTGGACTGGACTTTAACTGCAAAAGACTGCAAAAGAACTGGACTGCAGTTCCAGTTCATATCTTTTGACAAAACTTTAAGAACTGCAAGAAACCGGTTCAAACTGATTTTGAACTGCATACATTAAAGACATTATAGCCCTAGATTACAGCTCGAAAACCCACCAAAGATCACTCAAAATGGTTAAGAAATGGATGAGATATGGTCAACACAATCTCAGATGATTGTTTTGTCAACACTCAACAGAGATATGATGATATCTCAATCATTTCTTCACCAATCTGGGTCATCTAGGGTTCATTCTGATAGCGGAGGGGGTGTAGAAGATGATAAAACCAGTTTTGGACAGTTCCAAACTGGCTTGAGTTGGTCTCAGTCCAAATTGGTTACAAACTGCAAACTGGACTGCAAAAGACTGGTTTCGCAGTTTGTTGCAGTTCCAGTCTGGTTTTTGACTATTTGGACTTGTTTAGAACCGGTTCGGGTCCAACTTGCCTAATTTGGAAGGCAGAAACCGGACTTAGTCGGACTTTAAAACACTACTTACAGACATGATCCAAGTCAACATCAGCTTTATGGATCTCACCACGAACCACAACATCCTCCAAGTCTGCAGTAACTTTGAAAAGCAGGCCAAGCTGATCAAGCATCTTGACCAAATTAGTGCTGAGAACACCAATGTCCTGATCTTTGTTGGCACTAAGGGCATTGCGGATGAGATCACAAAGTATCTGCATCAAGATGGCTGGCCTGTGCTTGCTATCCATAGAGACAAGGAACAGTGAGTGCCTGTGGTTTCCTAGTTCTGGTTGCACCATATTAATCTTAACATCAGACATGAATGTGATTGGGTCTTGGGTGAATTCAAAGCTGGCTGGTCTCCGATATTGATTGCCATGGACGTCATGTCCCATGGTCTTGGTATGTTCTCTCATTCTTTACAAGCACTATGATCTTTTCCCCCTCTTCTAGTGAACAGCACCTCCCTTGTGTGGGCTCTGCTTTGCCTTCTCTCCCATCTTGGAGATCTCCCTTGAAAGCTTTCCTTGTTGACATTACATGCGGTGAGGGACTTTGACAGAATAGATCATCAAAACACCTGCAGCTAGTCCAAGAGGAATCCAGTTTTCAGAATGGGTCACGGAAAGTTGCACTGACCACTGTTTCCTCTTGAGCATCAAATAACCATATGGGATGCTTTCTTCTGTTGTTGATTGTGTGTTTGGTGAAGCTATCTTGCCTGTCTTATATCCTGAACATCTTGTGCCTTGCTTTGACGCCATTTCTTGCAAGAGAGGTGGTTCTTATGCTGGGTTTGTCCTGTTGTATATGTAACTTGACGGTTTCTCTTTTGTTATCTTCACTTTTTACCCCCCCTTCCTTTGGTCAAAGCTCTTGTATATGTGTATCGGGATATTGATGGCTTTTCATCGTTTTTGTCTTTCTATTTACCTCTTGGCTTCTCTTCCGCTTGCTTGCTCAGCCGCCTGCCTGCCTGCCTGGTCATCTATGTTGATGTGAAATGAAACAGAACTTGTCCTCTGTCTTGTGTCCATTGGTTCACTCTTATCGCATTGGCATCATGTCTTTTTTGTCTGTTCTTGGCTGTGTGCACTGCTTTCCCCATTCATGTAGATGTGAAGGATGTAGGATATGTAATTGTGCATCCACCCTTGCTTTACTCTTTTCTCAATGATCTTCTTTGGCTGACTGAGGGTTTGGTAGAACTATGATTTCTCTAATAATTGCAAAGATTATATTCATTGCATTGGTTGTACTGGGGTGTGTTTTGTTGTTTCCGATATAACTTGGTTTCTTTGGTGTTAATCTGGTTATTTTAATTTCAGTGTGCTGGAAGCAAGGGTGCTTCATATAGATATTTCACAACTGACAATGCCAAGAGCGCCCAAGAGCTGGTGGCTATTTTACGGGAGGCCAAGGCGAACGTCTCACCTCAGCTTGAGGAAATGGTTATGTATGGTGGCGGAGGAGGTGGTGGGCAAGATGAGTTTTCTTCTTTGTTTCTCTACATTAACGAGTGCCAAACTTGATATAAAGGATGATATGGAGGTGGACATGGACATGGTGGCAGTGGTGATGGAGGTAGTGAAGAATACAGTGGAGGTGGGTACGATAATGGATATGGTGGGAGGGGTGGAGATGGGGGTGGAGATTAATGGTAAAGAATTTTTTGCATGCATCATTTTGTCCATCCATTGTGACCATGCCTCCTTCCCTCTTCCTGGTTATATACACCCCCTTCTGTTGACTGCATCGAACATTCCACACATTGTATATATTCCCACATTTTTCAGGTCTGTTTACTAGTCCAAGGGATTGAGCTTTTCTTTCTCCATACTTATAGATATAGTGGCCTGGATCAGGTTTTTGGCAGGGGTCTGGTATAACTAGTTAGAGTTGACTATTGCTTGTCACTGTAATCACTATACAGTATAAGGCATTACAAGGGTTTACAATACATTGAATTTATTTTATTGAATAATTATTTGCTGATACCTGGCCCACAATACTGGTAGATTCTGAGCTATTTATGTCAATATTGAAATCCATGAAATGGAATTAAACTAAAATATTAGTCTTGTTGCTATATGACAATCTCTTTTAAGCTATTGTTGTAGAGCAACAAGACTAATATTTTAGTTTAATTCCATTTCATGGATTTTAATATTGATATAAATAGCTCATAATCTACCAGGATTGTGTACCAGGTATCAGCAAATGATCAGCCAATACAATAATTCAGATGCATTGTAGACTCTTTTTAAGCCATTGTCATATAGCAACGACTAATATTTTAGTTTAATTCCATTTTATGGATTTCAATATTGACATAAATAGCTCATAATCTACCAGGATTGTGGACCAGGCATCAGCAAATGATCATTCAATAAAATAAATTCAATGTATTGTAAACCCTTGTAATGCCTTATATAGTGATTACACAGTGACAAGCAATGGTCAACTGTAACTAGTTATACCAGACCTCTGCTGAAAACCTGATGTGACAATCAACAGTACTTGCATGTATAGGCCAGACTGTGGGGTATTCATCTTTTTTAGGTCTTCTTTCTGCAAAGGTTACCTGACTGCCAAGCAGGACTGACCATTCTTTGGTTTTTCTTTACAGGTTTTCATGTCTAAGATTCAGAACAGGGCTGTGTGCCTGGACCAAGGCACTATTGTTCTTTCATCACCGCTTTATCTTTCACACAACTACACTCTACCTCCCCCATCTTCTCTGAAATGTCTCAAGAATCTGGAACAAGTTCCATGATGTCAAACCTTGAAACTCAATTGGCTAATACCATGATGGTTATCCAAGTGTTAATGACAAACATTGGAAATCTCACACAACAAGTCAACAATCTGACACAAAATGTGGCTTTCATGCAAGCTGCACAAAACATCCCCCAACCTTCACCTCAACCTTCATCCTGTCATTTTCCTCTTCCCCCTTCACCTCAACAACAACTCTTGCCACACCCATCTCTGTTTGTGTTGGTCCAGGACCACACAGCACCTATGCCCTCCTCTGCTCATATTAAGGAACCAAAAATTGCTAACCCCCTTCTCTTTTCTGGAAAAAGGGATGACACAAAGTCATTCATCAATAGCTGCTGTTTATATATCAACAGCAGGAAATCACAGTTCTCAACGGAGGATGCTAAGATTTATTGAATCTTATTGTATATGCAGACTGGCTCTGCCAAGACCTGGCATGACTATATTGTTGTATTGATGTTCAAGAGACAGCAGTTGTTTACAACTAGTGATGAGTTGCTAAGAGAAATCGACTGAACATTTAGTGACACAGATAAGAGGACTATGCACTCGCTGAAGATCAGGACTCTACAACAAGAAGACAAGTCAGCAGACAAGCATGTCCAAGATTTTGAAAAGGCAGCTTTGGAAGCTGGATATGAAGAATATCCATTGGTAGTTGAGTTTAAATGCTCACTCAATGCAGGTTTATAGAGAAGACTCATGGAGCTGTGGCCCATGCCTGTGACTATTGAACAATGGTATGATGAGGCCATAATGATGGATTGTCAATAGAAGGTAGCAAAGACCGAAGAGGCTTTCTATGGCAAAGTAAACAGAACTGTGAGGAAACCCCCACAGTATGGCCAACAAGGTTACCAGTGACAGTTTTTCAGGAACCAGGCACTACCACAATATGGGCAGCATCTGAACACTGGACAGCTGCAACGTAACCTCAATGTGATGGATGTTGATAGGAACCAGGGACAAAGACCACCCCTGAAGTGTTTCAAGTGCAATGGACTTGAACATATGGCAAGAGACTGCCAAAGACAATTGGATGTCAGAGAAATGACATATGATCAGATGGCAGAGTACTTTGAAGAAATGAAGGCTGCTGCAAAGAACCATGAAAAACTCACAAAGAAGAAGGATTTTCGTGATGCAGCTCAGTGAAAGTGTTTCCACTGAAGTTGCAAAACAAGTTTGAAGGACTGGAGATTGATGACAGCGATACCGATATCATAGACACAGGCTGTACTACATCAATCAATGGGGTGTCTTCTACCGAGTGTGGTGCTGCCAAGGCATGCTTAATTCTCCATCAAATAAATTATATTGTCACAATCTGCTATGTCAAGAGATTTATCTCCAAACTGAAGCAACACATCAGCTGGCTGAAACCAAAATATTATTTTGTTCCAACAGTTTGACCCCAATCCAAATTGATGATCAATGTTGGATTACACACCATGGATGCCCATTGCATGGTTGACATGAAAGCACTACTGGATAGTGGTGCTACAGGAATGTTTATTGATAAAAAGTTTGCAGAAGAAAATGGAATTGCAATGTGATTACTTGACCAGCTAATCTAAGTGTACAATGTAGATGGCACACTTAACCAAGGAGGCTTGATCACACATGAAGTCACCTTGATGCTATTGCACAAAGGACACAAGGAAAAAGTGGTATCTGAAGTATGTGACCTTGGGAAGTCAACTGTCATTATTGGATATACCTGGTTACAAAAGCATAACCCAGAGATTGACTGGAAGACTGGTGACATTAAGTTCACAAAATATCCACAAGAATGCAATATTGCAACTAAGAAATGCAAGCAAAAGAAAGCATCAGCTTTCAAGTACAAAGCATCTGTTGAGGAAATTGATGAAGTCATAGAAGAAGAAGAAGAAGAAGAAGAGAGTGTGTGTGAAGATGATGAAGACACAGAGAACAATATCTATCTACGAGTCTTGGAGTACATTCGAGAAGTAGAAACAAAGATTGAAAAGAAAACAGATGAGGAAATGGTACCTCCACAATTCCATGCCCATCTCGATGTTTTCAAAAAGGCACCATCAGAGCGCATGCCTATGTGCAAATCATGGGATCATGCGATAGATCTGAATCCCAACTTTGTACCTCAAAAGTATAAATTATACCCAATGTCTCCAATAGAACGACAGGAAGTCAGGGACTTCATTGAGGATCAACTGAAAAAGGGATATATCTGACCAACAAAATCATCCAGATATCTCCAGTGTTTTTTATCCCCAAGAAAGATGGAAAGAAACAAATGGTACAAGATTATTGTTATCTGAACAAAGAAACAATCAAGAACAAGTATCTGTTACCACTCCTTCCAGAACTCATTGATTGCATTGGCGATGCAAAAGTATTTACAAAGCTGGATCTTCAATAAGGCTATAACAATGTCCATATCAAGGAAGGAGACAAATGGAAGGTGGCGTTCACTTGCCAAGATGACACATTTGAACCTTTAGTTATGTTCTTTGGACTATGCAACTCGCCTGGAACATTCCAGACAATGATGAACGAGATTTTCCATGATTTGGCAGTTGTTGTCATTGTGTATATCAACGATATTCTTATCTTTACAAAGACTGAGGAAGGACATGACGAGATCATCCAAGAAGTCTTGTGCAGATTACGTGCCAATGATTTATTCCTGAAGCCAGAGAAATGCCTCTTTAAGCAACGAGAAATTGAATTTCTTGGTTTAATTATTGGACCAAATGGTGTGGAAATGGACCCTTTTAAGGTTGAAGGAATTATGAACTGGCCTATGCCAATAAAAGTAAAGGAAGTCCAGTCATTCTTAGAACTTGCCAACTTTTACTGTCAATTTGTTAAGAATTTCTCCAAAGTAGTGACATCTCTGCATAAGTTAACAAGGAAGGATCAGAAATGGAATGGGATGCAGTACATCAAAAGGCCTCTGATGAGTTGAAGGCATGGTTTACCAAGAAACCCATCTTGACAATGGTTGATACCACAAAGGAATTGTGTGTTGAATCAGATGCTTCCGATTTCACTACTGGTGCTGTACTATCAATGAAGTGTGATGATGGGAAATGGCACCCATGTGCTTATTTATCAAAAGGTCTCAATGATGTTGAATGAAACTATGATGTCCATGACAAAGAGATGATTGGTATTATGTATGCACTTGAATCATGGCGAGACTATTTAGACGGAGCAAAGGTTTGAGATCTGGACTGATCATCATAACCTGCAGTATTTTATGAAAGCCAAGAAGCTTAACCGATGGCAGGCACACTGAGCACTTTATTTATCAAGATTTGATTTCAATTTGGTATATAAATCAGGACCAACTATGAGAAAAGCTGATGCCTTGTCGAGGCACACAGATTATAAAGAGAGGATAGAACATGACAATGAGAATGTTGTCCTCTTGAAACCCAAGTTCTTCAAGATCCACATGTTACACCAAGGCCATTTACTCATTGAAGGGCATGAAGAATCAATATTGATGAAAATTTGAAAATCCAAAGATCTTGATGAGTCAGTTGTGGAAGTAGTGGAAGAGTTGAAGAAATCGTCAACCAAGCAGCTGCGATCAGAGGAATGATCCGAAGAGCAGGGATGGACTTGTATTATTTAGAGGAAAGGTCTACATCCCAAAGGACATCAAACTTCAACTGGAAATCATCAAGTTACATCATGATACACCAGTTGCAGGACATCTGGAACAATAAAAGACACTGGAGTTGGTTACACATAATTATTGATGGCCTGGTATTACCATGCAGATCGAGAACTATATATCAGGATGCAACCGTTGCCAAAGAATGAAGTCTTTTTCAAAAAAGCCAGCAGGAAAGCTTAAGCCCAATGAAGCTACCTCACAACCTTGGAAGGATATCACCACAGACATCAGGTTTTCAGTGAGGGTCTGGTATAATTTGGTACTCTTGACCATCAGTTCACACACTGAGGTTGAAAATAAGGCCTTATCTGGCTGTATAATTAGCTGCCAGTCTGGGATTGAAGTATCAGTTGCTGGTGCTTTGCCCCTCAGACTGGCACCTTATGAGCAGTGCATATAAGTATTGAGCTAAAAAATAAGGGATTATAAGACCTTACACTTGGCCACTGGTACTGAATTCAATGATCAGTTACTGACACTTACCCCAACAGAACGGCACCTCATGAGCAGCACATGTACTTATGAGTCCAGAATATAAGTATTATCAGAGACTTGCAATCAATCACCAGAATTGAATTCAATGATCAGTTACTGACACTTACCCCAACAGAATGGCACCTCATGAGCAGCACATGTACTTATGAGTCCAGAATATAAGGTATTATCAGAGACTTGCAATCATTCACCAGGATTGGGTTGGTGTATCATCTACTGATGGTTGCTGACTCAATTCAACTTTGGTCTCTTTGAGTTCCTTCTCAGTTCCATCAGAAAATTCTGATGACACAAGAGAGCACTAGGGAGCACTACATAGCACTATAGTAGCACCATAGTTCTCTTCTTGGAGTCACACAGCCTTTAGTCTATCACATATCCTCACA